>Ga0222712_10000885_pt1 | contig 38428 bp, 59 predicted proteins | sample C33_657DmetaG_FD_165043 | JGI IMG/M metagenome (GOLD analysis project Ga0222712, IMG submission 165043) | Estuarine water microbial communities from San Francisco Bay, California, United States - C33_657D | ecosystem: Environmental > Aquatic > Marine > Unclassified | place: USA: California... | reverse complement strand
CTATTTACCATTTACCGACAACTCTGCTCTGACTACATCATCTAATGCTGGACTAGGAAAAGACTTCTCAGGCAATAGTAATTACTGGACTACAAACAATATCAGCATTACATCAGGCTCTACTTATGACAGCATGACCGATGTGCCTACGCTGACAAGTGCTACTGCGGCTAATTATTGTGTGTTAAATCCTTTGTCTAAAGGTGCAAATGTTAGCGCAACTAATGGTAATTTAAATGCCGTAATTTCAGGTGGTTCTGCTGAAAGTTTGCAATCTACATTAGGAATGTCAAGCGGTAAATGGTATTGCGAAATGACGGCTGGTGGCGGTGGTAGTATTTTTGGAATTACTACTGCTGGCGCAAATTTAAGTAGTTGGGTTGGTAGCGATACTAAAGGTTATGGTTATCGTGGAGATACTGGTGCAGTAATGTATAACAGTTCTGCTTTAGTAAGTGGAATGTCTACATTTGCAAGTGGCGATATTATTAGCCTTGCTTTTGATGCTGATACTGGAAAACTTTGGTTTGCTAAAAACGGAACTTATTATAATTCAGGTAATCCTGCCACTGGCACAAACGCAACAGTAAGCTCTATTGCATCGGAAACTTGGTTTGTTTCAGTTGGTCGAATAGCGTCTACAAATGATGCACAATTTAACTTTGGACAACAACCATTTACCTACACCCCACCAACAGGCTTTAATAGACTCAACACATTTAACTTACCTACTCCTACGATTGGTGCTACTGCATCTACAACAGCGAATAAGTATTTTGATGCAAGTTTGTATACAGGTAATAGCGGAACTCAAAGCATTACTAATAGCGGTTCTATGCAACCTGACTTTGTATGGCTTAAATCAAGAAGCAATGCACTTGACCATGGATTATTTGACTCTGTTAGAGGTGTGCAAAATGTTTTAGCTTCAAACGGAACAGGTGCGGCAAACTATGGTGGAACAGGCGAATTAACGGCTTTTAATAGCAATGGATTTACCCTTGTTAATAGCGGAAGCTATCAAACCAACCAAAGTGGTTATACCTATGTCGCTTGGCAATGGCGAGCAAATGGAACTCCAGCCGTAACCAACACAGCAGGTTCTATTACATCTACAGTAAGTGCTAATACAACTGCTGGATTTAGTATTGTTACTTATACAGGTAATGGAGCAAATTCAACTGTAGGGCATGGACTTGGTGTTGCACCCTCTATATATATTGTTAAAAGAAGAAATAATGTCGATGCTTGGTTTGTGTATAGCAATCAGTTAGCGGCAACTCAATATTTAAGATTAAATTCTACTAATGCTGCCGCAACATTTAACTTTTGGCAAAATACTGCACCAACATCATCTGTGTTTTATATTTCAACCGATGTTAGTGTAAATGCAAGTTCAGACACCTATGTAGCCTACTGCTTTGCACAAATTGCTGGATACTCTGCATTTGGCTCATACACAGGCAACGGAAGTGCTGATGGTCCGTTTATATTTACTGGGTTTAGACCTAGGTTTGTGCTTATAAAGCTATCAAGCGCTGGCGGAACAAACTGGCAAATTTATGATTCAGCTAGAAATACATATAACGCAACAGACTTATTGTTACTTCCATCATCTTCTTCCGCAGAAGGAACATTTGGTTCTTATCCAATAGATTTAACATCAAATGGATTTAAAATAAGAGGCACAGGAAACGGCTTAAATGATAGCGGTCAAACTTTAATATACATGGCATTTGCCGAAACCCCCCTGAAATTTTCCAACGCACGATAGGAACTAATATGCCTTTAGTTACCAATAAAGGAAAAGACATTACAAACTATAGGTTTGGTAGGCTTACTGTCATTTCTGATTGCGGTAAAGATAAACACAGTAATTTGCAATGGCTTTGTATTTGTGATTGTGGAGAATCAAAGGTTATTACTGGAACAAATTTAAGAAGAAAACTTATTGTTTCTTGTGGGTGTTTTAGAAAAGAAAAATCTAGAGAAATATTAAGAAAACTTAATACAACTCATGGACAATCATATACAAAAGAATACAAAACATTTAATTCTACAAAATATGACAAAGCACAAAAAAACCAAATACCTAAATGGGCTAATGTTCAAGCAATAAAAGATATATACATGAATAGACCAAAAGGTTACCATGTAGACCATATAATTCCATTACAAGGTAATAATGTTTGTGGGCTTCATGTAGAAACAAATTTACAATATTTACCAGCCTTTGAAAATATAAGCAAAGGCAACAAATTTATAGGAGTGTAAAAAATGCCATTTAAAATTGGAAACAAAACAATTCAATTAGATACACCTTTTACCATTGGTGAAGGTAATTCTTTGATTCAATATCCAGCTAATTTTCTTAGACTTTCTACAGAAGAAGAAAAATCTGCTTTGGGAATTATTTGGGAAGCTGACCCTGTAAGAGCATCTGATGTTTTCTACTGGGATGGCAACATCAACAATCCTAAAGCCTTAGAAGATAGAGAAGAATCCGATGAAAATGGCAATCCTCTCTATGTCAAGGTATTAGGCACAGTAGATGGTAAACCAGCAATGGTCGATAGCACAGAGAGATTAGTAACAAAAGGATTAAAGTCTAACTTTATCGCCCAAATCAAGACTACGGCTGGCACTATACTCGCACAAACTGATTGGATGGTAATCCGTAAAGCTGAACGCAATGTTGATATTCCTAGTTCTGTTGCTACTTATCGTGCTGCGGTTGTCGCTAAAGCAAGTGAGTTAGAGGCAGCGATTACTGGAGTAACAACTGTAGAACAATTGATTGCTTTAGATATGTCCTTTCCTAGCGAGACTGTATGACCGAAGCTGACTTAAAACTCCTAAGCCATGAAGAAGTCTGTAAGGTTCGCTATGAACAGATTAACGCTAGACTAAAGAGACTAGAACAGATTCTCCTCGGTACTGCTGGATTCATTATTATAACCTTGTTAACATTAGTGTTAAAATGAGAGAAATATCAGTTGGTAAGAATCTTACCGCTAATACCTTAACAACGCTGTACACTGTACCACGCCAACATACTGCTCGGTTTTATAACTTATATGCACATAATTCAGGTGGCAGTACAAAACACTTTAGTGCTTGGTGGTATGACAAGAGTGAAAACACAGAGATTGTTATTTTATTAGAATACAATCTTTCTACTAAAACTTATTTACATCTTAATGGTTCTTCTTATATTTTCTTAGAAGAAGGCGATGAAATTAGAGTTAGGTCTGAAACAGGTTCTACTGTGAGCATTATCATTACATTAGAGCAAGAATATAAATCAACCAATCAACACGGATAATTATTATGCCACTCGCTAAAGGTAAGTCACAGAAGACAATCAGTAAGAACATCTCTAAGATGGTTAAAGAAGGTCGTCCTCAGAAGCAAGCTGTTGCAATCGCTTTATCAACCGCTAAAGTAGCTAAACCCAAGAAAAGGAAATAATATGCCAATGGTAAAAGACAAGAAGTTCCCTTACACAACAAAGGGTAAGAAAGAAGCTAAGACATACGCTAAGAAGACTGGCACTAAAGTGGTCGCTAAACCAATGAAGAAGATGGGAGCGATGCGTGGCTACTAAACCCGGCTTATATGCCAATATCGCCGCCAAGCGTCGTCGTATTAAGGCTGGCTCAGGCGAGAAGATGCGTAAGGTTGGCTCTAAAGGCGCTCCCACTGCTACAGCCTTTATTGAGTCAGCAAAGACTGCTAAGAAGAAGAAATAATGCCTAAGAAAGCATATCAGAACCCAGAAGGCGGTTTAAATGCCAAAGGAAGGGCTTATTTCAAGCGAACTGAAGGAGCTAACCTCAAACCTCCAGTTTCTGCTAAAGCGGCTGCAAAGTCGCCTAAAGCGGCTGGAAGGCGTAAGAGCTTCTGTGCAAGGATGGGCGGTGTTAAAGGTCCAATGAAGGATGAAAAAGGTAGACCTACTCGTAAAGCCTTAGCCCTAAAGAAATGGGATTGTTAAAATAACTCTTGACATAGAGTTAAAAGTATGCTACACTAAGGAACATTATGGCAACGACTTACTTACAAGCAGTTAATAGTGTGTTACGACGGTTAAGAGAAACCGAAGTAGCTACCGTTAGCTCAACCTCCTATTCTAAGTTAATTGGTGATTTTGTTAACGATGCTAAGTCTTCCGTTGAATCAGCCTATAACTGGAATGCATTGTCGACTACTTTAACGGCTACGACTACGGCAGATTTGTTTAGTTATGTGTTAACTGGTTCCGGTGTACGGTTCCGTATTGTGGATGTATTAAACGACAGTAAAGATACTGTTATGCGTTTAGCACCTACAACATGGATGAATCAGCAGTTTTTACCAACAAGCCCACAGAAGGGTTCTCCTAATTACTATAACTTTAACGGACAGGATGGTAACGGAGATACATTAGTTGATGTCTTCCCAATCCCTGATGGTGTTTATACATTACGGTTTAATGTCATATTACCACAAGCAGATTTAACATCTGACAGCACTGTTATTAAAGTTCCTGCCGATGTTGTTATTCTAAATGCTTATGCAAGAGCATTAGTAGAGCGTGGTGAAGATGGCGGATTACAGTCTTCCGAAGCATACGCTTTAGCTCGGAACTTAATGGCTGATTATATATCTTTAGAGTCTAATCGTTATCTTGAAGATACGAACTGGGTTCCAAGTTGAGTAAGCCACTACAAGCAGCCACTATTGCTGCGCCCGGATTCATGGGTTTAAATACGCAGGATAGTAGCGTTACACTAGAGTCCGGCTTTGCTTTAGTTGCAAATAACTGCATCATTGATAAATTTGGTCGTATTGGTTCCCGTAAGGGTTGGGACAATGTCCACGCAACCAATGCTGATTTATCTACTGCAGTCGTTAAAACAATTGCAGATGTTAGAGGACCGGATAATAATACAGTTCTTTTTGCTGCTGGAAATAACAAACTATTTATTGAAGAGTCTAGTGCCTTAGTCGCTAAGAATGTGCGTAATGCTGCTGACTCTGCTAATGTAAGCTATACGATTACCGACAGTCATTGGCAAGTTGCTAATATACAGCAAACAGGTGAAACAAAGTCGTATGCTACAATTGTCCAAGAAGGACATCCAGTTTTACTACTTAACTATTTAACAACTGCATTTGGTTTTCAGCGTCTAGGTGATTTAGGAACTTTACCGACAGGATATGTAACTGCCACCTTTATGCCAAACTGTGCAATTGCGGCATACGGCAGAACTTGGGTAGCAGATATTTCTGGTGATAGACAGACTGTGTATTTTAGTGATTTGTTAGACGCTACGAACTATACGACAGGAACATCAGGTCGTTTAGATATATCTGAAGTAGTGGGTGATGGAGACCCTATTGTTGCTTTAGCATCTCACAATGGTTTCTTGGTTATATTTTGCACTAGACATATTGTTGTCTACAGCAATGCACAAGACCCATCCATTATGCTATTGTCTGATGTTATTACTGGTATTGGTTGTGTGGCAAGAGATTCTGTACAAACAACTGGTTCTGATGTTATCTTCTTGTCAGATACTGGTGTTCGGTCTTTGACCAGAACAATTCAAGAGAAGTCTGCACCATTTAGAGACTTGTCAAAGAATGTTCGTGATGATTTAATTAGCTATGTAAATGGCACTGTAGCCAAGACGATTAAGTCTGTTTACAGCCCAACCGATGCTTTTTATTTATTGTCGTTTCCTCCTCAGTCTATTGTCTATTGTTTTGATACTAGAGTAATGATGCAAGACGGTGCAGCACGGACTACAACTTGGACTAGCTTAGTTCCTCATAGTTTTGCTTTAACAAAAGACAAAGAAGTTTATCTAGGTGTAGCTGGTTATGTTGGTAAGTATACAGGATACCAAGATAATGGTGTGGATTATTTAATGGCTTACTTTACTAACTATTTTGATTATCAAACACCAACAACCTTAAAGATATTTAAAAAGGCTGACTTTTATATTATTGGCGGTGCGTCACAAACAGTTGCAATTAAATGGGACTTTGATTACGAAGGTAGTTACGAATCAGAAATCAGAACTTTAGATGCGTTATCAATTTCTGAATACGGTATTGCTGAATACAACATTGGTAAATTTGCTGGTGGTACAGTTATTAGTCGATTAGATGTCCCAACTTCTGGTACAGGACGAGTATTACAGATTGGATTAGAGTGTGATATTAATGGTAATGCAGTATCCGTACAGAAATTGGATGCTTATATTAAATTAGGAAGGGTGGCTTAATCGTGTCTAATTACACAAAAACAACTAACTTTACTGCGAAAGATTCGTTACCTACTGGTAATACGAATAAGATTATTCGTGGTTCAGAGTTCGATACTGAATTCAATAATATTGCTACAGCAGTAACCACTAAAGCTGACTTAGCAAGTCCTGCTTTGACTGGAACTGCTACCGCCGTTAATTTAACTGTTTCTGGAACTATGACTGCCTCTAGCGGCATGACTCTAACAGGTACGCTAACAGGCGGAACTATTGATGGCGGTACATACTAATCATGGCAGAGATTATCGACAAACAGATGTCTGCTACGGAGATTATCCGTAAAGACCTAGAGCGTGGTGGTTTGAGCAAACAAGAAGAGAAGTTCTTCAAGAGCTTAGCCATTATGATTCAACAGAACAAAGCTGTTGTTGTTAGACACAATAACACTGTGTTTATCGGTATTCGTAAAGAACCGGGTGTATTAGAAGTGCATATGTATACAGTAGACACTCCTAATATGCTTCTTGGTGCAATGAAAGTTGGTATTGATGCAGTCAAGAAAGCTGGTATTAAGAAGTTAGTATCTGAAACTGATAACTATAAACTAATAACAATGATGCAAAAGATGAATTTACCTGTAGAAGTAAAGAAGAAGGGTAAGTCATTTGCATGGTCACTGGAGATTAAATAATGGGTGGCGGAGGCGGATTTGTATCAGCGATAACAGACCCAATTTCTGATGTACTAGGTACTTCGGGTGGTGGTGGCGGTCTATTAGGTGCTGTAGAGGATGTTGGTGGGTTCATCGGCGATGCTGGTGAAGTTATTGACAAGAATGTTTTACAACCAGCACTACAAGACCCTGTAGGCACTGCAGTTAAGATTGGCGCTATTGCCGCAGCCCCGGCTACCGGAGGAACATCGTTGTATGCTATTCCAGCCTATACAGCCACTAAAGCAATTGCTGCGGGTGTGCCAATTGAAGATGTAGCAAAGATGGCAGCAATCTCTGCTGCTGCTACTGCTGCAGGAGTTAGTGTTGCTGACTATGTTGGAACGCTTGCTGAATTTGGTACTGAAATTGGTTCACAACAAACCGCAATGTTAGCGGCACAGAATGCTGGTATTGGCACAGGCGGTGCATTATCAACCGCTGTAGGACAAGTTGCTGGTGGCGCTGCTTCAGGTGCAATTGGTGCTGCTGCAACAGGAAGAGACCCAGTAACAGGATTATTAACAGGTGCCACAAATGCAGCAATTGGTCAAGGCGTAAATTACGGAGTTGATGCAGGAGCAAACTTATTTAAAGGAAGTACAGGTATGGACGGACTATTTAATACGACTGGTGAAGACTTTAACATGGGCGGCATATTTAGCGGCACAGGTGAAGACTTTAACATGGGTGGTAATCCCAACATTATCCCCGGTGAACTTGGAGACATTATTCAAGACGCTCAAGGTAACATTATCTTGTCTTCAGGAGCAGACATCCAAGCTGCACAGTCTCTGGGCTTTGACAGCACTACACTAACGAACTATGCTAAACAGTTTGGTACTCAAGCACTTAGAGCGTTATTGACAAGTCGTGGTGGTTCTGGGGCAGGTGGCGCAGGTGGGAACACTGGTTTAGGGGGTTTACTCGGTGGGGGTGTTAATGCTTATTTGTCTGCACAACAAAGACAAGCAATTCAAAACGCTTACAATCAACAGTCTCAACAAGTAGCACAGGCTGCTGCTAGAGCGCAACAACAAGCTACCTTTAAACCCGTTGGAATTACAACTGCTTTTGGTCAGTCTCAGTTCCAAGTAGACCCAACAACAGGACAATTGGTTTCTGCTGGATACACAGCAACTCCAGAAGTTGCAGCACAGCGTGAGCGTCTGTTTGGTCTGGGCGCTCAAGCACTGCCAACAACAGCAGATACACAAACAATCCAGCAACAATACATTGCTCAACAACAAGGTCTATTAGCGCCCGGTAGGGAACAACAATTAGCGCAGTTGCGTAATCGTCAATATCAGCGTGGAACCACTGGTCTAGCTACTGGTGGGACTGTAGCAGGATATGCTCCCAATGCTGCTGGGTTAATGGCTACAAATCCTGAGATGGCTGCTTATTATAATGCACTTGCAAGGGAAGACGCTACTTTATCTGCTAACGCCCCTACTTATGCTCAGAATCTCCTTAATGCTCAGATTAATACTGGTACTGGTTTATTTGGAGCTGCGAATACCTTAGAAGGTTACGCAAGACAGCCATTAGCCTTGTCTACCGATTTAGCAAAAGCTCAAGCCGCTTCTGGTGCATACGCTGGTCAACTTGGACTGACAGGACAACGACAAGCTGCTCAACTAGCGGCTGAGGGTTCATTATTAGGTAATGCAGCAATGCAAGGCACTTACAATCAGTTAGGACAAGTAGCAACTGGCGTAGGTAATACTGTTGGCGGTATCTTTAGCCAAATCCCAGCAATTCAGAATTGGTTAGCATAAGGAATAATCATGGCACAACAGTTTGATAGTATTGTAGGTGGTCTATTTGGAGCTTCTCCGGAAGCGTTGAATATTGCTCGTGAGCAGCAAATGCTAGACTTTGCAAGCAAGGTTGCCACTGCAGAAGGACAACAACCCGGCTTAGGTTCTGTCTTAGGTGCTAATGTAATGGGCGCTAGAGGAGTTCGAGAACTAGGCGGTGTCTTTGGCGTTCAGGACCCGCTAATGCAGCGTGTATCGCAACAACAACAGTTATTGAGCGATGTTGACTTTACTAATCTAGAATCACTAACTAGAGGCGCACAGCAAGCAACTGCGGCAGGTCGTCCTGATATTGCTGAGGCATTAGCAAAAAGAGCATTAGAGATTAGAACTAAAGTAGACGAGAGACAAGCAACTCGTGATACACAGATTCAAATTGCTCGTGAAAGAAATGACGCATTGTTAGAACAAGCAAAACAGCGGGGCGCTGACCAGAAAGAAATAGCTCGTATAAATGCTGCGTTTAAAGAAGAACTACTAAATCTTAGACGAGACACTGCCGACGAAAAGAAACAAGAAAAGATTGAAAAGCAACAACAAGCTGCTGATATGGCTATTGGTGCCGCTGATAGAGTTATTAACGAAGTTAAACAAGCACGAGATAAAGTATCTGGATTTACCGCTGGTGCTGGTGCGCTTTTGTCAGTCGTCCCGTTAACAGAAGCAAAAGATTTGTCTAAGCGTTTAAATACCATTAAAGCTAATCTTGGATTTGACCGTCTACAGCAAATGCGTGATGCGTCTCCGACTGGAGGAGCTTTAGGTCAAGTTGCGGTTCAGGAATTAATTGCATTGCAATCTACAATTGCTTCGTTAGACCAAGACCAAAGTCCTGCTCAATTAAAAGAAGCATTAGATAAAATAGAATTCCATTATTCTAATTGGAGAGACACTGTTCGTAAATCAGGAAAAGCAACACCAACCGGAACAACGCCGGAGGCTGGTAAACAAGGTACAGCCGCTAATCCAATAGTGTTAAAATAAGGACAATTATGCCAGTATATCAATACGAAGGTGTTCATTATGACCTTCCAGACGGATTGTCAAATGAACAAGCGATTGCTAAGATTCAATCTTATTTAGGTGTTTCAGCACAGCCAGCCCGCCCACGCCAAACAGAATACACTGCAGAGCAGATGGCTCCGTCTTCACCTGAAGATGTCGGCTTCAGTGGTGAGGCTCCTTCTGAAAGAGAAAAAGCAATTGGTCGTACTCTGCTAGGAATTGGAAAAGGAATCGTAAATCCAGCATTAGCAGTAGGACAATTTGTTGCTCCAGAACGAACTCAGGATTTACTAAGTCGATATAAAGAAGCAAGAACAGAACTTGGTGGTAAAGGATTAGATGTTGGTGAAGTAGTCGGGACAATTATCAATCCTTTAAATCGCTTTCTACCAGCAGCTACAGCAGCAACGACAACAGGTAGAGCAGCTCAATATGCAGGACAGGGTGCTGTTTTAGGCGCTTTAACTCCTGCAGAAGATGCAAAGAATTTATTATCAGAAAAGATTAGTCAAATAGGTTTTGGTGCTGTATTAGGAGGTTTACTAAGCTCCGGTATTGATTTAGGTAAAGGCGTTTATAATATTTCTAAAGAGTTTGTAAAGCCTCTTACCACTACTGGTCAGAAAGCTATTCTACAAGAAAGACTCCAAGAACTTGCCAGCAAAGAACCTGAGAAGATTATTGCTGCATTACGCAACGCCCCGGAAACTGTTCCCGGCTCTAAACCAACAGCCGCAGAAGCAATTGCTGATATTCCAGCAGCTACCGGATTAGCTGCCTACCAGAAGGCATTAGAAACCTCACCACAAAAAGGAATATCCGCTGATTTTGCTGTACGGGATGTAGCACAGCAAACAGCAAGACAGCAAGTACTACAGAAAACAGGCGGTACAGAAGAAGACATCTTAGAGGCTATTGCAAATAGAACTCGTGTTACAGAACCATTAAGAGAAGATGTATTATCTCAAGCAAATATTGCAGGGCAGGTTGCTCCTAGATTAGAACAGCAGATTGCTGAGAAGTTTAAAAGTAAAGCAGGGGCATTGCAAGTTGGCGGTAAACTAGAAACAGAAGCAATGCAGCAACAGCAGTTATCACGGGAGTTCTTTCCTGTACCGGGCTATCCTAGAGTATCGCCAGAATATAGTCAGAATTACAATAGGATTGTAGAAAACCTACAAGGTTCAACTCTATCTAAAAACATTGCGGCTCAACGCCAAGCAGAAGCAGAATTTAAGAAGTTTCAATTGCAAAGTTTAGCTGATGAAGGTTTTTATCCTTTACGAGTACAGTCTATTATTGATAATGTAGATACAATTCTTCAGAAACCCGGTGAACGGGCTTCCGATGTGGTGACTAATGTATTTAGTTCATTGAAAGAGAAATTAACTCGTCTAACAGACCCCGCTACTGAAATTATTGATTCAAGAGATTTGTATACAATTCGTAAAGAAATCGGTAATGACATTAAGAAGTTTTCACAGGAATCCCAAAACTGGGATGCTAAACTAACTAGCGGGTTAGAGAAAAATGTCAAAGACTATATTGATAATGCTATCATAAAAGCAAGTGAGTCTGGAGTTAAGAGAGAGAATTCAACTTGGCAGAAATACTTAGATACTTTCCAGAAAGAGTCTACTAAGATTAATCAAATGCAAATTGCACAGGCACTGGAAAAGCAATTGGGAACTCCTTTAGGAAACAAAGAAAGAGCTGCACAGTTTGCTGCTGCTGTTGAAAATGGAGCTTCCATTATTAAACGGTCAACAGGACAGAATCGTTTCTCTAAACTAGAAGATGTATTAACACCACAGCAAATTGGCGATATTAATAAAGTATTAGTGGATGTACAGCGTAAAGCTAAATCAGAAGAATTAGCAAGTATGTCTAAGGTTGCAGGACAGCAAGCATATGAATTACCGCAATTGCTTAACCGTTACGCTACGATTACCAATACTGTTTTAAAGTTAATAAAGAAAGATGTGACTGACGACATTAATCGCTACGCTGCCGATATGTTATTAGACCCTCCTAAACTAGCTGCATTTATTGAAGGAATCCCCACAAACAAAATGAAAAGTATTGTAACTGCTTTTATGTCTCGCTTGACTCCTGAAACTAGAGATGCCTTTAGCAGAGCAATCATTATTAGACCAGCGGTTGTACAAAGCCAACAATAATTAAGAATATGATTCCATGTCAGACCAATTTGGGTTTATCGAAGGAGCAAAGTCTGTAACCAGTAGCATGGATGCTAGTCGAGAGGCTAGTAAATCTATTACCAAAAGCATTACCGATGTACAGAAGGACGCTGCAGCAGTAGCGCAGCAGAAGGACCTAGAGCGTAAGAGACAGATAAGAGAAGCTCAGGTCTTTAAAGAGCAGTATTTCAAGAGAGCAATGATGGAATGGCAACGCCAAGAAACCATCCGTATCGAAGAAGCTAAAGTCAAAGCTGATTTCATAAGAAAGCATGGAGCTAAACGCTGGAGTGAAATCGAATCCATTAAACAAAAGATAGAGAAACAAGATAATGAACTTAATCGAGAGTTTAAACACGATTTGGCAAAGGTTCGTAGAGCAATGTTCATGTGCTATGCAGTGGCTGCGGTCATTGCTTGGTATCTAACTTGGGGGTATAAACAATAATGTTACCATTAATGGCACTATTTGATGTTGGGATGAAAGTCCTAGATAAATTCATTCCTGACCCTGAAGCTAAGGCTAAGGCGCAGAAAGAGTTGCTACAGATGCAACAAGAAGGTAAGTTAGCTGAGTTAAACGCTGACAATATTGAGGCACAAGAACTTACTAAGCGTCAACAAGCAGACATGGCTTCGGACTCTTGGTTGTCTAAGAATATACGACCTATGACGCTAGTCTTTATCCTGTTGGTCTATTCAACATTCGCTACGATGTCCGCATGGGACATTGAAGTCAACAACAACTATGTTGAACTACTAGGTCAGTGGGGTATGCTCATTATGTCCTTCTATTTTGGCGGACGCACGCTGGAGAAGATAATGGATATGAAGAAAGGTAAAGATGAACCTAAGTCCTAATTTCACCTTAGAAGAACTAACCCATTCTGAAGTAGCGGAGCGTAAGAACCTAGATAATACCCCTAACGCTACAGAGGTTGCTAATCTAACTCGATTGGCAGCCTTGCTAGAGCAGGTTAGAACCCTCCTAAACAAGCCAATAATGATTAATTCTGGCTTTAGGTCTAAACCAGTCAATGACTCTGTCGGTAGCAAAGACACTAGCCAACATAGGATAGGTTGTGCTGCTGATATTAGAGTCCCCGGAATGACCCCTAAAGAGGTCGTAGAGGCGTGTTTGGCTTCGGATATACCCTTTGACCAAATCATCGAAGAATTCGGCTCTTGGACACATATAAGCGTTCCTAATGGTGCTTCTGATAAGCCTCGTAGACAAGCCCTAATTATTGATAAGGCTGGTACTAGGAATTTTGTGTAACAGAATGTCGGTATTTATTAACATTTACAGACAATTTGTACATTATCAGAAACAAAAAAGAACCCCGCCGAAGCGGGGCTATAAAGACACGACTTAGGAATTAGATTTCACACCCACCTGCAGTACAGCTCAAAGTCTGAGCGCCTTCAACATTATCGTCATACTCCTTGAAGTTCTCCCAGTCTACCGCACTAGGAACTAAGGCTTTTAACTTGTTGTAAGTCTCTTCATCACACTCTTCATAAGGCGCTTGCTTATAAGTGCCACCATCCATCGGTAGGAAAGACACCCCTGTTACCTCATCAAAGTGCTTAAACACCCACGCACCGACATCCATCCATTCGTCTTCACGCACTGAAATGGTGACAGATGGCTTATGCTCACAGTAATGTCGCTGGAACAGTAGCCACAGGCGTAAGTGTTGAATCGCTGTCAAATCCTCACGCAATAGACCACCATCATCTACCTTAACTGGAAAGCTAAAGACAGTTGTAGAGTCTGGTTTTAGATAGCAAGGCTCACCGACAAAGCCAGAGGAGAGCATAAACTGTGTTAGTGGGTCTTTGTTATCAGCCCGAACACGGCGTATGTAATACTTGCTATGTTGAGGATGAATCCCAGAAGCAGTACTGCAAAGCTGAGAAACTGTTCCTTCTGGTTTGACAGCAGTAACCGCCACAGACTGATTAATACCAATAGCTGAAGCAAATTCAATGTTAGTAGTGATAGCCACATCTCGTAGTCTCTCCAATCTTGCAGGTAAGTCCTCATCATCAGGATTGTTCAGTAGCTTATTGTCGCAGATACCAGTCATAGACACACCCAATAGCGCCTCTTCTTTGGTGTTCTTTTCCCAAATCTTACGCAAGTAAGGAAACTCTGTTAGCGATGCTTGAAATGTACCAAGAATCGTTGCCAAGCGAATCTTATTCTCCAAGGTAGATACAGTATCGTAGCTACGAACAATACAACTGGAAAGATTACAAAACTGGTAAGGACGAAGGATAATTTCACTACAAGGATTAGTGCCAAAAGCATAGGTTTCGTCTCTGCGACCATTCTTTGCTGCCTGTTTCTGAGATGCTTCACGATTAAATATACCTCGCTCTCCAGAGTGTGATTCATAGATGCTTGACCATTCACGCATAAACTGACCGATACTAGGTGTTTCGGCATAGGTGGCAGAGTTATTGGCTAAGGCTCGTTGTCCTTGACCATCCCACCACGCACCTGCTTTAGCGTGTGCCATCTTGTCGTCTGACAAATCAGACAGACTAATCATTGCACTGCGTCTGACTCCACCCACAACAACAACTTCCCCGATTTTACAGAGAATATCGTGACACTCAATGGATGACAAACGACGACCAACTGCCCCTCTAAACTTGGCAATAGTGAACTTAAAAAGTTCTTCCAAAGGTCCGGGTCCAGAAGCACGACCTCCGAATACTTTGAGTCTAGCTCCGGCAGGTCTAACTTTGGATAAGTCGTACCTTGGAACTTCACCAGAATATAGTAAAGCAATGAGCTGTCTAAGTGATTTAGCCCATCCTTCTTTAGAATCCGACACAACAATAGTAGTCTGACTAGAAAACAACTGCTCAGGGACTTCAGGTAATTTAGAAACATATTGTTGCTCCACAGAAAAGCCGACACCAGTGCCACACAGAAGAATATACATTGCTTCATCAAAGGCTTTAGGGTCATCAATTGGTAAATATGAACAATTAAATGCTGCGACATTCTGACGCTCTAGTGCTGGTCCTGCTGTCATCACAGCTCTCATAGATGGCACTACTTCAAGATTAACAACAGCAGTTTCTAATTCTTTGCGTAACTCGGGTGGTAATGTGTAGTTCTGTTTCTTCTGTAGGTGTTCTGTCATAAAATCAAAATAGCGTGCTACAGTTTCACTCCAGTGTTCTCTGCGACCTTTATCGTCAAGATAGCGACTGTATCGTGATTTAGCAATAAAAGTGTTATAGGGACTCATTGTGTATTGTGTCATTATTATTTAACTTCCTGTTCTAGTTTATCGGCGTGTTCTTCAATTTTATCAGAAAACATTTGGACGATTTCTTCACTACTAATTTCTAACAACTCTAGCAGTGTGATTTCGTCCAATTCTTTAAGACGCTCTTTAATCTCGTGCAGCAGTAATGGCATCTTTCTCTTTCTGAATAAGGTATTCTAAGTAGTGTTTAGCTTTCTCTAGGTCTTCAACTCCATTCTTAAATTTATAGCGAAGGATGTATTTTACCACATTTCCTGCCCAGTAGTCAAGACCCCATTCTTCAATGATTTCCCAAGGCTGGTGCGCTCGTTTGTAGTGAGTACCACCGACCTGTCTTGAAAGAACATCGCCGGGGTCTTCCATTCCAGCCTCATATTCGGTTAATACTTCGTAACCATAGTGTGCTGGCATTGCAATTGGGTTATCAGGCATATTGTTTTACCTCTACTGATTTTTTAAGTGACTTTGTTCCTTGCGACCATGTTCCGCAATCTCTACATTGATAGCGTTGATACGCTCCTGTAGTAGATATAGCAGTGCCTCGTCTTTGCAGATTCGTCGAAGCACAATTAGGGCAATGGTGTCCATCCAAGAAGAGATTGTGATTAGGATGATGCTTAACCCAAGGAAGAAGAGTGCTATACAACGACTCAAGTAAAACGACATCTTGTATATTATACTTCTCCATACGCTTCCAAGCATCTTTATCTCCGTTCATGCACTTGACCCACAACTCGTGTCCTTCGTGTTCGTGTTTCTTTCCTAATCCTAAGCGTTGTGCTACATAGTCCAGCTTGTTACTAGGAAACCTAAAGTTGCTACGAACAACACGCAGTAGGTCAATTTGTTTATAAGGCGATGGTGGATTAAAACGATGTAGTAAGAATTCCTTGTTAAGTGTAGGAATATCAAACTTAGTACCATTATAATGAACCACAGCATCTGCATCGTTAAGAAGGGCATGAATTCCTTTCAGCATTGTCTTTGGTCTTGATTGGTGTACAGAATCAAACAGCACATCTTTCTGTCCTAGCCACTTTGCTGCGTAGCATAGAACATAAGAAGACTCCATCAACTGATTGATACTGACATTCTGTTGCCAAAGACCCCACACATGAGCTGTATTAGGACTTGACTCAATGTCTAAGAGAAGTATTTTCAAGACCATTCCTCGTCATCAAACTTAAACTCTGACTGTGATGGGTCAATGCTGTACTCTTGCGCTCGTACGGAACCGCCACCATAATCTACAAATCTCAGTTTGTTCTTGACATCATAGCCATAAATACTGCTAAGGAAGTCTGCAAAGTCAAGCATTACCGAAGTCCACTCGGCAGTCTCATCGTGAGACACACTAACTTCAACTGTGCGCTGCTTAGGATAGCCGTAGCCATCGTCTCTGTTGTCATATCCTGACTCAAAACTAAAACGATAAGTATTGTCGTCCATCACATTTCCTTTCTAAGGTCTTGCCATTAAATTAAATAAAACTTCTGCATCAATTACTGCTAAAGGTTTACTGCCATTCTGTTTCACAATAACAATCGGTTCATAATTACCGTGAGACTGTGCTTGTTCATAATACTTGTATACTGCAACCTTGGCTAATGATTTACATTCAATTGAGGCTGGGATTTCGTCCTTCGCCAACTGAGACATCACTATATCTTCCCCATGACTGCCCATCGGACAACTGCGTAAGTCGAGTTCGCTTAGTTGCGGATACCTTTTTAACAACTCTTTTACTACCCACTTTTGTAGGTTTCGTCCCTTGGCTTTCGCTGACTGTGGTTTCATTCAATACCTTTCTATCTTTAATCCATGCTTTGGGAATGTGCATCCGGGCATTGGTTTCTGTATCAGACCAAGTTGATGCAATGCAGATTGCTTCATCGGTTTCATGTACTAGAAACCCAACAGTAATACACTGATGAATCTCTGCTTTAACTTTCTCTTCCCATCCGGAATCAGCAACAGCATCAATCCATGAGATTTGAATTATATCTGGGGTAGTTGCCACAGTTCGTGTTCCTTTCGTTGTAACCACAGTAGTTGTCCATTTTCTAATACACGCTTTTCATCGCCGTCATACGCTTTTAAGACAGCGCTGTAGAGTTCTGTTTCATTGGTACAGTCTGCTAGTATCTTCTTTGCCTTCACAGGTCCAATGCCTTTTAATCCAATGATATTGTCAATTCTGTCGCCAGTTAATATCTGTGTATAAAAAGCCACTAAGCCTTCAAACTCTGAGACATAATACTTTTGTTGCTTGCGATAGTTATAATGCCAACCTCTAAACTGATTCAAGTCTTTGTCGATATGAACCATGATAGATTCATCTTCTGATACCGCATAAGCAGCGATGCCAACCGCATCGTCAGCTTCAATGCCAGTTACTACAGTAAAGCCCCAAGAGTTCACTAAATGGTCTCTAAGTGCTTGAAAATGCATAGGTTTCTCTGAAGTGCGTTGTCCTTTGTAAGGCGCAGTTACCGCTAAAGTATCTCGAAAGTTACCTTTGCCAGTTAGAAAACCTTGGTAATCTTCACATTCTAAATCCATACACAACTCAACCATCGTCTGCTCAAGTCGTGCAATAGCAATAGGCTCCTCTACATCATTGCTAGAGAAGCCTACTGCATAGATTAACGAATCAGCGTCAATCAGAGCTGTTATCACAGGATGTCATCATCCATGTTTTCGTCAGCAGTAACGCCATCGGCGCTGTACTTGACTAAATCAGTAATAACAATCTTTGCTAATGAAGCTGAGACACCATTCTTGTTCTTCCACTTCCACTCGTAAGGCTTAATGAGTGCAACTGCTTTAGAACCATTACCAACAGTATCTTTGATTTCATTGCCAGACTTATCGTACGGCTGAATAGCATAGTTTGACTTCACAGTCAAGAACCAACCCTTCTCAGGTTTGTCCTCACGCTTGCGTGGTGCAAGACCAATCTCTTCGAGTGCCTTGACTGCAGCATCGGATAAGTTAGCCAAGTCGCATTGGAACTTGCCACTCATCTCATTGACACGGTCAAAGAAAGCCCACTGAACTTCTGCTTGAATTTTTACTGGTTTCATTTCCATAATACTCTCCTTATCTACAACTGGTTTTAGAAATACTGCAACTACTATTATACAACAACTTACAACTATATGATTTCATTATATGAAATAGTTACTGCAATGTCTGTGTTGAGTAATCAATACTAGCCTCTAGTGTACCATCCTCAATATCAAGTAAAGCATCCTTTAATAACTCGTAGGTCTCTTCAAGGTCAAAAGAGGATTCTAAACTGTAAGTACCATCAATATAGGCAGTGACAACAGTCATGCCAAGTATGTTTTCTTTATTTCTGTCCATCATTTTCCTTTGGTGAGATATTTAACAACTTTAAGAATACCCTCTAGGTTATCACCAAGTTGTCCTAAAGACAGGTTGCATCCTCGACATAAAACACCTCGAAACTCCATTGTATCATGGCAATGGTCATAACAAAGTTCTTCTGTTTTTCCACAGATTTCACAACTTGTTTGTGCAGCCATTCTTTGTTTGTAGGTTTCAGCATCAACTCCGTATCGTTTCTTGGTTTGATGGTCTGTTTTCCAGTCCTTAATCTTTGGATTTAATAAATTCCTAGAAACACGACAAGAGATACATTCGTTTCTTCGTCCGTATTTACTCGTATTACTTTTTACAAATTTTTCCAGTTGGTCTGACACAAGACCACACGAATTACATTTTCTAGTGGGTATCACGCCAAGACTCCCCAATCTTATATTCTCCTGTTAACGGACATCTCATATTAAAGTGTTCTCCAGCTTCCCGTATTGAATCAACGCCTAACTTACCAACAAGTTCTGCAGATTCAGGAGTTGTTTCTATTTGCCATTCGTCATGGCAGTTTACCACCATCTTAAAGTCTATCTTTGACTTACGCAACTTCTTGTGTAAAATCACTACAGCCTGTTTCATTACTATCGCACCAGCGCCCTGCAATAGCGTGTTGAGCGCTGAATGCTCCGCCCGAACGAGTAGCTTGCGTCCGTCAAGACCCGGTAGCCACGCTTTCTGAGCATAGATACGAGATACTTTTTCCCGCAACGCTCTGAGCCTCGGCGTGTTGCGTAGAAAACTAGTAATGAGTGCTTGTCCTTCTTTCGATGAACCTCCAACAATTGACCCAATCTTGGTACTTCCCGCACCATAGAGAAATGCATAGATAAAAGTCTTAGCTTGGTTCCTTGTCTCAAGCCCTGCTGCTTTCTGGTTTGCTGTGTGAATGTCGCCTGATACAACTTCATTAGTATACGCATCATCTTTCATATAATGAGCCAGCATCCGTAACTCTAAACCGCTTGCATCGATGCCAACTAATTTATATCCTTTATTAACTGTCCAAAGTTCTCTACAGTCTGGTCCATAAGGACTACCGCTATTGGGAACCTGCGCCATGTTAGGGCTGTGGTGTGTCATACGACCTGTAACTGCGCCGTTAGTAATCACTTGACCATGCACACGCCCATCGGTTTGAATTGCATCAATCCAACTCTCAACCTGTGCAATCCGCTTTTGTAACATCAAGTACTCAGCGATGGCTTTCGCTTCGGGGAAGTCGAGACCTTCGAGCGTGGTTTCGTCGACGATGACGCTACCTTTTTCGGTACGCTTTTTCGGCTTCCAACCCTTCTCGATGAGCCTTTCGGCGATTTGCTTGCGACTTCCGGGATTGAAGTCTTCCACGATGTCGGGAAGGGGTCTACCATGAGTTTTGTGGGTGCGACCAGAAGTGACCTTGGGAGGAAATATCCTTTGCATTTCAACGCAAATAGCGTCCAGCTTAGTTTTAAGAACAGATAGTAATTGTAGAGCTTTAACTTCGTCGAATCGGAATCCGTTTCGTTCTTGCTCTGCGATGATGAACGCAACTTCGTGTTCGAGTTTGATACTTTCTTGCGAATAGTCATGTGACATCTCCTTGGTTAAATGTTCATACAGTTTCTGTGTTACTAATGTATCTTGAATGCAATAGTCAAGCATTTCTTGAGTAAGACCGCCGTTGAATGATTCAAAACTACTCTTAAAAAATCCAATACGCTTACCCCACTCCGCTAGACTGTGTCCACCTTCAAGTTGTGGATTATAAAGACGAGACATCACTAAGGTATCAACAATCTTTTCTTCCGCAATCGTTATTTTCCATAAGTTCTTTAGAACAGGCACATCAAAGAAAATTCCATTGTGAGCAATAATCTGTTCTGCTCGGTCTAGAAAATTCTGTAATCCAACAAAGTTCTGCCAAATGTGTATTTGATTGGTGTCAATATCACGAGCAACAACGCACCAGATTTTATCTGGAAATAAATTGGTTTCAATATCAAGAACAATTCTCATTTAATTATTGTAACCAAGTCTGTAAGATTAATCAAGTATAATTTAGAAGTATTATCATCACCACCACGCACAACTCTAGGTTTATTATCTGCAATATATCGTTTTAGCACCGCCACAGGGAACACAAGTGTCATAATTAGTTCACCATTCAACGCTAGATTATGAAACCAAAAGTCTGATTTTGTAACAGCAATGCCACTAGGATGTCCACGACTCTCAAATTCAATTACAATGTTACCGGTAGAATTCCATTTATCTCTCTCAGTTTTAACTTCAATTTTACTGTTCTGAAATATATCAGCAATCTTTTGTTCAAAGATTTGTCCATATTCTAAATCAATATCAAAACGATTATCGTTATTGAGTTTCATTTAAGATTAATCCATAGTCCTATTTGCGCTGCAGCATAACCTATCCAAATCAATGCGTTAGACATACTGCCTTTGCTTAATTGTAACACACCAACAACTAAATAGCCAATGCCGGTGGCGCCAACAATGTAGTGTTCTAGACTCATTTCTTCTTAACTACTTTCTTAGCAACGACTGGTGTAATTGGCACTGGTCTAGGTGTTTCAAACATGATTGCCAACAAATCTTGAATCTCTGGCTCTGTAGCAACCCAACGACTGCCATCATTAAAGTGAATCTCTCTGTCAATGATGTAAGTAACATTCTCAGGATTGATAAGCCTGTCGCCAATTCTAAGTAGTTTACTCATCGCCCATTCTCTCTAGCTCATGCTCAGCTAACGCTGTAGCAGCTTTTAAACTCTTGATTAATTGTTTCACATCGTCACGATGGTCCGGATGAATAACGACACCAACCAAATACATTTGTAAAGTCTGCCTCACAACTTCTTTTAATGTGCTTTTAAATGTAATCGGGTCATCGCTATCACCAATATAGAATCCATACTCCATGCTGCCATTCTCAGCAATCCAGATAAAACTGTCTAGTTTAACTGTTCGTGTAGTCATACTTTCTCCTTCTTTAAATAAGAATCAATCGCATCATCAATCTCTTGACCTAACATCCACTGCCATTTAGTCATGTCGCCATTGCACAGAATCACAGAGGGTGCTGCAATCTCAGGGTCAACATCCCACGATGCACTGCGTAGCCAGAGATAGCGTTCAGCGTTCTTGTACACTTCCTGATTATCCTGAATCTTACTAAACACATTACGATTGAGTTCTTTCAGTCTGTCAATCTCGGTGCATAAATCAGTGATGATTTTGCGAGTGACATGATATTCATCGGTTTGTGCATAGCGCTTGGCTTTGTCAATTAAATCATCTTTCATAGTGTGTCCTTAATTTCTAACATTCTTCCAGTTTGTCCATTATACAGCAAAGCGCCACAATTACCAGTGTATCCGCTAAATCGATTCTTTAATACCCTAACACTGGTGGTGTTCCTCTCAATCATATCTTCAGCTTGTCCGTTGCGCTCTAGCCCTATCACGATGTCTGATAGCTGTGCAATAGCACCTGAACCACGCAACTGCGCCAACGAAGTCACAGCACCTTCTTCGTGTCCACGACCTTCGTTACGCTTTAGGTGTGAGACACAAATCAAACTGATACCAGTCTCTTGCACAATCATGCGTAGCTTGGTCATGATAGCATCTAGAGCTTTGCGTTCATCGCCAACATCACCGCCGCTGACAATAATACTAATATGGTCAAGAAAGACATAACCACAGCCAAGACCCTTAGCCATGTATCGCACTCTGTTGACAATATTTTCCAAAGAAGTGCTGCCAAAATGGTCAAACAGATAAACACGGTCACTTCCCAAAGTTCTATCAAATGCATCTTTTAACTCCTCCGGTGATACCTCAACATCAGGTAGATGAATCGGTTTGTTTATTGCTAATGACATGAGAGACCGAGCTGTTTTGCGGACTCCCTCTTCAAGAAACATAAGTCCAATGTTGTCGGTTGTCTTGTTAAGTATGTGCCATACAATCTCTCTAAGAAATTGTGATTTGCCAAGTCCACTTCCTGCTGTGACCATAACGAGTTCACCCTTGCGGATGCCGTATGTGAGCTTATTAAGTGCCTCGTACGGGTAGTCACAATCAGCCTTCTCAATAGGCGCTGATACCATATCCCAGAGACTGTTACCTTGCACAATCCCATCAGGGATATAAGACTCAGCACCCCACCAAGTATCAACAAATTCTTTACTAGCGTTATTCTCAAGATAATCACACGCATCTTTGTATCCAGTCCTGTGTTTCATGATTTTAACTTTGCCACCGAATAACTCAGCGACTGCCTGTGCTGCTTTCTGTCCGGGTTCATCGGCATCGAACGCTAAGACAATGTTCTCAAACGAATCAATCCATTCATATTGGGCTTTACAGTCCTTTAGAGCGCCACTAGCGCCACTGCGGATACTCACGCAAGGGTACTTACTACCTTGCATCTGATAAGCCGCTAGAGCGTCTAATTCACCCTCACAGATAGTCAGATAGCGACCAGACTTGGCGAACAAGTTCTGTCCAAACAGCGTAGCGTCTTTGAAGTCGCCAGTGACACTAAATGCTTTGTCTTCCACACTTCGAGTCTTGATAGCAACCATACTGCCATCAGGGTTATAGTAAGGATAATAGTGTTTGCCATTGTCCTGCTTAACGCCAAATGCTATGCAAGTAGCCGAAGTAATACTACGGTCAACGATACTAAGATAAGTAGCAGAGTCATAAAATTTAAGTTCCTTATTCATTGGTTTTTTAGATACCTTCGTGGTTGTGCCATCACCTGCGACATAGGTCTCGCAAGCAAAGCAGTATTGGTGTCCATCATCGAACAAACTGTTTGCATCGCTACTGCCACACGCCTCACAGGGTATGTGTTTAATGTATTTGCTTTCAGTCAATGTTGACTTCTTTCCGCCGTAATAAGTTGACAGCGTAGCGCTTCGACTTCCGCCAGTGCCATAACTAGTTCGGTTTGTGTTTTGACTAATTGGTCCTGAAGTTCCAAGACCTGCCTCGTTAAATCCTGTTCGCATATTTGCCTATCCTCGCTTGTCCAAGTTGTCATCTTTTCTCTCCATTTCCATAGATTGTTCCAATTCACTAGGTTTAGTGGCGGACACTTCCATACCATCTTCAGTTCCTTCAAATAATTTTAACTCTTTTGCACAGTGAATGCAAAGGAAAACATAGCCATCGGGTATGATTCCTCTGCGCAGTTCATCGTTCTCAGCCTCAAGCATTGCTCTAGTTTTTTGAGTCATAAATCTCCTAATGTATCATATTTGTTACAATAACCCTACTTTGTGTATCGTTTATGTTACATTATTTAACATCGATTACACCTTGCATCTTAACCCGATGTGGGTATTGTGTTTCAACCCAAAAGCATCGATACACGCCGTCACGAACACTAAGCCAAGCCTCATAGCGTTGATATTTGCCGGAGTAATCATCACAACCAGCGTGGTCAAAATCAACCTGATTAGCAACCCAACCGCATAAACAACCCAAAACAAATACCCCAATGAATATAAGGTCTTTCATGAATTCCTCTTAATCATCCAATCTAAAGCATCATGAAGAATACTAAATCTAGGTGACTGTTCTGTCTTATTCTTCCATTGGAATACCATCTTATCAGCAACATCCCAATTATTTTGTTCATGGTTCCACTTTGCTGATTTTTCGCTATCAGTAATTAATTCCATACCCATTTTATTCATCTGCATATTCCGCCACCGCCCTACCCACCAATCGATTAACCTTGTCAGCGATAGCAGTAGATAAGTCGTCCATCACCGCCTCGTAACCATAATCCCCAATCAAATCAACCATATCCATCAATATGAAATGGTATCTTGCTTCTTCGTTATGCGATTGCATAAAACCTCCCGTTAGTTAAAGACAACCCCAATCATAAGACACAATCATAAAAAGTCAATACATAAGACAAAAATAAACTACTTGACAACATTTACAAAATTGAGTATAATGCTTTTACAACATAGACTATCGTTGATTGTTTCTTTATGTTAATTGATAGTAGTCTATATTCACAGTTACGACATAGACTATATTAACTATAACGATAACTATATTACCCGCAAGCGAGTGCATTATCGATTATCCCAATCAGTCCAGTAGTCTTCTGGGTCTTCAGAATCTAACCCTCCATCAATATACCCATTATCATCAATCAATGATTCAGTCATAGCAGTATCTGATTCATTCATTAAATCTTGCCTTACCTGTATCGGTATGTAAGCCTCAATCGTTTTAAGACAATCAGAGCATAGTTCAATATATTTTCTAGTGATACCATGTTTTATGGTAGCCTCAAAGTCAGTTAATGACGCATTGCAACATTGGCATCTCATTAGAATTCCCCTTCCGCAATACCTTGAGCAATATCCAACCAATAAGCCTTAACCTTGTCTATAACCTCAGCAGGTGCGCTATCGGGTTTATAATCCTCATTTAATTCTAATTGCATCAAAGCCTCATCCCAATTGTCAGGGTCAGCCCAATAACACTGCCCATCACTAGCAATTAGACAATCTACTGACTCGTTAAATGCATCATTGTCAAAATCCCCGTCTTCGGGTTCATAATATCGATTGTTGTTGTAATTCATAAAAGCCTCTCTATTCGATTAAAACATAGTAGCATAGGGCTACCCCTTAACTACCCTAAGAAAACCCCGTATACGCTGTTTTAGAGCGTTTTAGAGGTATTCCCAAGTATAGCACAATACCACTCCAACAAGATGATACACAACATAGGCTAAAATTAGGTATGTCATGCACCAAAATAGTGCATATTTCATTTTGTCTTATCCTTCTCTATGGTTAACATTTTAATATAATCTTGATACCACTTATCAAAATCATTAATGCCATACATAAGCCTAAAATTAGGGTCGTCTAAGCGCATTGACATAAATTCCATGTAATAGTCAAATCTATCCATTTTTATAAGCCTCTCGTGCATTGTGAATGTTAAGCCATAAATTAAATAGTTCAGTATCGGATAAGCGCCAAAGGTGCTTTTGATATTGTGGGTCAGTCTTACCCTCAAGATAACCTAGGTCTTTCCATATTTGGTATTGCATTTCGCTTCTATTCATCCTATCGACTCCTCTCTTAATCGTTTGTAATACTTCCTAATCAGTTTGTTAGCCTCTTTAATCTCTGAGTGCATTGCCTTAATGCCGTCCCATCTATCATCATCTAAATAGGTTTCTATTGATTCCGTAAGCCTTGCCAATAGGTCAATAGTATAGGCTTGCTCTAATTTATCCATTTATTCAATCTCCTCATAGAGTGTATTAAACCATTGTTTAGCAGTTTTATTATCTACTAACCAAATAACATCATGCCCTTGTAATCGTGCGTTTTGCCTTGCCTCGTATTCTGTGCTATGCTCACCGATAAGCCATAATTCGCCTTTAATATCAACGCAATACCATTTATCCTTAATTAGCCCTCGATTAAATTCACAATCAGCTAAACCGTAGGTTTCAATCTCTTGTAATAGACTCATAATAAACCCTTTTATAAATAAAATACGATAGAGATTACAGCAGCAATATAAGTGTATAAGCAAACCCCGGTCAATAGCAATGATTTAAGCATGGTTTAAACCCTCCGCAATATCTGAGCCGGATATTCTCTTAATCCATCCTGAGCCGAGCCATTGAGTACCGTTAAATGACCGCTCAATATCTATACGGTTTTCTCCCCAGCTAATTAAAATCATACTAGCATTTTGTTTGATACCTTCGCTTACTTGTTTTTTAATTTGTACAATGCTCGGTTTTCTACCGGTAAAATCGTATTCATACAGCATGGTAATACCTCCTAGTATAGGTTAATGATTAGTAAATACTAATCCCATAAGCGCCTAAGATAAGCGCCTATAGGTTAATACTTAATTAATGCTTACGGTAACTTATGTTTTGAATAGTCTTATCCCAACAAGCCCGGCAATCTAAACACTTATTACCTTGCTTGTAAGCAATGCATTCATTCCCGCAAGGGTTAGCGTTAGAGTGTACGGTACTGGTATTTTCAAAACCCGCCAATGGTTTAGCGTCAACCATTGCCGCCGATAATCTTACGCATAAATTAGCGGGAAAATCCCCGAAGGTATCCCGATATCGTAATATAAGCGCCTTCTCTCTAGTAGGTAACCAGAAGTTAACGCCGGGCAAACTATCCGCAATTTTAACAATATCTAGTAAGTGTTGAAAATTTTGGATATCCCCGGCATCATGCCAACGAAAATATGGGTTTTTAGTTTTCTCGATTAGCGTAACCATACTATCAACCCATGATATCGAGCTAATAGAGCGTTCTCGCTTATCGTGCGCTTTAGTTACACTAGGATATTGGTAATTAGCTTTTAATGCGTAACAATCAAAACATACGCTACCCTTAATTTTAGCCAGTTTAGCGCCAATTTTACATAGTTTAGCGCTTATGCCATAAGTAAACCCCGGCATTTTACTAGGTTTACCCAAATTACCAGCGATTGCCGCCGCTATTTTAGGGAATAACTTACTTTTAGGTATTGCGAAATTCATAACGGTATAGCTCATTTTAAAACCTCCAATTTTAGGATACTGAAAATAGAATAACCCTAATGCCGCAATAATGCAACACTAGGGCAAACCCTTACTATGCTGTTTCTAGCTCTTCGCTCTCTTCGCTTACCATTTCACCGGCAAACCCAGCTAGATAATCGGCGGATTTTTGCGCTAATGCCGCCGCTTTAAATATTGCTTTATTATCGTTTTTTAATACCCTTAGCCAACTAGCAATATAACTAGAATGCCGCAATTCACCGGTGATACTGTAACGAGCGCATAAAAATGCGGCGCTTAGCTCAGCGATTAGCTCTTCGGCGGCGTATGCTTCATTACCAAACCGTCCCGATAAATCCCTATCTAATCTTGATTTATGCCCGCTCCAATGCGCTAACTCATGCAACAATGTTGCATAATAGCTGGCTTCGCTATTGAATTGGGTTTTATGCGGCATTGCAATATAATCTTGCGACGGTGAATAGTACGCTCTATCTCCGCCAAATTGTAACTGTACTCCGCTTTTAACCGTTAGCGCTTCAATACTAGCGACATCATTAAAAACCTTCGGTGCTGGTATTGCCGGCGCTTCAAACCCGGTAACTTGCTCGGCATTAAATACAGTGTAGGATTTTAGGACATAGCTATAGTTTTTAACTTCGCCGGCTTCGGTTATCTTACTACCGTTTTCTACCGGTGAATAAAATATAATATGGGTACCCTTGCTTCCCTTGCTTACTTGAGCGCCGATACTAACCCATTGCTTATATGTACCCCAATACGGTGATTTAAACCCGCTCATGCCGAGAATAATAGTATTAATGCCGCTGTAGGTTTTCTTACTAATAACATTACAGTCACTACCGGCTTCGCCGCTCCAATTTTTAACCCATGAAGGGATGTTACCGCTCTCTAGCTCAGCAATGATTTTATCGGTTACTTGTTGATAGACTAATGCGCTCATAATTTTAGCTCCATGATTAGTGATTAATTAAATATTACAGTATCAATTATGTATTAATATTACCATTGTCAATATTATGACATTCCCTAATAGGGTTTACCCTTAGTCTTTAGTGGTGCTGTGTAGGTGCAACTTAGCCCCATACACTCACGCTATCAACCATCACAGGTCAATAGTATTTAACTATATGCGTGTAAGCGTATATTCGTATATGCGTATATATCGATATTGTCATGTAAGTAAGCACTCACTAACCTAGCACTATATTGGTGCAAGGATGATGTAAGTAAGTGCTAACTAACATAGGGGGGAGGGGTAGACTATGTTGTGTAATGTTGGCGGAGCCTCCATAGCATACAAAAAAGTAAAATAGACCTATGTTAAATTGATAAAAAAGGGACATAGTCAATGATGGTGTATGTCATTGATTAGTAAGAAAGAATAAAATAGGGACAGAGTAGCTGGAAATGCTCACTCCGTAGGAGGTCGCTGTTGTCCCCAGCGGAGACCTATATTGTCTAGGCAGACCCGCACAGTCGCAGACGACTATGCTACCGTCTATGTTATTGTTTTGTAACAGGTGTAAAAATAATGCTTGACAAAATTACAAAAATGTGCTAAAATCGCCTTACAAGTTCAAACAACACACTATAAAGAATCGTGTAAGCCCTGCAAGCAGTGAATTATTATAGCGCACTGTAGCAAAGGGGGATTAAAACCAAAATCCCCCTCCTGATAGCGAACTGCTCAATCTTACGATAGCATACTATAGTAACTATAGGGCTTTGAATTTTTTGTTTGTCTTAATAAGTATTTTCTTTGTCTTTCCCTTTAAGGATAAAAAGGCTTTATGTTAGAAGTTGAAAAACAATTATCTACCGAAGATGCTCAGTCTTCAGACGATGGTGGTGTTGTCTTAAAAAAGAAGCGACCAAAGCTGGTTAGACGAGAAGTTGTCGATGGTAAACCTGTTCGTGGTCGTCCCTCCAAGAAGGCGATTGCAAAGAAAAAGAATCCCGGTATTGTGGGGAGACCACCGGGCGACGCAGCACGAATAGCAGAGTTTAAAGCAAGACTGTTAGCAACACATGGCGACAGCGTGATTGAGAAGATAATCACCACCGCCCTACAAGATGGACACCCTGCACAGGGAGCAATGCTAAAGTTCTGTGGAGAACGCTTGTTACCTCTGTCTAGTTTCGAGGGCAAGACTGGTGGAGGAACACCACAGATTTCAATTAACATCAGTGGACTAACAAATCCAACGATAGAAGCAGAAGAAGTAATTGACAACGATGTTACTGATGTAACCATTAAGGACATCGATGAATCTTGATTTTAAACTGCTGAAGTGGCAGCAAACTGTCTTCAAAGACCAAAGCAGATTCAAAGTAATCGCTGCTGGTCGTCGCTGTGGAAAGTCAAGGTTGTCAGCAGTAACGCTGTTGATTGAAGGATTAAACTGTCCAGAAGGTTCAAGTGTGATGTATGTTGCACCAACACTAGGACAAGCCCGGACGATTATGTGGGACTTGTTGATGGACTTAGGAAAGCCTGTCATCAAATCCGCACATATCAACAATCTTGAGATAACTTTGGTTAACGGCAAGAAAATCCTCATTCGAGGCGCTGACAACCAAGACTCTTTGCGTGGTGTGTCTTTGTCGTACTTGGTAATGGACGAGGTCGCTTTTATCAAGTCAGAGATTTGGGAACGAGTGCTTCGTGCTGCTTTGTCGGATAAAAAAGGTAGAGCAATGTTTATCTCGACTCCGTCTGGACGAAACCATTTCTATGATTGGTTTCAGTTGGGACAGAGTGGAGACGATGCAGATTGGAAGTCGTGGCACTTTACCACCGCTGACAATGAAACGATTGACCCGAAAGAGATTGAAGCTGCTAAACGCACATTAAGTTCTTTTGCGTTCAATCAAGAATATTTGTCTTCCTTCAATAATGCTGGTGCAGGATTATTTAAAGAAGAATGGATTAAGTTTGGCGATGAACCTGAGATTGGTTCGTGGTATATTGCAGTAGACCTAGCTGGCTTTGAAGATGTCGCTAAAAGCGCCAATGCCACTAAGAAAAGACTAGACCAGTCCGCTATCGCAGTTGTAAAAGTAACCGATGATGGCATTTGGTTTGTCGATAAGATTGAAGCTGGTCGTTGGGATATACAAACCACCGCACTGAACATCTTAAAGAATATTAGAGAATACGAACCTCTAGCAGTTGGAATTGAGCGAGGGGCGCTAAAGAATGCAGTCTTGCCTTATCTCAGTGATTTGATGCGAAAGAACAACTGTTACGCACATATCTTAGATTTAACGCATGGCAATAAGAAAAAAGTAGATAGGATTGTTTGGGGACTACAAGGACGCTTTGAGCATGGACGAGTTATACTCAATGCTGAAGAAGACTTTGATGAGTTTGTTGACCAACTATTGATGTTTCCTACCTCTAATGTACACGACGACTTAGTGGATGCATTAAGTTATATTGACCAACTCGCTGTCACTAGCTACAGTATTGACAATGACGAAGACGAATGGCAAGCATTAGATGTGGTTAGTGGCTATTAATAAAGGACTAAAATGGCTGAAAATATGGACATGAACGAAGGTATTAGCTGGGAAGAACCTTCTGAAGCAGACAAAGAGCTTTGTGCCTTTGTTATTCAACATTGTGACAGATGGAGAGATTCTCGTGATGAGAACTACCTTGAAGATTGGAAAGAGTACGAAAGAATCTTTCGTGGAATCTGGGCTGACGAAGACAAAACACGAGAGTCCGAGAGAAGTCGTCTAATTTCTCCAGCTACTCAGCAAGCGGTAGAAACCCGCCACGCTGAAATCATGGAAGCTATCTTTGGTAACGGAGAGTTCTTTGACATCAAAGACGATGTTCGTGACTACAACAACAATCCGATGGATGTTGAGGCACTAAAGGTTCAACTCAAAGAAGATTTAGAAAAGCATAAGATTCGTAAGTCTATTGACCAGATTGAATTAATGGCAGAGATTTACGGAACTGGTATCGGTGAAATTATTGTTAAGCAAGAGAAAGAGTTTGTTCCTGCTACGATGCCAATGCCGGGAATGGAACAAGCCGCCTATGGCGTACAAGAAAGAGAATACTTCTGCGTTAAGGTAAACCCTGTTAATCCTAAGAACTTCCTCATTGACCCCAATGCTACCTCGATTGACGATGCGATGGGTTGTGCCATTGAGAAGTTTGTGTCTATTCACAAAGTGGTTGAAGGTATGGAGAAGGGTATCTATCGTAAGGTAGACATCGGACCTGCTGGCAACGATGATGACTTAGAAGTTACCCAAGAAGTTGTGCAGTACCAAGATGACAAAGTCAAACTTCTGACATATTATGGATTAGTTCCTAGAGAGTACCTAGAACAGTTAGAAAACGAAGGTGAAGAAGTTGTTGACCTCTTCCCTGAAGATAGCACTGCTGATACCTACAGCGGTCTAGTAGAGGCGATTGTCGTTATCGCTAACGATGGACTCTTACTCAAAGCTGAGAAGAACCCATACATGATGCAAGACCGCCCTGTGTTGGCGTATCAGGATGACACTGTCCCTAATAGATTCTGGGGTCGTGGCACTGTTGAGAAAGCCTATAATATGCAAAAGGCTATCGATGCTCAACTACGCAGTCACCTTGACAGTCTAGCACTGACTACAGCACCAATGATTGCAATGGATGCTACTCGTCTACCTCGTGGCTCACGCTTTGAAGTTAAGCCCGGTAAAGCAATCCTCACGAATGGTAATCCAGCAGAGATTCTATTCCCATTCAAGTTCGGTCAAACCAGTCCAGAGAACTTCGCTACCTCTAAAGAGTTTGAGCGTATGCTCCTAATGGCAACTGGTACACTTGATAGCCAAGGAGTTGTATCTCAAGCCTCTCGTGATGCGTCTGGCGCTGGTATGTCAATGGCAATGGCTGGTATTATCAAGAAGTATAAGCGGACTCTGACAAACTTCCAAGAAGACTTCATGGTTCCGCTGATTAAGAAAGCAGCCTTCCGTTATATGCAGTTTGACCCTGAGCGTTATCCTTCTGTAGACATGACATTTATTCCTAGCGCTACTTTGGGTATCATGGCTCGTGAGTACGAACAACAGCAGCTTATTGGCTTGTTACAGACTCTTGGACCTAATACTCCAGTCCTGCCAATCATCCTTAAAGGCATTATTGGTAACTCTAGCCTCTCTAATCGGGCTGAATTGGAGCAAGCATTGACCCAAATGAGTCAACCAGACCCACAACAAGCGCAAATGCAGCAGATGGCGCTACAGATGGATATGGAACAGAAGCAAGCGACGACTCAATCGTTACAGGCTAGGGCGCAAAAAGACTCTGCAGAGGCTGCTAAGACCGTTGTAGAGACCCAACTGATGCCTGAAGAGCTTCGTGCCAAGGTCATTAGTTCACTTTCTACCAACATTGATGGTAAAAACAAAGAATCTGAGTTTGAAAAGAGAGCCAAGATTGCTGAATTGATGCTCAAAGAGGCTGATATTAAGAATAAAGGCAAGATTGTAGAACTACAGATGCAAAAACAACGAAACCAATAAAAATCACTTGACTTTTTTATAAAGTTGTGGTAAAATGCGGTTATAAATGTAAGTAAGCGCTAACTAACTTAATGCCTAAACAAACCGATGCCCAAAGAAATTTACAGTATGTAAATACTAAATTAGTAATAAAAAAGACATTCTCCAAAAGGACAAAGAATGATAGATAAAAAACTACAAGAATACTATGAGAGTCGCTTTGCAATGATGGCGACTCAAGGTTGGTTAGATTTGATGGAAGATGCACAGAATATGTTCAATTCCTTAAATCAAGTATTACCAATCCAAAATGAATCTGATTTACAACTAAAGCGTGGACAACTGGACATTCTCCAGTGGTTAATCAGCTTAAAAGATGTTTCAGAGCAATCCTACGAGCAGCTCTTATCGGGAGATACGGCGAATGAGTAGGAAGTTATATGACTTTAAATGTTCAGAAGGACATATCACAGAGAGTTTTGTTGGAGATAAAACAACAGTAATTCCCTGTGAATGTGGTTTAGATGCTAACCGAATTATTTCGCCTATACGAATTAGTTTAGATGGCACTGACCCCGTTTTTGTGTCTGCCTACGATAGATGGGCAAAAAGGCACGAAGACAAACAGAAGCAAGAAGCAAAGCAAAACGCCTGAGATACCTCGTAAGAGCCTCAGATTATTAATCCTAAAATCACTTGATTCGGTGACAGGAGACTTTAAATGGCAGCAAATTTTATTCAAGAAGAAGAACTGTTTGAAAGCAACGAGCAAGAAGTAGTACAAGATGTTACAACCCCAGAGGCATCATCAACCGATGCACAACCTGAAGTTAAACAGCAAGAACCAGTAGAAGAGTTACCTGAGAAGTACCGAGGTAAATCAGCATCAGAAATTGCAAAGATGCACCAAGAGGCTGAAAAGCTCATTGGTCGTCAAGCAAACGAGGTTCACGAAGTACGAAGTCTTGCAGACCAGCTTTTAAAACAACAACTCGAAGCTCGAACAAAAGAAACAGCGCCTATTGAAGAATCGCTTGAAGAAGACTTTTTTGTAGACCCTAAACAGGCTGTCAACAGACAAGTAGAAAAGCATCCTGCTGTAATTGAAGCTAGACAAGCAGCATTAGAAATGAAGAAGATGAAGACGGCACAACAACTGTCGGCTAAACATCCTGATTTTACCACTATCGCACAAGATACTGGATTCCAAGATTGGGTAAAGTCTTCTAAGATTCGACTGAATTTGTTTGCCAAAGCTGATGCAGAATTTGACTTTGATGCCGCTGATGAGTTGTTAAGTACTTACAAAGAACTTAAACAAATCAAACAGCAGACTCAAACGACTCAAACTGCAGCAGTAGAAAGCAAAGCTCAAGAACAAGCAATGAAGGCAGCTACAGTTGATGTTGGTGGTGCTGGCGAGAGTAGCCGAAAAGTATATCGTCGAGCAGACCTAATTAAATTGAAACTTACCGACCCTAGTCGTTATGAAGCACTGCAGGATGAAATCTTGTTAGCTTATAGCGAAGGGAGAGTTAAGTAATTTTAGACTTAATAATTAACAAAGGAAATTAATCATGGCAGCAGTAACATACCCCGGCGGTAGTACATCTATCGTCAACAAAACAGCAGCAGACAAGTTTATTCCAGAGATTTGGAGTGACGAAGTCATCGCTGCCTACAAGGCAAACTTAGTTCTTGCAAACCTCGTCCGTAAAATGTCTTTCAAAGGCAAAAAAGGCGACACACTGCATATTCCTAAGCCAACTCGTGGCGTAGCAGCAGCTAAAGCAGCTAACACTGCAGTAACCATCCAAGCTAACACCGAGAGCGAAGTACAAGTTCTCATCGACCAACACTTCGAGTATTCACGCTTCATCGAGGACATCGTTGAGACTCAAGCATTGTCTTCTTTGCGTTCGTTCTACACTGATGATGCTGGTTACGCTTTGGCTAAGAAAGTTGATGACACACTCATCGCTTTAGGCAAGTCCTTTGGCGACGGTGACGGAACTGACTGGACACATAGCACTTCGTATTACATTGATGCAACGACTGGTTTAACTCTGTACGCAGAAGACACCGTTATTACTTCCGATGTATTCACCGATGCTGGTTTCCGTAAGCTCATCCAGTTGATGGACGACGCTGATGTTCCAATGGATGGTCGTAAGTTTGCTATTCCTCCATCACTCCGCAACGCTATCATGGGCATTGACCGTTACAATAGCTCTGACTTCGTTGATGGTCGTGGTGTTAACAACGGTCAAATTGGCAAGTTATATGGTATCGATGTTTATGTATCGAGCAATATGCCTGTTATTGAGACCGCTGCAGCTAACTCTGTTGGTGACGCAGTTAAAGCTGCTCTCTTGTTCCATACTGATACTATGGTATTTGCCGAGCAACTTGGTGTTCGTTCCCAGACTCAGTACAAGCAAGAGTATCTGTCTACGCTCTACACTGCCGACACATTGTTCGGTGTGAAGACTGTACGCCCAGAAGCTGGCTTCGTACTCGCTGTAAACGCCTAATATAGGCATCTCAAGACTCTCCAGTTTCGGCTGGGGGTCTTTTTATAATGTTCTTATGAAACAATGTACAAAATGTAAAGAGTATAAATCTTTAGTTGACTTTCATAAAACAAAACAAACTAAAGACAAATATACTTTTCATTGTAAAACTTGCAACAAAAAAGCACGAAAAGAATATTATAAAAAGAATAAAGATAAAGTTTTAATTCAAGTAAAAAACTGGCAATTTATAAACAAAGATAAAGTACGAGCAACACGAGCAACTTATAAATATAGTAAACGAAACGCTACACCAAGTTGGCTAACAAAGGAGCATTATTTACAAATTGAATCACTATATTGGTTAGCAAAACTACAGAAAGAATTAACTGATATTGACTTTCATGTAGACCATATTGTTCCTTTACGAGGAAAAACAGTGTGTGGTCTCCATGTACCTTGGAATTTACAAGTATTATCTGCAAAAGATAATTTAAGTAAATCAAATAAAGTTTAGGAGAATAGCTTGTCAATTTATCGAGGACCCGGTGGTGCAGGAGACGCTACAAACGATGCTTCTAACCAAGCCGTAGTTGCACAGGGATATGCACAACAAGCCGAAAACTTCAAGAACCAAGCACAAAACAGCTCCACAGCCGCATCTAGTTCTGCAAGTGCAGCAAGTGGTTCAGCGTCTTCAGCATCAAGCTCTGCTACTACCGCAACTAATGCAAAGAACTCTGCTGAGTCAGCAAGAGATGCTGCTTTGGTTGCAGAAACAAATGCCGAAACAGCAGAAACCAACGCAGAAGCAGCAAGAGATGCAACTTTAAACTTTGGTGATGAAGTTGTATTTCAAGTCACTACTTTATCTGCTGGTGCTGATGCAACAGTTAGTTACGATTCAAATGATTTAATTGTTTCTCTTGGTATTCCACGAGGCAACACAGGTGCGACAGGCTCTACCGGTTCAACCGGAGCTACAGGCGCAACCGGCGCTACAGGACCACAAGGAGCTAAAGGCGACAAAGGCGATACAGGCGCAACTGGCTCCACAGGAGCAACGGGAGCGACTGGTCCACAGGGTGCTAAAGGCGACACTGGCGATACTGGTCCACAAGGCGCAACAGGTGCTACAGGTCCACAAGGACCAACAGGAGCAACCGGTGCAACGGGTCCTGCTGGTGCTGACGGTGCTGGTGTTCCTGCGGGAGGCACTACCGGACAATATTTAGTAAAATCATCAAATACCAATTATGCTACTCAATGGAGTACATTAGATTTATCGAGTTATTTAACATCATCAACCGCTGCAAGCACCTATGTTGCATTAGGCGGTTCATATGCTGACCCATCATGGATAACCTCCTTGGCAGGTAGCAAAATCACAGGAACCCTTGACGGAGGAACATATTAATGCCAACCACAATCGTAACTAAGAACAGCTCAACTGCCTCAGCAGTACCTTCCGCTGGTTCGTTAACACAAGGTGAATTAGCAGTCAATGTCACCGATAAAAGACTATATACTAAAAACGCAAGTGGTACTGTTGTTGAGTTAGGAACATCTCTAACAAACGCAACTGGATTACCACTAACAACTGGAGTTACAGGAACATTGCCAGTCGCAAATGGTGGTACAGGTGCTTCTTCTTTAGCAGCAGCCTCTATTGCTACCAATGGATACACAACAACAGCTACAGCAGCAGGAACAACAACCCTGACTGTTTCTAGCAATTGTTTACAGTTCTTTACTGGAACAACAACTCAGACTGTAGTTTTACCTGTTGCCTCTACATTAACAGCAGGACAAAGATTTGAAATTCATAATAACTCTACAGGCAATATTACTGTTAACTCGTCTGGAAGCAATTTAGTAGCAACAGTATTACCAACATATACAGTAGTGCTTACTTGCATTTTAACTTCTGGAACTACAGCAGCATCTTGGGATGCAGATATTCAAGGATTTACAAGTTTGTCTGGTGCTAATATTGCTGTACTAAATTCTGCACAGTCGTTTACTGCTGCACAGCGTGGTGCTATCTCTGCATTGACTGATGGCTCTACTATTACTCCAGACTTTGCAGTCGCTAATAACTTCTCCGTTACACTTGGTGGTAACAGAACACTAGCAAACCCTAGCAACTTAACTGCTGGTCAGTCTGGTTCTATCTTTATTACCCAAGATGGCACAGGAAGTAGAACTCTAGCCTATGGTTCTAATTTTGATTTTGCTGGTGGTACTGCACCTACACTCTCAACTACAGCAGCAGCAGTTGATAGAATAGATTATGTAGTAAGAACAGCAACCTCTATCCATGCAGTATTTACAGCTAACTACAGTTAAGGCTAATAATGTCAGTTATCGGTTCTAATATCCTTGCTGGTGCATCTGGTCAAGGTGGTGGTTATAACCTAACCAACTCCCTACGCTTTCGGTCTAGTGCTTCTGCTTATCTAAACAGGACTGCAACTACCCCTACTAATGCTCAAAAAGGGACTTATAGTGCATGGATTAAAAGAGGCAAATTTACACAATCAACAGACCCTAATAATGGGGATTTAGTTGGCTCTGGTGAAAGTAGTGGGTATGCTTTAATTCAATATTATGGTCAAAATCTTTATTTTGGCGAAAGAGGTTCTAACGGATATTTTTCAACTGCCGCAGTATATCGTGACCCTTCATCTTGGTATCATGTGCTTTGCGTTTTTGATACAACTTTGGCTACTGCTAATGATAGATTGCAAGTTTGGGTAAATAATGTCCGTCAAACTGCTGGTTCTTTTAATGTTGCGCCAACACAAAACTCATCATTTAAATTTTTAAATGAAAATGGACAGTTATATAACATAGGCGCAGAACAATCTTCAACTACTGTAAGAAACAATTTTGATGGCTACATGGCTGAAGTAAACTTCATTGATGGTCAAGCCCTAACCCCATCCTCATTCGGTGAAACATCCGCAACCACAGGTGTATGGATTCCTAAGAAATACACAGGAACATACGGCACTAATGGATTCTATCTGCCTTTCACAGATAACTCTGCTCTGACTACATCATCTAATGCTGGACTAGGAAAAGACTTCTCAGGCAATAGTAATTACTG
>Ga0222712_10000884_pt1 | contig 38485 bp, 42 predicted proteins | sample C33_657DmetaG_FD_165043 | JGI IMG/M metagenome (GOLD analysis project Ga0222712, IMG submission 165043) | Estuarine water microbial communities from San Francisco Bay, California, United States - C33_657D | ecosystem: Environmental > Aquatic > Marine > Unclassified | place: USA: California... | reverse complement strand
GAAGAAAGAGTTCGCTGAGTTCGTATCCTCATTCGCTCGCGGTAAGGATGAATATACATGGCGCAAGTTCAACAAGAGATTGTTGCCCAGTGATTTGTACATTCCATCCGTTGAGACTGAGACTATTGGCGAGGTCATCTATGCCATAGATACATCAGGGTCTATCTCACAGCAACAGATAAACGAGTTCGCGGCAGAGATTGTCAAGGGCGCGGAAGCCGTATGCCCTGAGAAGATTCGCGTGTTGTGGTGGGACACCAAGGTTCATGGTGAACAGGTGTTCGAACCCGCACAGTATCAGGAGATAGGTTCTTTATTGAAACCGATGGGAGGAGGTGGAACTAGGGTTTCATGCGTTAGTGAACACATAAATAAGAAGAATCTCAAGGCAGAGTGTGTAGTCGTCTTCACAGACGGCTACTTGGAAAACGATGTCAAGTGGGACATATCGATGCCAACCCTATGGTTGGTAACTTGTAATCAACATTGGACTCCCCCAGTAGGGAAGAAAGTTATGGTGAACTAAATGGTCGAATACACATACCTCGAATTGTTCTTGTTCTGTACATCTGTCATAGGACTTGCGTTCTCATTGAAGTACCGTGAAGAGGCACGCTCTCATCACAGATTCATCTCTGTGTTGTTGGAAGACAAACAGATGCGCGAGAAAGTATTTGAGCAAGCAGACATGGCGTTTGAACAAGCAAGAAAGGAAGGCATCATATGAGTTACGGATGTTACGGAATCTTCAATGACATTAAAAATGTATGGGCAGGTGGGCTAACCTACGACAAGATGGTTGAGCGCACCAAGACCCTAAAGCCGTATCGCGGTGGATTGGGTAATGCTTATCCGATGGGTTGGCGTGAGTATTCACGCAGACACTTCCGCGCTAACAAGGATGGTTCGTTCTCTATCTACTACAAGAACCGTGAGGCAGTAGATACGGTAGAGAGCGGTAACTTCAAGGCGGGGTGGGATAAAGAGTCGATGACTAGATGGGTGGACAGGGCGCATCTCGCTACTGTCTATCCTGACAATACATTTGAGATTCGTCAGCATCTCGGACAGGGTGACTCGACATATATGACTGAAGCGTTGGGTTACTGGTTTCAGTTGTGTAGTGCGAGGGGCGGTACGATTGCATGGACTAGAAGCGGTCATATGCATCCCATCTTCAAAGGTATGAGGCTTCATCTTGACCCTGATAAGAGAGCATTAGGAGAAACAGTAACTCCTTACACAGTGTTTCAGCGTAGGGTGAATCGCAAACTAGCGAACGAGGCACTCGCCAAGTACGACGAGTTCTTGAAGGTCGCCCCAGTGATGACTAGTGCAATGGACAAGAACGGCATCATGGAGACAATCAAAGACTTAGTTGATGAGAAGGTATTCGACAGAGGAGAACCTCAATCATCTATGGCTAACTTTGAAGGACTTGTTGCATCTCACAGACTGGTGGATGCTGCGGTTCTCTTTATGCTTGCTAACAATGTCCATCATATTTGTTATTCAGCATTCCATGAAACGCAACCTCACCTCGGTGGGTATTGGGGACACAGCCGTACTTCTGAACAAGAAATAGAGTTGTTCAACTTTCACCTGAACCAAGCGTTGAGAGACATATTCAAACCATCAGTAATCAAAGCACACAATGCTTTTAATCTGAAGAAACTTGAAGTAGGCGTAATCCTACCCAAGAGCAAGTGGGGGTACATCATCGAGTCTGATGGTAAACCCGTAGTTCGTCTGTAATTTAACCAACTGGAGAAAGCGTAATGCAAAACTTTATATCATCTATCTGCACAAATCCCAACATTGGGAATATTCTTGCAGATGAATCTACTCACATCAAGAAAGAGAGAAACAAACTTCTTGCGGAGGTGTGTTCTTCATTCAACGTAAGAGTATATGACGCATCACATGATGGTAATCATATACATCTAGTAACTACGCAGAATCACCTAAATGCAGGCGTAGTGTGGGCAGACAAAACAGGCAATGGAGATACTATTTATTTCTATTCCAGTCCATTAGTGTCCAAGCAAAAGGGTAGTGCGAACAGTTCAGCAGACACTAGGGACTCTAAGAAGATTACTACTCTGTTGGCGAACATCCGTAAGAATAGCGAGATACCAACTGAGGAACTATTAGTAAATACATACAAGCGTGGTATTCGTGCGGCTTTCAGGTCGATAGGACAACGCTATGGACATGAACATTTCGAGATAGATAATTCATTGGCTTTAATAGCAACTAAAGCGGTTTTGGGTATTGACACGCATGAAATTCCAAGTAATATCGAGTCCCTCAAAGCGTGCTATGACAAGTACATGAAAAAGTTAAATTCAGTAAAACAGTTAGAGTCTCATAAAGAAAGGTTCGCCAAAGGCGCAACCTTCATAGGCATTATTGATTGTCAAAGTAGCCTTAAAAACGCCAAGATTTATTATCTAGTTGGTGATACTTCATATGATGCAGACAAAGATGAAGTAACGATTCATGGTAGTGTGAAACGCTATTCAACTCTTGCTGATACACCCCTCGCGGCTGACGCAATGATTATCAGAACTTACTTTGATGGTAAAGGTAACCCTGATAACGATAACGAATTACATATGCGTCGCAATGACCACTACCATCATGAGATTGACGTAGCGCAAGGCTATGACAATTACAGAGAATTGTTCGTACTAATTCCTAAAGAACATGAATGAAGGCTATGTACCAATAATGCACAGTTATCTGTTTGATAGTCTGCGCGTTCCCGTGTTCATAGAAGATGATGAGTATTGCATTTGTGTAGGCAAGGGTGAGTATCGCTACTACACCCAAGAAACATTACCTGACAAAGTGAAAGCGTTGTTCTCAATGATTCACACAATACCATTCAACGACAGACAGCCTTGGGAGATAACACCCATAGATGTTTACATCAACAATCAAGATGCGCGTCTCAACGAGACTGGTTGGCGCGTGTCTGATTCTCTCTACATACTGGTACTAGACAACTCAACTCTACAAGAGATGAAAGGATAGGTATGACACCCGAAGGCAGAGTCAAACGCAAAGCCATTGCAGAACTACAAAAACTTGGTATGTATATTTTCTTCCCCGCAACGGGGGGATTTGGTCGTTCAGGTATCCCTGACATCGTATGTTGTTACAAGGGAAAGTTCATCGGCATCGAGTGCAAAGCACATGGCAAGAAGCCCACAGCATTACAACAATCCAATTTAGAAGAGATTGTCCACAACGGTGGCATCGCTATCGTGGTTGATGAAACGAGCGTTAGTAATCTGAAACAAATCATTGAGGAGACACAGATATGATGCAGACACAAGTAGCAGAAGGTCATCCGACCACACGGATGTTTCCTAGGACATTACAGGAAGCCTATCCAAAACATTACGTCAATGAGGATGTTTTTACTGGGCCTTATCGTGACCCACAACTGAGTGACTTTGCCATTCTGTGTGCATTGATTGCTATCGTTGGGTTTTTCTTTTATATGTTTAGCAAATATGTGTGGGGGTGATATGGATACAAACATACCAGCATTTCCAGTATTCCCCGAAACAGGGTCTGGACACGCATCGGCATTTCAAGGCATGACTCTGCGTGATTACTTTGCGGCTAAGGCTATGCAGGGATTGGTTGCCAATAGCAATACAAATCCGATGGATATTGCAAAAGCCGCTTACGTCGTTGCAGACTTCATGATGAAGGCGAGGGAAGCATGACACAAGAAGAAATCATTGATATGGCTAGACAGGCGGGACTACCAGAAGCAATCATTGAAATGACACCAATTGCGTTTGAACGCTTTGCCAAACTGGTAGCAGAGAAGGAGCGTGAGGCGTGTGCAAAGATTGCAGACGAATGGGTAGCCGCCTATCCTCATCCATCACAAAGTATTGCTGAGCGGATTAGAAAAAGGGGAGAAGTATGACAGCAGAAGACGAAGAGTTCAACCGCATAGAGATGGAGTCTCGCATCAAGCAAGAGTATGTCAGGGCAATGCGTAAGAAGGTTGGTGATGACTTTGATGCCGAGTATGCGAAGACTATGACGGGACTCATGGAAGAACTAGCCGTGGCTCGGATGCTCATACAAGAGTTGGGCGACCGACTGGCTAGATTGGAAACGGGTCATATGCGTAATGATGTTATTGAGGAAGTGGCGAAAGAGATAGAGAAGTTCACCGCATTCGGTCAAGACACGGTGCAGAGTTTCGCTGTTTACATCAGGGGGATGAAGACATGATTAGAAAACCAGTAGGACTAACTGCGCCATACCGTGCAGATGATGACGATGATATTCAAGATTACAAAAAGCCTTGGGTTGGACTACACACAACAGAAATCCTAGATATTTATACAGAGACTTTAAAAACACACCGTGGCGGGTCTATGCCTGACGGACAGATAGCATTCGCCAAAGCCATAGAAGAAGCATTAAGGAGAAAAAACAATGCATGATGTATTTGTATTTATCGCTGGCATGTTGATGCCATTGGTTATGGGCGTGGTCGTTGAATTATGTGACTGGGTACGGTCAAAAATTAAGGAGAACAGAAATGCTTGAAACAATTGCGTGGGCTGTTGTGTTGATGGGACTTGGCGCATTGATTGTTGTGCTGGTAGGCGTGGCAATCGTATGGGTGTGTCGAGAAGACATATGAAATGCCCAGTATGCGGTGCATGGTCATCAGTAAAACAAACAAGAGACTCGCCCACATTCGGGCATGTTAGAAGGAGAGAGTGCGCTAATGAACATAGATTCACAACCAAAGAAGTCTTTATCCCGCAAGAGGACATTGACGAAGAACGAAGGAGTCATCTTGAAAGTATGCGCGAACGATTGGAATCCATTCGAGCGCGTAGACGGAAAACTACTAGAAAGGATACATAGAAAAAACTTGAAACAAAAAACATCACCCCAAATTGAAGAAGCCCCTTTTTAACGGAGAAAACAAAATGCGAAAAATGAGTAAATCAAAACAAGTGCTTTCCTACATTGCTAAGAATCCTAAAGCCAAACCCAAAGAGGTAGCGGATGCTTGCGGTGTGAAACTACATACTGTGTACAACGTAACATACACGGCTAGGAAGTCAGTATCATCAGTGCCACTAACAACCCTAGCATTCAATATTAGCAAGGGTAGGATGAAGTCTAACGCTGAGATAAGAGACAAACTAGCCACACTACCAGTCGTTAAAGACATTGTGACTACACATCACACTGATATGGTCAACAGCCCACCACACTACAAGACTGGCGGTGTCGAGACTATTGACTTCATTGAAGCGAAGAAGTTAGATTACAACTTAGGCAATGTGGTGAAGTACATCACACGCGCAGACCACAAAGGTGATAAGTATGAAGACCTATGCAAAGCGCGTTGGTATCTAAACCGAGCCATTGCTAATGTCTCTAATAACACTTGATTTCGAGACGTACTATACCGACAAAGACCTAGGGTTCAGAACACAAACAACGGAAGAATATATCCGTGACCCTAGGTTTGAAGTCATCGGTGTATCTGTACAGGTAAACGACGGTTCCCCAGTTTGGTTTTCAGGGGATCGTGAAACGACACGTAAGTGGCTTGCCCAGTTCAACTGGAAAGAAAGTCTAGTACTAGCCCACAACACACTGTTTGACGGTGCGATATTGGCATGGCATTTTGGAATTAAACCTATGGCGCTTGCAGATACTCTCTGCATGGCACGCGCACTTCATGGCGTAGAGGTTGGCGGTTCACTCGCCAAACTCGCTACGCGCTACAACGTCGGAGTCAAAGGCGACGAGGTAGTCAAAGCAATCAACAAAAGACGAGTCGACTTCACACCAGAGGAGTTGGCTTTGTATGGTGAGTATTGTTGCAACGACGTAGACCTTACATACAAGTTATTTTTGTTGATGATTCCTTCGTTTCCCCAGGAGGAACTCAAACTGATTGACATGACGCTGAAGATGTTTACAGAACCCGTTCTGTATGTCGAGCAGTCAACTCTACAAGAACGCCTAACAGAGTTACAGGAGGAGAAGAGCCGTCTGCTTCAGGGCTTGATGGAGCAACTCAAGTGCGCGACAGAAGAAGAGGTGCGTGAGAAACTCTCTAGCAATAAGAAGTTCGCGGAGGTGATAACTGGTTTCGGAATAGAGGTGCCGTATAAAACAAGCGTCACGACTGGCAAACAAATTCCCGCACTAGCAAAAAAGGATGAGGGCTTCATCGCGCTAACTGAAAATGATGACCCCTTTATTCAACAACTATGCGCGGTGCGTCTAGGCACGAAGTCTACGTTGGAGGAGAAACGTATAGAGCGTTTCATGGACATAGGAAAGCGTAACAGAGGCGCGTTGCCTATTCCATTGAAATACTATGGCGCACACACAGGGCGTTGGTCGGGTACTGACAAGGTGAACTTCCAAAACTTGCCGAGCCGTGACCCCAAGAAGAAGGCATTGAAGAAAGCCATCGTGCCACCTGACGGCTACATGGTGATTAACTCAGACTCATCGCAGATTGAAGCAAGGGTGCTTGCGTGGCTTGCGGGTCAGGAGGATGTTGTTAAACAGTTCGCCAACGGTGAAGATGTGTATTCCATATTTGCATCGAATGTGTATGGGCGAAAGATTACTAAAGCAGACTCCACCGAACGGTTCGTAGGTAAGACTTGCATTCTGGGTCTTGGCTATGGCACTGGGGCTATGAAGTTACAGCACACACTCGCCACCTCGCAGCCAGTAAGCGTCAAACTTGACGAAGAAGAGTGCAAGCGTATCGTAGGTGTCTATCGTGATAACAACAGTAGCATCATCGCGCTTTGGAGAGAAGCCGACCGTATGTTGGAGAACATGATAGACGGCAAGATTAAAAAGCCTATCGCGTTCGGTGAGTATGAGTGCGTTCACTACGACAAAGATGGAATCATCTTGCCCAATGGCTTTCGTATCCGATACCCTAACTTGCGTCGCGTCACCAAAGACGAGAAGACACAGATTGTTTACGATTCACGCAAGGGTGAAGTCTCAATTTGGGGCGGTGCAGTAGTTGAGAACGTAGTGCAAGCATTGGCGCGTATCGTAGTGGGTACGCAGATGTGCGAGATAAACAATAAGTACAGAGTTGCTTTAACGGTTCACGATGCCGCAGTAGTTGTGGCAGACGCGGATGACGTTGATGATGCAATAGAGTTTGTAACAAGTGTAATGTCCAAAGCACCTGACTGGGCGAAAGGATTGCCAGTTGCGTGTGAGGCGAAAGTAGGAGTAACTTATGGCGACGCGTAAAGACAGAATCAATATTATTCCAACCCGCGAGTTTTCAGAGGAGACTTGGCAGAAGGCGATTGAAAGGCAAAGAGAAAAATTAAATATCAATTATCAGATTATAAGTTTTGGGAGGTTTGCGGTTGGGTATCACGCTCCAACCGTTAAAGATGCATTCATGGATAAGCAGTTCAGGGATAAGGCTTTTAAATCAGTTGGTTCACAAATAGCCGCTATAAAACTTATCCACGCTAAATCTAAGATTGAATGCGTCGAGGGTGCAGTAGGGGCTTGGGTAGATGGGATGACAAATTTTCCAAAAATTATTATTGAAAATACTTTTGCCCCTCCCGATAACTTTCACGAATTGTTTATAGAAGAAGGCAAAATACTTTTACCATTCCCTAAGATAGTGGTAATTACAGGTAGCGTACGCGTAGGCGATGAAAAAGCCATACCTCAAGGTCATGTTAATGAATTTGTATTTTGTGTAGTAGAACAAGACGCGAATGACCTAAGAGGAATACTTGTACATTTTTGCGTGCAAGACGGTACTAACGGGAAGATAGCCATAGCGACATTAGGCGTGTACGTATCAGAAAACCCTGAATCACATGTACTAGAAATTAGACCACTGATACCACAATCACAAATTGGTTGGCTAGATGTGAATGAAATGCAGTTGATGATACATCGGGCTATGAGCGCTATCTACATGATGACATTCCATGATGGTGATGTTTGCGTATCTATACCAACACCGAGAGAGATACAAGTTAATCAAAAGAAAATACGCAAGGGCAAGACACCTTTGGTTGAGTTCAAACTAATAACCATAACAGGCAAGAAGCGAGAATTGCCAAGCGTGCCTCATGGGTCACACGCATCTCCAAGACAACATTGGAGGAGAGGACACTGGAGGAGCTATCGTTCAGGCAAGCGCAGTTGGGTTGCACCAATGCTTGTTGGTGACGAAGAGAATGGCAAGGTAGTCAAGGACTACGCTATTGGCAATTACCCTGAAGATGCTAATATGCACTCCTCTAAACTCTCAGTTTAAAAACAGTCATGCAAACACACGAAATCAAATGGTCTTACTCAGGTCTTAAAGACTTTGACAACTGCCCTCGCCAGTACCATGAAGTAAAGGTACTAAAAAGGTACACCAAGTTCCCTACCGAACAGATGCGCTATGGCACAGAAGTTCACAAAGCAGTAGAGGACTACGTAGGCGAGGGAAAACCCCTATTGCCGAACTATCAGAAATTTCAACGTCAACTCGACCCTCTCATTGAGATGGAAGGTATCAAGTATCCTGAGTTGCGTATGGCAATCAACTTTGACCGAGAGCCATGCAAGTGGGGTGAATACTGGGTGCGGGGCATAGCCGACTTAGTAGTAATAAATGATGACACAGCGTTTGTGGTTGACTATAAGACAGGTAGTAATAAGTACCCTGATTTAAAACAGTTACAACTCATGGCGTTAATGGTGTTTGCACACTACCCTGAAGTCCAACATGTGAAGGCAGGCTTGCTTTTTGTTGTACATGAACACTTCATACCCACTGAGTACCACAGAAAAGATTCAGATAAATTGTGGACAGACTTCTACCCGTCACTTGAAAGAATGCGGCTATCGTACGAAAATGGTGTATGGCAAGAAAACCCAACTCCACTTTGCGGTTGGTGTCCAGTAAGAATCTGCCAATTTCATAAGGAACGGTAATGCCCTACGTAAACAAACCTAGACCATATAAAAAAGAATATCAGCAAGAGAAAGCGCGTGGTGAACACGAACGACGTATGGAGCGTCAGCGTGGGCGTCGCTCTATCGATAAGCGTGATACTGGTACAGTGATGGAAACTTCACCTAAACGCAAGGGCAAAGATGTTGCGCACGTTGTCGCGCTTGACAAGGGCGGTTCAAACAAAAATGGACTACGAATAGAAAGTGCTTCTACTAATCGTTCATTCAAACGTGACTCTAAGGGAAACCTCGTATCAGAAACTAGCAAAAAAGAACGTAAAAGAACTTGACAAATAAAAAATAGCCCGCATAATATTAGTTCGCCGTTAGGTGTGAGTGGGCGCGAATTAGTCATGCAAAACCGCATCAGTTAGTCGGCACACGCTTTCTAGCCAGCCTACGGGTCGGTCTCCATTCAGTGCGACAGGATTAACGGACACCTCGGAAAGACGAGGAACAGTTTTGAAAGGTAGTATGGAAATAGTTGACAACAGTGCAGTTAGGATTCAATGCTCTACACAAGTAGCAAAGATGATTGAGTGCTATATCGAAAAAAGCGAAGTGCTTGATACAACAGATGGTGTATCAGACGTAATCGTTTATTGGGGTCTTGACGAGATGCAACGTCTCGCACGTATATTCCCAAATAGCATCAAGGTTCCGTCGCCAATCGAGCGTGACTACGAGTGGCCTGGGATGTTTCAACCTTTCGATCATCAAAGAGATACTTCACGGTTTCTATCCGTTCACCGTCGCGCATTCTGTTTCAACGAAGCAGGCACAGGCAAAACATCTGCGGCTATATGGGCGGCTGATTACTTGATGAATCAAGGTAAAGTGCGTCGTGCGCTTGTTATCTGCCCGCTATCAATCATGCACAGCGCATGGCAAGCAGACTTGTTTAAGACTGCGATGCATCGCACTTGTGCCGTAGCACATGGTGCTACACCTAAACGTGAAAAGATTATTCGCAGTGACTATCAGTTTGTCATCATCAACTATGACGGTGTAGGTGTAGTTGAGAAAGCTATTGCTGAAGGCAAGTTTGATTTGATAATCGTTGATGAAGCCAACGCATACAAGAACACTGCTACTAGACGTTGGAAAACATTAGCACGCTTAGTCAAGCCTGATACATACTTGTGGATGATGACTGGCACACCTGCCGCGCAATCACCTGAAGATGCGTTTGGTCTTGCAAGACTAGTTAACCCTGATGGTGTCCCACGCTACAAGACTGCATGGCGCGATAAGGTCATGAGTCAAATCACGCGCTTTAAGTGGGCACCTAAACCTGATTCGCGTGTCACTGTGTTTGATGCGTTGCAACCCGCTATACGCTACGAGAAGGCGCAGTGTCTTGACCTACCTGATGTGGTCTATCAAACACGCTTAGTGCCGTTGTCACCACAAGCATCAAAATACTATCGTGATCTCGTCAAAGAGATGCAGATTAAAACCGCAGGCGAAACTATCAGCACAGTTAATGCCGCAGCCTCACTTACCCGCTTGCTTCAATTGTCAGGCGGGGCTGTTTACACAGATGACGGCAACGTCGTTGAGTTCGATATAACACCGCGCTTGTCTGTCTTGCAAGAGGTGTTGGATGAAGCACTGCACAAAGTGCTTATCTTTATACCCTACAAACATACTCTGTCTTTAGTGCAGAAACATTTAGAGTCCGCTGGTGTATCTAATGAGATTATCTCTGGCGATGTGACAGCTCTTCAGCGAGCAGATGTATTTAAAAATTTTCAGCAGAACCCAAACCCAAGAGTGCTGTTGATACAACCACAAGCCGCATCCCACGGGGTAACCCTAACTGCGGCTGATACAGTAATATTTTGGTCTCCTGTTATGTCCGTAGAAACATACTTACAGTGTATAGCGCGTATCGATCGCGTCGGACAGAAGAACAGCATGACAGTAATACACCTCCAAGGGTCTGAGGTGGAGCGGCGTATGTACACGATGTTGCAAAACAAAGTGTCCCTACACGAAAAATTGGTAGACCTGTATAAAGATGAACTCGAAGGAGAGAAACTATGAATGACGGAGAAGCGTTAGTAAAAGATTATCTTGAGATTCGTAAAATGCGCGAAGAATTGAAGGCAAAATACGACTCCCAAGATTCGGAACTCAAAGAAGCAATGGAAGAGATACAAGCCGCAATGCTCGCTGTATGTAACGAGACCAACATGAATGGTTTCCGCACATCACACGGCACTGTTACACGCACAGTGAAAGAGCGGTTCTTCTGTACTGATTGGGATCATTTCAAACAGTTCGTCGAGCAAGAAGGCTCGATTGATTTGTTGGAGCGTCGTATCCATCAAAAGAACTTCAAAGAATTCATGTCCGAAAGAGCAGGCGATGGCTTGCCCCCAGGCGTGAATGCCTTGCGTGAGTACGATATTGTCGTGCGTAAGGCTTCAGCAACTAGTGAATTAACAGTTTAAGGAAAACAGTATTATGAGTAACGAACTCGCAAACATCATCAGTTCAGATAACAGCCTTGTTGAACTGGGTCTTGATGCAGACACCCTTGCAGTAGCAGGCGGTGCAACCAAAGGCAATAAGCGCATCTCTATTGAGGGGCGTGTGTTCCGCAAAATTGTTGGCGGTAAAGAGCAGAGTGTCAACACTGACAACTCGATGAACGTAATCATCGTCAAGATGGCTCACGAAGCATCGCGCACTTACTACAACCAGTCTTACAAGAAGGGCGTTAAGTTGTCCCCTGCTTGCTGGTCTAACGACTCTAAGGTTCCTGACCCAGAGGTTAAATCGCCAGCCGCGCTTACTTGCGCTGACTGCCCTAACTCTGTAAAGGGTTCAGGTCAAGGCGGTCAAGGTACTGCGTGCCGTCTGTCATGGCGCACTGCTGTCGTTCTTCCAAACGATCCCGCAGGAGATGTGTATCAGTTAGTGCTTCCAGCAACTAGCGCGTTCGGCAAGGAAGATAGCGGTAAATGGCCTTTCAGACCATATATTCAAATGCTTGCTAACAACAACGTGAGTGCAGGCAAGATCATTACAAAGATGCAATTTGATATCAACTCGCCAGTGCCTCGTCTGTTGTTCTCTCCAAGCAGCGCTGTCCCTCCTGAGATGCGTGAGACTATCCTCAACCAAAGCAAGTCTATTGCTGCGGAGAACGCAGTCAAGTTAACTGTCTATAAGACAGACGGTGGTGACGAGGAAGAAGTACAACCTTCTACACAAGAAGCCATGCCTGAACCAACTGTTAACAAGACCGCTAAAGCATCAGCTAAAAGCGAAGACGTGACAGACATTGTTAAGAAGTGGTCTAAGAAGTAATGGCTAGAGGATACGGCTCTGACCTATTGGACACGGTAGAGAACACTAAAACATACAGGCTAGGTATTGACTTAGCCAGTACATGTATTAAAGCAGGTTTGCCTGCAACATACGTTGCGCAAGTGTTCGATACCACACGGATGACTATCCATTCGTGGTTCAGAGGCGGGGTCATCCGCTACGCCAAAAGAGCCAAGATAGAAGTGTTTATAAAACTAGTTGAGGAGGATTTAGCCAAGGGTATCTTGCCTTGCAAGAACCTTCGTGATGCGCGTGCTTATCTAAAAGATATGGTTGGTAAACCAATCAATTCCGCGAATCACAAAGAGCCAAGCTGACTTTAGTCAGTTTATTTTTCATAGCGGAGTACCCTCCGCTTTTTCGTCTCTGCGAACATGAACCAACAATTTTTCGAGAAAATCTTCCCTACGCAGGGTAACGTATGTATAGCTGGAATAGATAAAGAAGGAATCATTAAACCAAAATTTGCAACTAGTGTTGGAGACGCTATTGTACTTGCACAAAGGTTTATTGATATTCAACACAATGTTTATTTCACACCTGGTACTTACGAAGGCTTGCGCCGCAAGCAAGAGAACTGCATATACGTAAAAGCATTCTTCCTTGATTTGGATGTTGAACACGGTAAAGACCGTTACGCTTCCAAAGCAGATGCTCTACAAGACTTACAGCGCTTTTGCGATGAAATCGACTGGCCCACACCTGTCTTAATAGATTCAGGTGGCGGCATACATGCTTACTGGATATTTGACGAAGAGATGCCCGCTGAAAAGTGGGTGCCCTATGCTGAGAAGTTCAAGCAACTTTGTATAGACCGTAACCTAATCATCGATCTAAATGTACCAGCAGATTCAGCACGCTTGATGCGTGTACCTGGGACAAGTAACTTTAGATACGACCCACCAACACCATCTGTAATGTTGACAGATGTTTACACCTATAGCTTTGATCGCTTCGCGCCAGCATTGGGCGAGATCGAAGAGAAGTTCGACTTGCGTAATGTTGAGAAAGGACTCGACGAAGATACACAAGCCATATACGACAAACTTAACGGCAACTTTGAATATGACTTTCAGAAGATTGCTGTTGACAGCCTAGAAGGGAACGGTTGTGCCCAAATTAAATACATACTCGAAGAGCAAGCTGATTGCCCAGAGCCACTCTGGTACGCTGGACTATCTGTCGCCGCTCGGTGTCGTGATGGCGCTACTGCCATACATGGAATGTCAGATGAACATCCTAACTACACATGGGGTGAAACAGAACGAAAAGCAGAACAATCAAAACGAGAAGCCGCTTGGTCTCACAGTTGCGACGCCTTTGCTAAAGAAAACCCAAGTGGATGCGTTGGGTGTCCCCATCGATCTAGGCTTGGAAAAGTTGGGCCTATCGGACTTGGAAAAGTCATCAAGATTGCCGAACACTCATCTTATGAACAACTTGACGGAGAACCTAATGGAAGCACAAGCGGACAAACAGAAGATCAAGAGGAATCAGTTCGGCAAGAGCCGAATACCAAAGAAATTTTCTTCCCAGACTACCTCCAACCCTACTTCAGAGGAGTCAACGGAGGCATCTACGTTATGCCTCCCCCAAGAAGAGACAAAAAAGGCAAGTTGATTCAGGATGACCCTGAACTACTATCGCCTTTCGATGTATACCCTATACAGCGTATTTACAGTACGCATGACGGCGAATGCTTGGTCATGCGCATCGACTTTCCAAAAGACGATTCGCGTGAATTTATTCTTCCACTAAAAGACGTTGGTCTGTACGACAAACTCAAGACTATTCTTCTAAGCAACGGTCTGAAGTTCGAACCAGCTAACGCACCCAAAATGGCGAGTTACATCATGAAATGGTCAACATATTTAACAAACGTAAGGAAAGCGGAGGTAATGAGAATGCAACAAGGTTGGACTTCAGAGAAATGCGATTCATTCGTCATCGGTACTACGGAGTACATGGCAGACGGTACAACAAGACAGTGCCCACCATCACCGTTGGTGAAGAACATTGTTCGTAACATTAGACCCAATGGCACGTTGGAGGATTGGAAAAAAGCAATCGCTATGTTTGGCGATCCAGGCTACGAGTGGCACGCCTTCTCCGTGCTTTGCGGATTTGCAAGCCCATTGATGGAATTTACTAACGTCAACGGAGTGATACTTTCTCTCTATGGCAAGTCGGGCTTTGGTAAGACTGGTGCGCTATATGGTGCGCTAAGTATTTGGGGTCACCCTGAGAACCTTGCCGTGTTTGATGCAACACAGAACGCACTGATTACTCGCATGATTGCCTGTAAGAACCTGCCGTTCGGTTTGGATGAACAGTCAAACACAGATGGAAAAATACTATCTCACGTAGCCTACAACGTCTCATCTGGTCAGCCTAAGTTACGTATGCAAGCGTCTACTAATCAAGAGCGCGAAGCATCGTTCATTACCAAACTTATCTCGGTCATCACAACCAACACCAGACTGCGCGATGCAATGTCTCAGTACAAAGGTGATACGAACCCAGAAGAGATGCGTATTCTTGAGCCGATAATCCAACGCCCTAACGTAGAGGGATACGAGCTAACAGATGAGCGTGGCATATTAATGTTTGAGACGTTGAAGTCCCACTTCGGTCACGCGGGCCCACTGTACATACAAGAGTTATTTAGAATAACAACAGAAGAAGTTAAGCGTCGTGCTACCAAAGAATATTTGAACGTCGGTGAGAAGTACACCAAGAACGCAGAGTACCGCTTCCTGTCTAACCTCGTTGCTATCACTAGAGTTGCAGGCAATATCACCAATAACATGGGTCTGACTAATTTTGACCTTGACCGAATCTTTGCTGTAGTTGGAGTTGACTTTGAGAAGATTATTGACGGCAAGCAGGAAGAAGACGATAGCAAAGCAGAGAGCGTGCTTGGTGACTTTATCAACAAGAACATTCAGAACACTTTGGTTATCCGTGATGGGCGTGTAGTTGCTGATCCTAAACAGGCGCTCTACATCCGTGCCGAGGTAGACGAGAACACTATATGGGTTTCATCTGCCGCCATGAAAGAATACCTAAAGACTGTAAAGTTAGGCACCACTTGGTTCGAATCTGAGTTAACTCGCAAGGGAATCTTGAAGCACAAAGATCGCAAACAGATGGCTAGTGGCTGGAAGTCTGCGTTTGGTTCAACAAACATTCAGGCATACCGCATCGTCATGGACATCAGTCACTTATTCCAAGATGAGCAAGAAGCCGTCTCCGAATGACACTCCGTTCGATGAACCGACATGGGTCTTCCCCTACGCTGGAATGAGCGTGGGGGATAGCTTCTTCTTACCAACGATGAAGCCCGCATACATGGCGTACATAATTGATACGACAGCTAAAAAAGCTGGTGTGGTTATGAAAGTGTTTACGACAACCGAGGAAGGTTTCCTCGGTGTCCGTGCGTGGCGTATCAGTTAGGGTTTGACGCCCATCTCTTCAAATACATTTAGTAGTTGGCGTTTAACAATATTTGACATGCCGTTTATCTCTTCTAACTGAAGTTTACGTTCACGCGGAGTCAACTCATCGTTAGCTCTAATCTGGTTAGCGATTGCACGCAACTGTCGTAGCTGTCCATTGACTTGATGGTTATAAAACTGAACTGCAGCATACTCATCTTGATGTGACTCTAAATAATTATTTAACAACTCTGGTTTATCTTTCAATGAATTGATGCGTTTATCAAATGCTTTGATTTGCTCTTCAACTTTGCTAAATTCGCGGGCATCTATGTTGGACTTGGTACCGATAAAACTACCTATTAACGGTATATCGTTTTTGGGATCAAACCCTTTTTGACCTGCTACTGTTAGCCCAAGGTTAGTAACTGCCGTAGCCATCTTTGCCGCACCATCAGCGTAGTTACTAGCAAAGAAGTACATGGTGTTTGGACTCCAGTCAACTCCACCATCAGTTGCTTTGAACAGCATACGAGCCGCCATCTTGTAGGCTTCAGGAATGTTGTCACCGCCTGTATATGCATCACCAAAACGTGTTTGACGATTGTTGTAAATCTCACGACCCAGACCATCCATGTTCATCACGTATTCGAAAAACGGACGGAATGCAGATGGAGTTACTGAGTCCATAGCCCATGCAGGGAAGTTTTCTATCGGACTGATGCGCGAGACTGGCAGTGGCAAGAACGAGTCCATACCGACAGTCATGATGTTAGAGAATGCTTCAGCAATAGACACACGCCCTGTGGATAGAGCCGCAATCTGGGAGCCAGCAGATGCGAAAGCGCCTGGCCCGAAACCCCAAGGCAACTGGATCGGGTTCTCAATTCCTGGGATGAAGAATCTAGCGTAGCGAGTCCAACGCGCCATGTCATCTGTAGCGATACGGTTACGACCTTGGTCATCGTCACCAGCCATCATCAGAGCCATCATGTAGAACGCTACACCGATGCCAGCCATAGTAGCCATCATGCGACGTGCGGCGTACTGACGCTCATTCATAATCTCGACAGCTTGGTCAATCTGCGCTTTAGTGCGGCCTTCAGCTTCAGCTTCTTTGCGGAACTGCTCTTCATTAAAACTAAATGCGGGAGCCAGCGCCTCGATAGCACGGACAGCACCAGTAGCGGCAGGACGGAAGAACATGAACAGCGCACCAGCCTGCTTACCCCAACGACCGATCTGCTCAAAGTTGGCAAGGTTTTTAGCATACTCAACGGCACGAATCCTTGCGTCTTCTTTCGCCTCTGCGGGATTCATCTTATTCTTCAAGTTCTGGTTGTAGTACTCATCCTTGATCAATCTATAGGCCGCTACACGGCTAGACAATTCAAACATGTCGTTATAGATGTCGATGAATTTATCTACTTGGTCTTTCTTCTTGAGAATGCCAGAACGCCCAACTTCTTTAATAAGTTCATCTAGCGCACCTCTAGCGGCAACACCTTGCAGATAAGAAACGCGACCACCCATCTCTACGTAATCAGCCAGATCACGGTAGTAACGCTCTTGTTCGTCTAGGCTTTCGTAAGGTTTACTGCCACCTGCAAGACGTTTTATCTCATCAAACTTACCATCAGCGTAGAGTCTTGAGTAGTTCAGCGATCTAGCAAGACCGTTGTTGGCAACATCAGATGCCATACCGCTAAGTAACTTGCCGCCTGTTACAGGATCAAACTCAGCGCCAATGATTCCAGCGTTAGTGAATGAATCTCGCACAAAGTTCATAGGTGCGAAAGCAGGGTTGTAGCGAGTGTGTGTTTGACCAATACCACTAGTGATCTGATCAACCATGTTAATCAGTGGGTTGGTTGTCTTTGTACTGCGCTTGATGGCTTCAGCCATATCTTTGCCAGTAATACTCCACACGTCAATCGTGCCATCAGGTTTGTACAAGAAGATTTTGTTAGGACCTGTAATGTCTTGTCTAGTTGTACGACCAGCGTAGCGATCAGAGAACTTAATAGTGTCTACAAACTCGCCCTTGATGATCCCAGATTTGATTGCATTGACGATAGTCTCAGGCAATATCTTGCGCCCTGCATTCAGTGCGGCAGATGCCCCGTCAGCAAGTGACTGCAGAATTGGATTTTCAGATTCAGACATACGACCCTTGAACGGGTCTTGCAGTTTTGTGAATTCACCGCCTAGACGCCTACCGTCAAAGTTAAACTCTTCATCAATCGTACGGTTTTCTGGTCTACCCTTGAACGGCACATAGTCTTTGAACCCATAGAAGTCTACAAAGTTTGCAACAGGCTCAGACCAATAGTTGGCTTCTTTGTTGAGCTTGATTGTTTTCTTATTCAGATCACGCAGTGCTTGTGACACGGCATCGATTTCTGCCTTGTATTCTGGGCGGTCTAGCGTGTCACGGAATGCTTGTATCTCTTGTGGCGAGCGACCAGCAATCACGTTATACATTTCGCTTCGCTCATCAAATTCAACTGGTGATACAGGCTTGCCGTTCTTAATCTTTAAATGAGACTTAGGGTCAGCTACTACAGTCTCAAGCATCTGACGCAGTTTTTGTGCGCGAGCAGTGCGTTGCTCATCAGTCAAACCGGGTGTTGGCTCTGTGAGTGTATCTATGATGTTCTGACGGATAGTGGCAGCAGCGTAATACTCATTGCCTATCTTGTAAGTTGGGTTGTCATCCAACGGCACATTTAATAGATACTTGACGTGGCGGCGCTCTGGCTCGTGACGAGCCTGCATTATTAGATGCAGTTTAGATAATGCTTCCTTCACAGGAATGCCAAGTTTTGCTGCATAGGCTTCTACCGCTTTGTCTACAGCAATGCTCTCTGAACGCACTTCAGTGTTGTACTTATGTACGGCTATACCGATAGAACGGCTGAAAGCGTTATAGACATCATTAGCACTTTCACCTACGGCAGTTACAAGACCGAACATACGGGCGCGGTCAAACAATACCTTCAGTGGATAGCGGTCATTCTGAAAGAACTCAACTGCGGACTGGAAGCCCTGTTTGGTAAACAGGTTCTTAAAGAATACTTTAGGTGTGCGGTCTTTAAGCTGTACGTTTTTCTCAGCTTCTGCTGTCATTTGTTCAGCAGACTCCTGACCTGGTGTGGTGGCCTGAACCGTTTTAGCAGAACCCTTAGATGGCAGTGTTTCTCCAAAACCTTCTTTGCCAGCAAGTTTAGTGATGCCACCTTCAGGCGCGGCAAGAATATCTTCCGTAGCCATAAACAATTCCATCAGAGCATTGCCCCGATATCCTGGCTCAGTGTTACGGATGCGATCTAGATTAGTTACTCCAGCCTTGCGGAATAATTGGCTTGTTATATCTTTAGCTTTACCCTCACCGCCTTTTGTTATAGCGGCTTCTTTAGCTAGTTCTTCAGGATTCTCGTATAACGCTTCTTGATCAAACGCCGCTTTTTCAGCAGGTGTTAATTCGCCACGCGATTCTTTTTCCACCAACTCCATAGCGGCGTCAATTCTTTCTTGTTCAGAAAGTTCTTCGTCTTTTTGTTTTTTAGTTTTGCGCGGTGCTTCGTAACCTTTAGCCTCTGAAAACTCAGTTGGCGTTTTTTGCGCTATAGAACCTAGACGCGCTGGAGTTAACCCAAGTTTTGTTATGCCAACACCAGCGGCAATCTTGTTGATTTCATCAAACAGTTGATAGACGCCAACAACCCTCTTGATGCCTCTTCTTTTCTCAACACCTGTTGGGTTGCGTGTTGCTTCAGACACAACAACTAAACGTTTGTTGTACTTGTCTATAAGTGTTTTAGCGTTAGTTATTGCTTGGGGGCTTCCCGTAGGGTTAACTAAAGCTTCTTTAATTCTTTCAATCGCATCTGCAAGAATTTTTTTGTTAGCGCCATCGCGTACTTGAGTCTCCCACGCTTCTCGCTCTCTCATGTCTTGTATAGCGGCTGCGTCATCTTTAGAGTTCTCTGAACCAACTAAGTATTTGGTAACTTTTGCGTTAGGACGGAACAACTGATATAGATGCGCAATAGCGCCAACAAACTGCCCCCATAAGGTGTCGAACAAGTTTTCATACCCACGCAAAGCGCGTTCACGGCGCTCAACCAACTCAGGAGCTTGCTCTTCAGTTTTGTCTGTGTATTTAGTAAGGCTAGGCTTTTGTATCTTATGCAGTTCGTTTTGGAACTCCATGTCGGTCATGGCGTAAGCCACGAACTCATATAAGTTATCAAATGCGTTCTTGTACTTGTCAGCAGTGATAATTGACTTAGCAGTAGCGGCTATGTCTTCCAGATGCTTGATAGCTTCGCGCTGGTTCTTGGTCAGCGAGTCTGGATCAGAATAATATTTATTGATGAGTTTGACAGTTGCAGCGTGCGTAAGCTCATGCAGTAGCGTTGCTTCGTCAAGTCCAAATGGCCCAAGTATTACGGTGTTTGTTCTGTAGTTGTACTCACCTATCGTGCCAAAAACAAGCTTTGGGTCAAACGCAACATTGACTTTGAAGTCTTTTATGTCCAACAGTTTTTCAGCAAGGTTCCTGAAGACCAATGAAGAGAACACTTTGTTAGCCATCAAAGCTTGTTGCTGTGGCGTGTTCTCGCTGATTTGTTTTTTCTCAACTGTGAATGAGTCGCCGTACCTATCGGCATAGGCTTCAAAGTCGCCCAGACTTAATACGTTGCCAATCTTGAATGGCACTTCGTCTTTTATATCGTCGCCAATTTCGGTAACTGTATAGCCGTAGCGTACACGTCCAAACTTGGACTTGCCAATCTTTATACCCTTGGCTTCTTCTCTAAGATACTCTAGGGCAGCTTTGACATCACCACGGCGCAACTTAACAAGAATACCTAGCGGCAACATACTGCCTTTACCTGCTGGCTGATTCTTGCGCTCTTCTTGCGCTTGACGATACATCTGACCTATGGCTATTGCTTCCGCATCAGTAGCGGCATCTTTAGCTTTCTCGCCTTTGGCTTCTAGTTCTACTTGTTCTTTGACAAGGTTCAACGCCAAAGCCTGCTCTAAAACAGTATCGTTTACGTTTGCTGAACCAAAAAGATTCTTACTGGCTCTAGATAAACTTTCCCAAGGAGGTAACTTACCAATAGACGGGAACAGTTTGCGCTGATCTTCATACCGTACCCCCATAGCTACATCAGCATTAGCCAGTGTTTGTGTAGCTTCTTTATCTTGCCCAAGTTGTGTAGCCTGTCTACCAACTGCTTCCGATTGAGAACGTTTTTTATCTAAATACTCGCCAACTTTTTGAACTGCGTTATCTATAGCTGCTTGACGTTCTTCTGGTGTTTTTGTAGATAAAGCAGACGGAGTTACATCAGGCCCAGTTATGTTGCTAAGAAATATTCTTACAGCATCTGGGTTTTCTCTCAGGATGTCACTGAATTTAGGTGTTACTGTGCCAGCAGCTTTGGCTTTAAATTTTGCATTGTGTCTTGCAGCCGCCGCTTCATAAGCGTTGACAACTGCAGGGGAGATACGATTCTTCAAAGAATCTAACTCAGCAAGAGACTTTTCTATAGCTTCTATTAAGGCTTCTTCGCTGTCATATTTAGATGGATCGACATCCGCATCTGCCGCAATCTCAAGCAGTTCGGGATCAAACCCTTCACCTTTAGACGGAAGTTTGTCTTGTTTTTTCTTTTTAAATGCTTCTAACTTGTTACGTACCTCAAACTTTTTAGCTGGGGCTTCTTCTTTATCCTCGGTAAAGTCAGGTACGTCTTGAGACGTATCAATCTGATCTATTGGAGCGGGCTGTGTAACTTCTCCGAGATTAGCGCCTGTAACATCCTCTCCAGGACGAACCATTCCTGGGGGTTCAGCTCCTCCAAGCCCTCCGGCGGGTGCGTTTGTATCGGCTGCGCCAGATATGCCAGCGCCTTCTCCACCTGTTTGAGCGATAGGTTGTCCAACATCTTGTTCTCCTGTTGTAGGCGCTTGGGCAAGCGCGGTACGTGCTGCATCTATTTCAGCCTTTATTCTTTCGTTTTTTGCTATACGCCCTTTTAAAAGCCCAGCTTCTTGTTCAGTTAAAGAAGGTTTGCTTTGTAGGATTGCGATTTCTTTTACGCGATTGTCGTAGTCCGCTTGCTTCGCATCGATCTCAGGAGTAGTTGCCGCAGCAGGAGCCGCAGGCATAACAAACCCTTCTGGCAACGCTTCTAATGTTTCATCGCCAGTAAAGGCTATACCCTTACCGCCGGGTGGTGAGGGTGTCCCAGGCGGGGTTTCACCTGTTATCTCTCCGCCGGGTGGAGGTACTTCTTGTTGTGTTTGTGTCTCTGTAGAAGGTGGTGCTGTTGGGCCCTTGCCAAACGCTACATCAGTAGCCGCAGTTATACCTGCGCCACCAAAGCCACCTTTTAGACCCGCATTTATAAAGCGTTCAAAGTTCTTCTCAGAGAAAAACTGCTGGTTGTTATCAACAAACTTTTCAGCCGCAGCAGACGATACTTCCTGTAGCGCTTCAGTGCCCCCCTCAGAGATAAAGCCTTGAACTGCGCCTTTGCCTGCACGCTTGTACCACGCGGCTGCGACCTCTTCTGGGCTGACTCCAGCCTTAGACATCTTGCGTAACAAGCTAATAGGAGTGATCGCATCTAGCGCAGAGTTAAACGCACCAAATGCTAGAGCCGCGCCAAGGTCTTGTTTACCTGTTGCCTCATAAATGTTTTGGTAAACGTCAGGGACGTTCTGTGCCGCAGAGCCAGCCAACGCACCAGCAGTTTGATACTTCAGCCCTATCTTTTGCGCTTCTTTTATACCAGCATCTAACGCTTGTTTTTTAATGGCTTCAAGAGTAGCGGCTTGGATTGGCCCTGCTTCCATAGCCTTTATAACACCGCGACTTGCCACTTGTTCTGCGGCCTGCATAGCGGCAGCCTGTGCGCCACGACCTGCTACGCCAGCTAATCCACCAGTAAGAACGCTTGGCAGTATGGACGGCAGTGCCTCACCAATAGACTCTTTGACGTAGGTTAGCGCTTTGCCAACACTATCAATATCTTTGTATGACGCAACTTCTGCGGGATATAGTCTTTCAGTTTCTTTCTGGTATGCAGCGGCCTCTTCCATTTGCCGCCTTGCATAGTCTTCAGCGCCAAATGCTTTACCAATCATGGCTGGAGCAACATCACCTAATAAAGATGTAATGCCTCGACCACCGCGCATCACGGATGGAATGAAGCCAGTTTCTCCCTTTTGTTCTACGGGAGCAGCGACAGGAGCCTCTGGCTCCATACCGCCCATGTTTAGATACTGATCTAAAAAGAACGATGCTTCTTTCGTGCTTAATCCGGGCGGGCCATCAAAGCGATATGCCTTACCGTCAGCACCCTTTGCGCGGTATGTCGCCATGATTATCCTTCGTCGTCTTCGGTATCAGGTCTTACGCCATAGATGGGCATGGCGCTTTTCATGTGTTGTTTCAAACGTTGATTGAACAGTTGATCGTAGTTAGTAATACCTTGCTTTTCAAGTGCTTTACGTTCCGCGTAGTCGCCCCACAGTTTAGTTGCTTCTCTAGACGCAAGGTTTCTAGCCTGCGCTTGTCCAGCATAAAACGCTTTGATTCCAGGATTAGAAGCAGCCGAAGCGCGTTGTGCCAAGATTCCTTCAGAAGCCTTGTTGTGGCGTATGGTTTCACCCAATGTAGCCTCATGTTGCTTGAGCATACGCATGTTCTGGTATGCGGACATCATAGCGGCCCTATCACCTCTGCGTTCAGCGATCTTGTATTTCTGATGCTCAAGGTTAAGCTTTAGGTTGTTGTCTTGAATTGCGGCAATATCTTTCTGCATACCCAAAGCAGCTTGACCTACACCAGGAGCAGCTTTAGCCGCGCTTTGAAGTACACCAGCTAGCCCGCGTTGAGATTGTGGCTGAGAAGCGGCTTGTGCTAAACCAAAACCGCCTGTAATCAGTAAATTAGCAAGCGCATCTTTTTTAACTTGGTCTGCTCTACTGCCTTGTTTATCAATCAAATCTTGTAGACGCTTGTTAGCGGCTTCGGCTTCTGGGTCTTTCATAAAGCCTTGTATCCTAGCCATGTCAGACTCAAAATCACCTGCACCACCTGATGCAGTTTGTCCTGCGCCGCCACCGCCGCCTACTCTTGGTCCGCCAGCACCACCAGCGCTTTGTGATGGTTTAGCTTTTTCTCTACCCATCATTGCAGCTACACCTGCTGCGCCTAGACTTGCATCAGTTGCGCCTAAGTTTTCACCCATTTCCATTCTTGGTTTTATACCTCTAAGCCTATCACTAGCGGCTTTTACTTCCGCGTCATTTGCTGCAATCTCTTCTTTAGTTGCTTGTCCAAATAGACCAGGCCCGCGTCTATTTGCTTCCAATAAATCTTTATACGCTTGGTTTCTTTCAGCGTATTGTTTTTGATATTCATTTCCAGACTTTAAATTCTCAGGAAGCATTTCTTTAAAACGACTTGTTGTACCACCCTCGTCAAATGCCAAGATGCCACCACTTGCCATTCTGTTAGCCATACCGGGTGTAATACCACTAGCCACTCCACGTCTCTCAGAAGCACGCATAGCCATTTCGTCTTGTGCTGCACGGAACTCTGCCGGAGAAGATGGATGTTGAAGAATGCTTTGTAACTGCTCATCAGTTAATTTATCAACAGCAGCCGCCATCTCATACTGATTATTCATTGGGTCAGGTATATCGCCGCCACCAGCATAGCCACCTTCCGCATATGAATGAACTTGACCACCATCAGCCTTCATCAACTGACTTACACCATATGCGCCCATACCTAGACCAGCAAGCTGACCCATAGTACTTGGAGGTGCTTGATAGACCTGAGACTGCGTGTTCATACCCATCGGAGTGCCACGAACCAAGTTAGCCATGTAACTGAGTTGCTGGTATGGGTAGTTTTTCTGTGTGAGGAAATCTTGATATGCAGTGTCCAAACCTCGTTGGGTCTGAGCTTGTTGCTGCGCACCGTATTGGTTTTGCAACTGATTAATGCCCATCTGCTGACCATACTGGGTTTGACCTAACTGACCTAGTTGTCCTGCGGCACTACCCATCAAGTTGTAACCTGCAAGTTGATTCTGCAAGTTCTGGTTGTATTGGTTCTGCGCGTTAGTAAACGCGGTGTTATAGCCTTGACCGATGATGCTGCTCAAACCCATATTGCGGTTACGTTCGTTCTCCGCAGCCATAATCGCTTCACGGGAACCACCAAATGCACCTGCTTGAGTAGCCGCGCCTTGTTGTCTAACACCTGTAATATCGTACTGGCGGTTAGCCTCGGCTAACTGAGGAGCCAAAGACATCTGCAAGTACGGGTTCATGTAGCCGCCGACTTGGTTTTGAAATCCACCAGTAGTAGCTTGTCCAGCAACACCCATGCCGCCAAGTCCTGCGCCACCAGCTAGGGCTGTTCCTGCCCCCAACTGTTGAGAAGGTTGCATATTTGCTGCACCCTGCATAGCTTGATTTTGCAAGTCACTAAATCCAGCAATACGCTGACCGCCATAAGGTTGATATGGGTTTTGTCCAACGTCTGTTACCGCCTTGCCTTTAGACAATACGTCCTGTGCATAAGGTTTTGCCCACTCAGGTAAATCTTGAGTAGTTGTTTGTTGAGACGTAGTATTAGCAGGAGCAGAGCCGCCACCGCCACCATCACCTAGGATATATCCGCCATCTGCTTTTAAATAGGTAGCACTATCTCCAAGTGGCTCACCCAAAGCATATAGTTCACGGCGTGAATAACTTGTTCTCATAGATCAACCCTCATTACTTGGTGGGTGTTTTCCATACCCATTTTCTTGTACATATCGACCAGTGTGCCCCGCGCCCAACATTGGGCTTTTTTAGCCCCGTTAGCACGCATGAAGTTCTTAGCTTCTTCAAACACATAGTCCCTAACAATCCCTTTGCCGCCCATCAGGTTTACATGCGCAACGCGTTCCATCGGGTAGTCAATAAACTCAATCGTACAAGCACCAGTAATACCCTCATCGGGCTCCTCCCACACCAATAGGTGTGTTTTACCGGTACGAATGCTGTACTCAATAAACTGCTCGTTATGCGACCCCGGCTCTAAGTCCATCGCTTTCTTTAACAATGGTAAAGCAACGGGCCACACAGTAGGCAGATAGTTAGGATGAACGTGGTGAAGCGGCATGTCTACGCAGGTAGATATTTCTCAGACCGACTGTTCTTTGCCACTTTACCTTTACCTACAGTCTTACCACGAGCCGCTTGGATTCTGTCCATCATGGCGTAGAGCCTACGTGCACCGGCCTCAGTTGAGCCATTGCCCAACTCAGAAACAATACGAGCAGGAACTACAAACTCACCGTCAGCCAAACGAGCGGGTTGCTTCTTACCGATCATAGCGGGTATCGAATCAGATACGCCATCGCCTGGCCCACGAAGTAAGCGACCACCATCAGAATAACCACCCAAATTGTAGTGAGCATCGGAGAGTCCTCCTGTAGCCATACGGGTACCCTGCATGTTAGGTTCACCGCCCGTACCAACACCAACATCACTAGTAGGCGCAAGCATATTAGTAGACACAGGAGACTGATAAGGTGTAGCAAAAGAAGACGTTGCCATGTTAGCCATCGGGTACATAGTGTTTGCACCCATAGCATTTTGGTTAGACATCTGCTCTACAGGGCCACCACCTGCGTAACCCATCAAACCGCCATCCGCCGCTTGCGCTGCGGGATAACCCGGATATAACTGTTGGGCTTCTGCGTCTGATACCGCTGTATAAGATGGGTTGAAATAAGTGTTCTCTACGCCAGTAGCACTAGCCCCAGGAGTCGGCGTTACCATGCCAGGGTTAAACCTGTAGTGCGGTACGACCTGTTGTTTCTGGTTAGTAGTGGCAGGCATATTAAGTTTTGCTTGCTGACTAAAAGCAGGAGCCGCAGCCGATAGTCCCATTCTGGCTAAACCGGAGTAGCTTCCGCCACCTAATGTTTTAAATTTATCTGCTGTTGGGTCTGTAATTAAGGACTTAGCGCCTTGCTGCATAGCGTCAAATCCTGTAGGTACGGGGTTCGCAGCCATATATTCATTTGCAATATTACTTTTTATAGTTGCAAGTTGATCCGCCGCTGATGAGGCGGGCGGTATTACGTTAACTCCACCAGAACCGGTCGGTAAGAAATTAGAACCACTACCACCAACATCTAGAAAATTAGGATCAATATATTTTGATTCCGCTAGTTTTTGCGCCTGTAGTTGCGCTTGCTGCCTTGCCATCTCTTGTTTTGCGCCTTCTTCAGCGGCAACAGTAGAAGCATTTGCTGTGGTTGCGCCTGCTTCAGAAGAACCTAAACTTTCCAATCCAGCACCTAGTCCTGCACCACCATACCCACCTAGTCCAGATGAAAGAGCGCCCATTATCCCGCCTCTGGGATTCATCAAATAACTACCAGCACCAACAGCCAATCCTGCTTGCATAGCGGTAAGACCTAGACCAGCCGGACCAAGAGCCGCGCCCGCTACTATAGGTAAAATGGCAGAAAGAAAACCTGCTTCGGGTAAACCAGTCTGCGGATTTATTGTCAACTGTCCGCCGTTAGCCATAGCTAATTCACTAAGACTCTTCACCTCGTCACGGGACATGTGTACTAGTTGGTCGTCAGGCCCGCGACCATGCGCGGCTAGGTGTTTTGCAGCAACTTCAAGGCTCATATATGCCTCACAAAAAGGGGGTTGATCGAGTTTATCATGGGAAGAGCGCAGACACAAACGTCATTGTGGCTACGACAGATTGAGTAGAAGGCTTAGTCGGCGTGCCAGATGCGGCGTAGAACTGAATTGAAACGTTGGCGCTAGTGGTTGACCAGTAGATTTCTATATAGTCGTTTGCTGCCATACTTACGAAGTAGTTCCAACCAATAATGCTGTGGAATGGGTCTGCGGGTGTTTTTCTAGCAGGGATACCAATTTTGCCCGTTGAACCTGTTATATCTGTTCCGTTTTGCTTTAGCCATATAAAAATATCCTGTGGGGCAACATCCGTTGATTGCGCCTGTATGCTGAATTGCAAGTTGTATATGCCAGAATTTGCTACAGTAATTTTTGATGAGGCGATAGATACATTATTGGTGAAGTCCGTTGTGTTTAGCGTCATCAACGTGGCTGTATTTGCCGTTGTAGTTTGGGTTTGATTACTAGAGAACGCCCCGTAAGGCATCCGCAAAAAAGCACCGCCAGTATTAGAGGAAAATGCCTGCGTAAAGTTATCTATCGTATTGAAGTACTGGCGCAAAATGCCGGTCAAAGCATCTACGTATCTCTGGTCGTACTCCACCGGAGCCGCAGGTAGGCGCGGCGCATTTGGCGGGATTAACGCAAAGGAGCGTTCTAAAGGTAGTGTCATCGACGACCATCCGGTCTTACATCAATACGTGGTGAACCCAACTGCCACTGCGTGCCAAGGTCTGATGAAGAAATCTTGAACGCCATTTGACGACCACGCACCCGTACAAATACTTGCTGAGTAAATTGTTGGACGTTGTATGTCGTTGTACTTGCGTATGACTGGGCGCTGGCTACCGCTGGGTCGTCCGAGGCACCATAGTTAGCACCGGGGTTTTGACGAGGTCTTACCGTAAAGTAAGCGGTGGGCGTTGCTGAGGAGGAGCCATCAAATGTGATGTCAGGTATAAGCCTCCACACAAAACCAAAATTATGACCGTCACCAATATCAAAGTCCGAGGATTGAACATAGGCATCAATAGCAACTGGAGTATTAGTCTCGTTGTTGTCAACAGTAGTTTCATGGTACACCACAGCACCGTTGGTGTAAGCGCCACTAGAGACATAACCAATAGCGCCCATAGGCTCGGAGCGTAGTGGGCTATCCAACCAAGCAGTGCGTGGGCGCACAGTTGTGCCGTTCATAGTGCCGTAGTACCAAGTACGCTCTAAATGGTTATAGATTACGTAGCGGTCAATCAGTGTATTGGGTGAACCGGGTGTGCCTGTACCGTTTTCACCAGTAGAAGTAGTCCCCGTTTGGGATGGATAGAACCACCATATTTCGTTGTAGCCTTCGTTAGTGCCAGAGTGAATTTGAAAAGACTCTTGTAAGTTAATGTTGCCGTAAATGTATTGACGTAAGGCACAGGGGAGAGTTTCTACCCGACCAGAATACATATAGAACTTATCTGCACCCATCCAGTAAGTGACGTTGTTTACTGTAGATACTGCGTTAGGACTAGCAATAGATATGTTATCTCCAAGTATCTGGCTGTTCCACACATAGGGAGCGCCAAGGTACTGAAAGGAGTAAATAGCCGAATCAGTCAACACCAAAATCTCTTGACGAGTTTGGATAGCCGTAATGATTGCTGACCCGTGACTTAGACGGATACCGCCTGCTTGGTTAGTAACAAGAGGCGTCCATGTAACTAGGGTATTCTGGTCAGACCAGCGTACTTGCATAGGGTCTTGAGCGGTTGTAGCGTAAACACCGGTCGGGTCATTACAGCCAAACGCAAAAGTAAATCGCGAAGCATCAGACACCAACACAAAATTAGCAACAGACGGGCAGGTGGCGTCGGGTGTAAACGAACCAGACTTTGTGGCTACAGCAGTACCTGCTTTGATAATCTGCCCACGGTCGTAGATGTTTGGATTAGCGTTGTTAGCCCAGTAATACATAGCCGCGCCACGGGGGTTAAACACCAAGTCTTCACCATAGTTAGACTGACTCCATAAACGCAACTGCACGCCAATACCCAAACCCGCTGGCGCAGGAGAACCCCAGCCAGTAGAAGAATATCCTGTAGTAGCGCCACCCCATCCGCCTACACCCCAGCCTGTACCATAAGTAAATGTTGTGTTACCTGTAGTGAGTTGGTAGTTAAATGTTGCAGTGACAGCAGATGTGCCAGTAGAAGTTGCCGTGCCACCCGCAATGATTGTGTAGGTGTTGTTACTCGTAACAGTCTGGACTTGAAACTCTCCAGTTAACTGGGCGGCGGTTATGCCGTTAACAGCGCCTGAAACGCTAGTAATATTTACAAAATCCCCTGCCTGTGCGCCATGTCCGGGGTCGTTAACCGTCACAGTCGATGATGTGTTTGTCGTAGTAAAAGCGTTGGCTACGGCTGTGTTTGTAAGGCGAATAGGGGTTACGTCGTTATACGCACCGCCAGATGAGTTCTGTATGTAGTACTTGAGGTTAGTGCCAACCGCTAGAAGGTTGTAGCCCGTCAGGTTAATCCAGTTCCACATGGCTTTGGCAACACCCCAGAACGCACCACTAGGTGCCACAGCCGCAGTGGTAGTACCACTAGTAGCCACAAGGGTTGTAACGGATTCTGTTGTAGCGGCTACACCGCCATCACGCTGCCAGCCACCGATTTTCTCAGGGTAGCCAGAACGCCACCGAACTTTGTCGCAGTCAAACCAGCCACCCTCATTAGATAGGGTAGTGCCTTCGCGGTTAACGCCGGGTCTAAACTGTAGTTTCTGTAATGGCATGTTTTATCCTAAGAACAGGGCGCGTTCGTCTTTGCGACGATTCTCCAACCCTTTGAGTATTTTCCCACCAGCCTTGCAATACTTCAAGAGTTCTTCCGCAGCACCTTCCATATCCCCGCGCAGAACCTTCTGACGGAGGGTTGAGCGCTGTAGTGTTCCCAAACCAACATTGAAACTAAAAGAGATGAGAGCATCGTACTGACCTTGAGTGAGAGGAACGGGACAGAACTGAACCACACCTCGCTCAAACCTAGCCAAATCTGCTTTAAGAATTCCATCGACTTCTTCCATACTAAATGTGCGGTTGTCGGCATCTTTGAGGGGGAAAGAGTCCCTGTCCTCAATCTTCATCTTGCCTTGCTCTGGATAAAGCACATGCCCCACCCCAACCGTCCACAACTTAGCTGGGCAACGGTAGGGTTTCTGTCTCACACCTTCGTGGTGTTTGATCATCTTGAGGGCTTTATCTGAGAGGTTCATTTCTTACTGAATGACTGTGTACCAAACCAAAACGACACAACGGACGCCCAAATGATCTGAGTCTCGTTATCCCACAACAGGTCTAACGCCATCTCAAACGGCACTTCCTTGTGATAAGCAAACCAGAAACCAAAGATTTCCACGAAGGCAAACAAGATGAACAGACCATAAGTTATGGCGGGGCGCACCATAGCGCGGGCGTTTGTTACCCACTGACTAGCCCCCTGACCGATAGCGATATCGTGGGCGTACAAGGCTTGGCGCTCTGCTAGGGCAGTCTGTGCGTTGGTGACTTCTGCGTTGATTTGTATCTGCTCTGTCTGTATATGCTCAATTCGCTCTTGGGCTTCTAAGCCAGCCTTACGCAAGGCTAGTTCACGCTCTGTCTGCATGGTCGCCAAAGCAATCTCATGCGCTTTGTCAGCACGGTCTTGGAAGAAGTCAAACAGTTTTGGTAACCCGCCCATCAGAAAAGACAGTAGGGTTGAGAATAGCGTCATCATTTTGATTCCTTTAGTTCCTGTTTCAACCTACGCAACTCTTTGATTTCTCGCTTGAGTTGCGCTTTCATATATAGGGTTTCTATGTAGGCAAGGCTGGTTGTTGCAACGATTACGCACAACGCCACCGCACTCAAAACCCACCCGATAAGGCGCGTAGTTGCCACATTAGCCACCCAAAAAGTAAAGAGATAAATACCACAGCAATCACCCCACTTGTTAGTTCAACACACCTGATTTCATACTGCTCTTGTCTCCATCTTGCCAGCCTGTTCCTGCGTACTAATTCTGACCTAGCCCACTCCTGCTCTTGCTCAATCTTGGCGTACATCTTTAGGAATCGGCTGTAGATTGCTTTCAACTCTTTGGGTGCATATGTTGTCATCTGCTCCCTGATTTGTTCTCCTAATTTCTCTAACTGCAACTCAACTAGCGCACGCTCTATGGCCTTTTTGCTGGTGTTCTGGGTTGGGTCGTAGTTAGTTTTTGATGTCTCCTCTAGTTCATGGTAGTAGGTCTGAAGCTGTTGCTGAATATCAAAGAACTCGCCCAACTGTTTGCCAACTTCGCTGATGAGTTTGAGTTCAAGTTCCTCGTAGGACTGTTGTTGCTTGGTGGCTTTGGCTTTCGCTTTTGCCACAGGCTTTTCTTCGGCTGGCTTGACGGACTCTGCGCGTTTAAACAGACCAATGAACCAATCAAACACACCCTTGATTGCTTTGACATCGCCAATGACCTGCTCGGCTGTTTTCTTAGCCCCTTCCAACTCCATACGCCCTTCATGCAGGAGAGCACACCCCTGCTTGATAAAACCAACGGCAGTCTGAGCCGCCATGAGAAGAGTGAAAGGATCCACATCTTATTTAGGGTATTTATCTTTGACCGCTTTAAGGCGCGCAGCCATGTCTGCTGGAAACACACCTGCATGGTACAGAGCATCAAGTTGGTCACCGATAGCGGGGTATTCACTCTTACGTTTATCGGAATAAGTCAAGGCATCAAACATGGCTTGTTGTGCTTGCTGGCTACGTTCAGTTGCCTGAGCTTGCGTGATTGGCGTGTAGGTGCTAGGGATTAGATGGTCTTGAGAACCATTTGCTTCGTAAGCAAAAACTTTGTTATCTGGAGATAGGTAGTGTTTCATGTTAGTCCTTAACGAAGTTCAAGCCAGTAAGCAAGGTTACTATTACTATTGATAGAGTAAGTAGAACCAATAGGCACAATAAAACAAGCAAAAAGCCTTGGATACAAATCCATGTTTGTATAGCAAGCCAAGTTACCGTCTACGTAACACGTAGCAACCGCCCCGCCTACAGGCGATGTTGCGCTATACCAAACCCAGATTGGTTTGCCTGTGGAATTTGTATATGTAGTGCCAAACGAACGACTACCTGTGACGTTCTGGTAAGACTGTGAATTACCAAGAATGTTTGTGGCGTTAGTGGCAGAGGCGGCAGAACCACCAATGCTCAAAGAGGCCGCTGTACCTGTAAGACTTGTACCAGCACCAGAAAAGGTTGTAGCAGTAGCCGTACCTGACACGCTAAGACTAGACAGACCGCTGACTGTGCCACCAGTAATTGCTACGTTGTTAGCGTTCTGGGTAGACATGGTGCCCAAAGTACCTGTAGCCGCAGTCACAAAAGCAGTGGTAGCAATCTGTGTTGTGTTTGTTCCAGCGGATGCTGTTGGGGCTATAGGAACACCAGTGAAGGTAGGGCTTGCGCTTAAAACATTATTTCCTGTACCCGTAGAAGTAGTTACTCCAGTACCACCAGAGGCGACCGGTAAAGCAGAGCCAAGGGTTAACGATGCCATATAGTTAGTAGCATTAACTACATCTGTGCCGTTAGACACCAAAACCATTTTTGCTGCGGCTGGTACCGATACGCCTGTTTGCCCACTGACCTTTACCGTGACTGCGCCAGTAGAGTTGTTATAGATGAAGTACAGCTTCTTATTGGCTGGCACTATTAAGTTAGTGCTTGCTCCGCCTGTACCTGTTAATTCTAGGAACATGTTACGGGCAACGCCTGTTGCACCGTTGGGGATTGTGATGGTGGTGTCGGTGCCAGTAACAACGGCTTGGGTTACATATCCTGAGATAGCTTGCTCAATCAGCGTTCCGAGGTTGGTGTTTGTGGTTGAACCCCAGTTACCCGCTTGGTCGCCTGTGCCGATAAGCTCTAGGGCTAGGTTGGTTGAATAGGTACTTGACATGGTTTACCTCATTGAAGGTTGTTTATTTCTTGCCAGCCTGCATTGTCGGTAGTGTCTACCAATGTCCAGCCTGCGTTTTCGGTGTTGCTGATTAACGCCCAGTTTGCTGTCTGGTCGTCGATGATTTTTATCCAGCCCGCTACGACCGTATTGTCTGCCATATTGATATTCTCGGCAATCGCGGTTTGGAATGCGGCTTGGATGGTCGGCACATCCGCAAGGGTGATGTTCTCAGTGATGTCTTGCAGGAAATTACCGGTAGCGACTTGAGCCGCCGCAGAACCAAAGTTCTCTGTAATGTCTAAGAAGAACACGCTGAAGATGGTGATTAGTTCAGCGAGGGTGATGTTCTCTGTAACGCTGGCTGCAAACTGGGCAGTGAGGGTTTCTACTTCCTCTATTGTTATGGCTTCGGATATAGAGGCGGCAAACTGGGCTGTCATCACCCGTATGTCGTCTACGGTGATTGGCTCGGTAATGTCTTGGTAGAAAGCAGACGCTTGGGTGCTTGAGTCTTCTATGGTGAACGGCTCAGTGCGGTCGTTGAGCATCGCTGTATATACAACTTGGTCATCTGCGATTGTGATTGGCTCGGTACGGCTGACAGAGAATTGGGCGGTAACAGTCTGGCTATCGGCTGGGTTTAGGTTCTCTGCTATGGATTGCAGGAATGTTGAGGCTTGTGTGCTGGAGTCGTCAAAGACGATGTTCTCTGTCACGCTACCAAAGTAGTTAGCCCCTGCGTCATTGATGACATCCGCAATGGTTATGGGTTCTGTTATGGATTGCAGGAAAGCCGAGGCTTGTGCGCTGGAGTCGTCGGAGGTTAGGGACTCGGTAATTGATAAGGCGAACGCCGTCCCGCCAAGACCGGCAAAGGTAGATTGGGCAAAGGCGGCGTAACCGAACACTATTGTGTTCCTTCATCTGCTGGCAAAGGCTCGTTGCCCTCTTCCAGCCACTTTAAATAGAATTGGTAGTCTGTGTTAGCGGGGTCAAATGGAATGCACATAACAACAGAGTTATCTACCAATTTAAAAACAGATGTAGAAGAAAATAATTTATATGTAATCATCATAACTCCGCAGATAGTTGAATTCTTGATGCTGTACTTGATGCTCTAAGCGTATAAGGTCTATATTGAGTAATACCAGTTGCACCAGAAGAACGCATTTGAGTTGTTTGTAATCCAGTTGTACCTATTCCTAAAGTTCCTGCGGCATTATCAGATGCAACATCATTAAATACCCAATTACCAACTTGTGTTAATGAAGGAGCAGAGCGCATAGGGCAAATAAATGTGAAACAACCTTCAGCAGTTGTTGAGTTGTATCCTAAACCAGACCAAGGTGCATACTCATTTCCAGTTGTTCCACCCCAAGTCTGAAAATACCTCTGACACAACTGCAACTCAGTACCATAAGGTCTGTAATCAAACGATGTTGCTGTACTGCCTTTTTCTAGTTGTACGCCTGTGATGTAGAAGGTTGCTGAACCAGTACCAACTACAGAAGTAGCGCCTGTGGCAGATAAGTTATTTGCCGAAGCCCATGCTCCCGCAGTACCGTTATAAGTTGAACCAACTCCTAAACTAAAATTCACAGAAACACCAACTCCATTTGTTGCTGCAATCCAAGTGCCTGATGTTGGCCCAGCAATTGTTATTGAAATGGTTGTCCAAGTATTTGCAACTGGAATTGAATATGAAAATGGATAAGAATAATTTGCCGCTGAATTTCTTAAAGAGCCGCCAAATGTACCTGTCAAACTTGAATAAACCCGAAATGAAAGAGTGACAGTTTGTGCGTTTGCTGTTCCCCAGTTTAAATCCGCACTATTAAATCCTTCAATTTTTTGCGAAACAACAAAATAATCTCCTGCGCCAATACTTACCGAAGATAAGGTTTGAAAACCCAAATAATTAGTAAATCCTGCTGGCGCAGTAATTGAATTTAAATTTTGACCCGCTGTAAATTTAGATGCTTGAGAAGCAACATAAATAAATCTATCAACAGCAAAACTGCTGTCAGCAATAGTAATTGAAGCCCCAGCATTTCTTTGGTCAATCACCATCGCACCATTGATGATGCGGTTCTTAAAGCCTGTGTACTGGGCGTTAGTACCCAGCAGACCTTGGTCAACTTGCGTTAAAGCCATTATTGGTTCTCCTCTGCGGGTTCTGGTGTGTTGCCTTCTTCAAGCCAGCGAAGATAGGCTTGGTAGTCGGTGTTGTCTGGGTCGAAGGGGATGCTTGCATTATCTGATAAACGGATAACAAATTCTTGATTAGTTAGTGTTTTACATAATTTATACATCTTATAACTCCGCTGATAAAGATATCGTGCTGTTTAGCGAAATTACACCATTAGAACCAGAAGTTGCAGTAACAGTAATATCTATTATTAAGTTTCCATAAAGATTAGCCGTTGTACCTGACGCACTTGATGTATAAGCGGCTCCGTTAATAAAATAAGTATATGCGTTTGATGCTGATGTAACTGTTGGTGTTGCTCTCATTGTTGCTGGATAAAAAGCACTAGAAATAACTCGATTTGTAGAAAAAGCATGAGCGCCAAAAAATGAACCTTGGCTTGGAAGTGAAGTGTAATACCGTTGGCAAAGATACAACTCAGCACCATACTGACGGTACTCAAATGGAGATGCTGTTGTCCCTGCTTCTAGTTGCACACCTGTGATGTAGAAGGTTGCGCCGTTTGTGCCAACCACATTAACAGAACCAGTTGGGGCAAACACATTAGAAGTTCCAGTCCATGTGCTTGCAGTTCCAACCCGACTAGACCCAGCGCCTAAACTAAAATGAACAACAAAACCAATTCCATTAGTAGTTAACCATGTGCCAGATGTATCGCCAGCAATAGTTATGGTTTTATATTCCCAAGTATTAGCAGAAGAAATTGTGTAAGGAAACGCATAACTTCTATTTTGTGATGAGTTTTGAATTGAGCCACCAAAAGAACCAGTCAGAGAACTGCGAACCCAAAATGACAAAGTAATTGGCGAGGCGGATGACGACCCCCAATTTAAATCCGCTACGTTATAACCTTCAATACGCTGGTTTGGACCAAAATAATCTGTCGATATTGGAGTGTACGCAGATAAAGATGTACACCCTAAATAATTTGTAAATCCTGTGGGTGGGGTTACTGAACCAGCATTTTGTTGAACCGTCCACTTATTGGAAGTGTCAGAAATAGCCAACCAACGGTCAAGGCTGTAGACGTTATTGGCTGTAACACTAGCCCCTGCGTTTCTCTGGTCTATGACCATCCCGCCATTGATTATTCTGTTGCGGAAGGTTACGTTGTTTGATGCGCCTTGCGCTATGTTGACGGCTAGGGTCATGCTAGTACCTGCTGGGCGATTTGGGCTTGGTATGCGGCTACGACTTCATCTGTCCATGCGGCATTACATATTGCAACCACATTAGCGGGTTGACCTGTTAAGTCTTGACCGGGCGTGAGGCTTGTACGATGGTATGTCTGTGCTATCTGCTCACCATCTTTTAGGATGCGTGTTGCTTCCCGATATAAGACTGTGCCGTTTTCGGTGACTGTGATGCTATCGATGACTTTGGTTTCTGTGAGTGCCATGTTTGTTTCCTTATGAAATTATGTTGTTGTGTAAGTTCCAGCAATATAATAATTAAATGCGCTTAATGAACCAAAGCCAATTGCAGTAACAGAACCCCCGCTACAGTTATAAAACTGAATATGATTACTTGTTGCTAAGGCTGTATTTGGTGCTGTTCCACCAGTTTGTTCAATATAACCCATAGCTACAGCACCATAAGTCGGAGCGGTTGATACGGTAAAAGGCAAACTACTAACTCGTAAAGTACCGCTACTACCACCAGCTAAACTAGAAATTTGTATATTCAGACTAATATATACCGTCTTTCCAATTTTTACATAATTAGCAACTTGGCTCACATAAGTAAAACTAGCAATAGCACCAGATGCAGTAACAGTCGGAGTAAAAGTCCCTTCCTCATAATCATCCAATGTGTTTGCGTCAGATGATGCTGATTGGGTTGCGGGGAAAGATATGCCAGAACCTGATGCCGATGCAGTCGCTCCGCCTACACCGATGGTTGTTGTAAATGTCGGCAAAGAAGCCAGCGCAACAGAACCTGTGCCTGTCGCAGAAGTCCACGCCATATCCCCACGCAGGAAGTTACTTGATGAGCCTGTACCCGATGCCGCCAAGTTAGACGCAGAAACACTGCCACCCGTATTAGGAATAGCATTCAACACCGAACTGACAAGGAAGCTCTCTGTTACTACTGCGTCACCAACCGTACAGGCGTTGTTCAAGACTACTGTCGTTCCCGTAGTGGCTGTGTAGTCTGTAGATACAAGACGTACCCCGTTTCTGTACACATCAATGTAGCCAACGGTATAAGAAGGCACGCTGAATGATGTCTGCCCCGCTGTCGCTGTAAAGTTCGTTACTGTTCTGTAGGCTGTAGTCGTTACTCCGCTTGCTGGGATGCCCAAGTAACGGACGCTGATGTTGCTTGTACCGCTTGGTGGAGCGGCTGAGAAGGTCAGGGTTGTGCCTGATACAGAGTAGGTTGAGGGGTCTTGAACAACACCTGTGATTGATACCAGAATAGAAGACGTATTCGCAGGTGCGACCGTCATAGTGAAAGCTACAGTGCTTCCGTTCCCGCTGAATGTGTCAGTCAGGAAGGCGGCTGTAAAAGGTTGGTTTCCAATAAATGCCACGGTTAGCCTTTCGGAATTTGTATTTTCACCGCTTCAATAGCGGCTTTCCATGCGTCATAGCCACCGTGGTACATGAGGTCTAGTTGGTCTGCTATGGATGGATAGGCTCTTGCTCTTTGTTCTTTGTATGCGTTGGCATCTATGTAGGCTTGTACTGTTGCTTCGTCATACGCCACAGGATTGC
>Ga0222712_10000883_pt1 | contig 38495 bp, 36 predicted proteins | sample C33_657DmetaG_FD_165043 | JGI IMG/M metagenome (GOLD analysis project Ga0222712, IMG submission 165043) | Estuarine water microbial communities from San Francisco Bay, California, United States - C33_657D | ecosystem: Environmental > Aquatic > Marine > Unclassified | place: USA: California... | reverse complement strand
AGATCGCGCTCGAAAAAAAACTCTAAGCCCGCGTGCCCTGCGGGAGCTCCTGCCAGCCGTCCTCGCCCGGACGTCCTGCTCGGAGCGCCGTGCCTGCAGGATCCTCGGGCTGCATCGGAACACGGCACGGTACCAGGCGAGGCCGCGTAAGGCGGCCCCGGAGGTGGAGCGTGCCCTCCTGGCCGTCTTCAGCCGTCATCCCCGCCTAGGCCATCGTAAGGCCAAGGTCTTGGTCAACCGGCTCCTGGCGGCCCAGGGGCTGCCAGCGGTCGGCCTAAGGCAGATCCGCCGGCTGCGGCGCCTGCTCTGCCTCAGCGTGCCGCAGGAGAAGCCGCGGCGGCCACGCCGCGGCCACACCACCGGTCGCATCCCAACGAAAGCCGCCTACGCCCGCCATGTGTGGACCTGGGACTTCGTGTCGGACATCACGACCAGGGGAGGTGGCTTCCGGACCTTGGTGCTCATCGACGAGCACACGAAGCAGTGCGTCGCCCACCACGTCGCCCGACGTATCGGCGCTGACGACGTCATGGCCGTCCTCTCCAAGGCCATCGAAGCCTACGGAGCGCCTGAGCATATCCGCTCCGACAACGGCCCCGAGTTTATCGCCCGTACCGTCCGGGACGGTCTGGCCAACCGCGGCATCCGCACGCTCTACATCGACCCCGGCTCGCCCTGGCAGAACGGTTACGTCGAATCCTTTAACTCCCGCTTCCGTGACGAGTGCCTCAACGGCGAGCAGCTCTACACGCTCTCCGAAGCTCGCGTCGTCATCTCCGACTGGATCTGCCTCTACAACGAGGAGCGGCCCCACGGCGGCGTAGGCTACCTGACTCCCAACGAGGCCGCTGCGCGGCCCCGGGCCTCCGGCCCGTGTGCTTGACACTAAAACTCTCTAGAAGCAGCGTGAGCAGCACAGCCCCAGCCTAACAAAGCGCTGGCACAGAGGGCGGACACCGCCCATACTAGGTTGGAGAAGCTGGGAAGGTTCAGTCCTTCCTCGGATACGAACGGTGAGGACAAGATGAACAGCGAGCCAATCACTCCGGACTCTCTACCGATACTGTCAGGCGCCCCATCGCGCGCTTCCAAGGTCTTTTTGTTTGGGTAATTGTCAGTTACTGCATCACGCATTTATCTGTATACTTGGTGAAAGTGTACCAGTATTTACCTTTCATGGAATGGGGCGACATTTAAACCTGATTGCCAATTGCCTAAGCTGTGTCAGGCTTGCCTTATTGCCTTTTAATGACATCTTAATCAAATCAGGCCCTATTTAGGGGCCAGACCCTCTTAATATGACCTGTCCCCTAATGGCTTGCTTGTCGAGTTGATGAGGTGGTTACAGGCACTACGGTAGGGAGTTTGCCCGATGCCCCGATCCGCCGTCTGCTTTAAATGCATGTCGCGAGGGACCGGAAGGGGATAGCGCCGAACAAGCCCACTTTTGCGCTTCCGGTCCTGTTCGTCGAGCAGCGTGACTCAATGGGGTGATCCTACCAAATGGGGGTCAGACTACGATGGGCTAGTCGGCACCCCTGTTGGGACGTCCGAGCGAGTTGACGCGTTCAGGAAACAGCCTCGATGGCCTTCCTGAGTGCCGTCAGACCTGATGAATGGACCACTCCCCGAATGCTATGTAAGGGCGATTTCATGCGGTAATGAACTTCGTCGGTATGCATTTCCAAGAACTTCAGAATCTCCGGGTTGGATCGGACAGTTTTCCCGAAGAACGGCGGTTTGAGGAAACCTTCTGAGTCGGCTTGCTCCATCAATTCGAAATCACCAAGGCATACGATATCTCCGGCTTTCATCAGCCTTATTTCAGCGAGGTGGCAGGCGAAGGCCTGCATGGTGTGGCATGCAAGCAAGGTGGGCGACTTTCCGTGGTCCTCGGCGATGACGAGCAGGACAGAGCCGGCCCCTGGCTCGTCTATGAGCGGCGTGACGTGCTGGTGGAGGCGCCAATCTTCGAACGGGTCGCTGACCAGCCGCCACTCTTCGTCGGGAAGCCACATGGTGATTACAGGGCTATCATCGGCTGGCGGATTGGCTAGTGCCAATTGATTGCCGATGAACATGGCGTCTCGAAGGATATCAGCATGGGCTGCCAGGTGGCCAAGTGATTTCCCGGCATAGGCGCTCAGCTGGAGCGTCAAGACCTTTGCCCGGGATTGGCGGACGTTACATAATGGGGTCAGACCCTATTAACAGGGTCTGACCCATTATGTATGGCCTCTGCGGGTGGTGGGGCGGTCAAGACTAAGCTGGGCTCCTCCTCGGAGGGCGGGGGATTGTCCGGATTATGCCCGGCGAGGCCACAATCATAATAGATTATCAAATGAGACCTGCTAGGTTGGATGGTCATGAGGAAATCCGACGCACTGATCTACGCGGTGATGACAATCGGCTTCTGCGCGATCGCCTGGACGGCCTGGGGCGAGCCTGCACCAGTCATCGCTTCCATGCGGCCGACGACGGAGCCCTACGGCATGCCCGCCCAGGCATCGCATCCCGGCGTGAAGGGACGTCGCCATGATTCGCGGCCGCTGTACGAGTATAAGCTCATCCGCGTGCCGCGCCTTCTGCCTTTGGACGATGACGACGAAAGGCGGCATGAGATCATGATGCGCATGTCCTGCCGGCTTTGCTACGGGTTCGCGCCGTTCTACGGCCACGAGGATCTTCGAAACGTCATATTCTACAATGCGGCGCAGGACGCCCTCAATGAGCGCGACGCCGAGGAGTTCGGACCCGAGGGCCTGAAACTCTATCGGGAGACCTATCAGGCTTTGCGCCACTGGGACGTCCAGATGTGGCACTTGGCGATGTTCAGGTACGGCATGACCGCGACCGGCCCAGATCGGCCGGCTACGGGCGCGATGGCGGTATCGGTCGACGCCCTGGCCGCCATGTTGGAAAGCCTCACCGACGAAAAGCTGGCGGCCAGGCTTGCGCACCCCAAGGCGATCGCCTTTACCGCGGTCAAGGCTCGCCTCGCCCAGGTGAAGCCCGGGCCGCCTTATTTGCCGGCCGACCCGATCTCACCTTCGCTGAGCTCCGCGAGCACGCCAAACGAAGGGACGAACTGCTCGCCTTGACCGAGAAACTCGGGCGGATCGCCGCCGCTTGGCCGCCTGCCGAACAGCAGCGTCTGGCCGACCTCCTGTTCAAGAAGCTCGAGGCGTTCGACGGCCGGTGACCCTTGGCTCGGGTTCGCCAACCCCGCGAACGCCTCCACCTCGGCGGATGCATGGGGAGGGGCGGCTTGGGAGCCATGGGCGTGGGCGGATGGCCGCGTTTGCGAGGCGTTTCCGTTTGCCATTCTAATCTAGCATTACAGTAAAAACCCATGGACGTTCCCCGGTCCCCTAAACGCTCTTGGCCATGCCTCTGGGCCCTCGGCGCCATGGTCTGCCTTGCGACGGCCACCGACCGTCTCCCTTCCGCGAACCCCGCTTCGCCGTTGGGCGTCGTTTCCAGGGGTGGAGTCTTTGGCCAAGCTGAACAAGGTGGCTCCTCTGCCTTTGGGCAGGTCGATCGGCGCGCTTTGGTGGAGCCGAAGATGGCCAGGCCCATCCGGCCGTTCCCGTCCCGTCCTTATCGCGTCAGGCCAAAGTCATCGCCCAGGAACGGCGCGGCCGCAGGCGTTCCCGACGAGCTGGCGAAGCTGGATGAGGATGAATGGAAGTGGGTTGGAGGAGTTTTTCTGGGCTTGTTCATCATTTGTTCGCTGTACGGAATCATCAGCGCGAAAAGGAAGCGGCGTTAACAAATCCGAATACCTACATCATGGTCCGATGATGTAGGCATGCCCCCGTTAGGTGAAACCCCCATTGGCACGCGGGGAGGCCCCATGGTCGCCCGTTGAGGGCCTCGGCCCGGCTAGCGGGACGCGGGCTCGAGCGAGAAGCGTCCGGTTGGCCCGAGGTCGCGCCGTGCCTGGTCGAGTGGCCGCCTCCGGTTGACGACGACGCCATCCGCGTAATCCAGCAAGGTGAGGATGGCCTTGTCCGCGTGGGTGAACCTCGCCAGCGTCATGTGCGCAGCATGTCAACAGGGCCGAGCCTGTTAAACAGGCGTTTTGTTGTTGTAAACAATACTAGAAACTTGAATACGGATGAAATCTGGCCGCCATGACCGCCCCTAAGTTCATCCCCTACAGGCTTCGGGCCGGCGAGGAGGATTATTTCAAGCCCGTGGAGATGTCCTCGTTGGCGATCTTCGCCGAGATCACGGCTTACGAGCACGCGTATTACTTCAACAACTGCGACCCGACCTTCCGCGACTACATGCTCTATGCCGGCTCCGCCACGGGCAAGCTGCTTAGCAACCAGCCCGGCGTCATCGGTGACTACGAGGGCACGCTGGCCCATTGGCAGGAGCACCTGCGTGGCATGGGGACTGAACTGGAGATCTACGGGTTTTCCGTCGTGCATCAAGATGAGCGCCCTCGAGCGAACGGAAAGGCCGAGGTCGGTTTCGTCGTCTTCACCGAATCCCGCCGTCATCCCGCGCAGGTCTTCTATGTGCCGATGTTCGACGCGGAGGAAGTCGTGGCTAGCGGCAAGCAGGTCCATCCGATGTACCGTTACTGGACTCCCGGGGGCGTCCACCCCCTCGAGAGCCCCAAGGGTTGGTTCCTGCTGAATGACGAAGAGGGCAAGCCCGTGCCAAGCCAGCGGGCTCCCGAGCCGGTGTTCGTGTCTTTTGGCCCGGTGGAGTTCGCCCTGCGCAACCTCGGCAACGTGCTTTTCAAGTCAGATGACCCTTTTCATGCGGCGCTGGTGCTGAGCTTCGCGGGGGCCGCCGATAGGCATGTCATGGTGCAGGCCGGTGACTCGGATGCCCTGCATCACAAGGTCTGGAAAGAACTGCATGACCAGGCTGCGGCGGATGGGTCATTCCGCGGCTATTGCCTGGCCGTAGACGCCTTTCTTACCGAGGAGGCGGAAAGACGCAACCAAGTCTATCTGGTGCAGTCCGAGTATCAGGATGCCCCGGCCAAGCTCAAAGGATACAAGATGGTCGATGTGATTTTTTTTGGTGACACGATTGGCGTCATGCAGGCGATCGGGACGCCTCCGGTTTTCGAACGCCCGCCCGTCCGCACCTTGTACGTCCGCGAGTAGGGTCCGGAGACAGCCGCGTGCGCGTCGGCTGGCATGCCGCCGTTTCGGCTTCATCATCGCCCAGCTCCTGGTCTCGTCGTCGGCAGCGGACTTCCGGCTTCATGATCACGCGGGTTAGGAATCTAGACGCCATGCCTCGTTCATTGGCCACTCCGGCTAATAGGTACAGACCCTATCAATAGGACCTGTCCCCGGTGGCCGACTTGTCGGGTTGATGAGGTGGTTACAGGCGCTACGGTAGGGCGCATGCCCGATGCTTCGATGAACCACCTGCTGAACCTGAAGGTCGCGAGGGACCGGAAGGGGATAGCGCCGAACAAGCCGCTGTTGGTGTCGACGATCTTGGACCTGGTGGCCCCGCGGTGATTTCCTCGACTCCAGCCGGCGACATGCGATGTGAATCGGCCCGGTAGCCGTGGAAGTCGGCGTCAGACGCGATTTGACGCTTGATGAGGCTCTATTTAATGACAAAAGAATAAGTATGAATCTTCTAAGCACAGTGCATGCAGGGGCCCTTTGGGCCATCTTCCTCGCGGGACAGGTCTCGATGCTGTCGGCGCGGCCTGAGCAGGCGATTCCGGCCGGAGACGCCGATATGGTCTTCCTGGCCGACCTGGATCGGCCTGTGCAGCTCGTCTCGGCTGTCCATAGCATGTCGGGCGAGATGATCATTTCGGTCTCTGAAAAATGCGAAGACCCGCTTGATGCGAAGGCCGCCCTTTGCTTGCGGCATCTTCGTTCCGCGGTCGTGAAATCCCATTCGCTGGCTGTGTACATCAACGGTGATTATTCTTACGGCGCGTTGGAGGCTGACCTGACGCCTGCCTTCACCGCAAAATTCAAGTCACGCTCTTCTCTCCGTAAATTCGGCGCCCACTCCGCCCGCGCGGCCTCTTTCGGCGAACTATGGGGCGAGGATGCGGGCTCTCTCAAGGATGAGTTGATTGTCATGTCCTCCGATGGACGGCTTATCTTCGGTGACCGCGCGTCCGCCTCCATCGCCCTTCGGGCCTTGGCCTCCCGCGATTGCTATCTTCCCACCTATGGTGCCGACACCGGCATTCACTACCTCGCTACGCCTTCGGCTGTGGGTCTTGGTGAATATGAGAGCCTCGGGGCCCGTCGTTTTGTGATGGATTTTAAAGTTGGATCAAGCGGCCGTGATTCGGCGCGCTTCGAGCTCAAATGTAATTCCGCCCGGGATGCCCTACGGATCAGGCCGAAGGCTATCAATGATGCCGTCGCCTTCTATTCTCCCCTCATGCTGAAGTTGTTCGTTTCCAAGGAGCCTGGGTTAACCCTCGCCGACGTCCGCGAAAGGTTGACCGGCGCCATGTCGGAACAGTTCAAGCTGGTGGATAACTCGGTTATCCTGGCATTTAAGGATGAGGGATTCGACATGAATCCTCAGCAAGTTCGGATCCTCGTCGAAGAGATGATCGTGCAGGGCTTTAAGGCGGGCAAGTGATGCGCCCTGCTTTGCCGGACCGGTATTAAGAGGGCCAGGCCCTTTAAATCGGGCTTGGCCGATTTTAAACACATTAATAGGGTCAGACCCTATTAATGGGGTCTGACCCTATTAATAGGACCTGTCCCCACGAGGTGCCGGGGTCGTCCGTTCAGGGAATGGCAGTCGTTGTGGACACACTCCCTCGGTGGACGATGCCGTCATGGCCCGAAAGCCCAGACAAGAGAGTCCTGATGCGATCTTCCACGTGTACTCGCGCGGCAACTATCGAAAGGCGATCTTCGCCGACCCGGGAGCTCGCAAGTCTTTCCTGATATCCATGCACGAGGTGACGCTCCGCTCCGGGTGGCATCTCTACACCTACGCGGTCATGCCGAACCATTTCCACCTGATGTTGCGTACGCCCCGCGCCAACTTGGCCCGGGGTATGCACCTGCTGCTGGCTGGTTTCGCCGGACGGTTCAACGGTCTTCGCGAAGAGCACGGGCATGTCTTCCAGGGCCGCTACCACGCCAAGAGGATGCCCTCAGGCATGGCTGCCGGTCGGCTATTCGATTACATCAACCTGAACCATGTAAGAAAGGGGCTTCGGACGGTGGATGAGCTAGCCCTCGATGACCTGAGCGGAGTCTATTGCCTCTGCGTCCCTTCGTCGCGCGGTGAAACTCGACTAGGGGAAGCCTTGGAACGTTTCATCGGCTACCCGGATACCCCGGAGGGATGGGCCAACTACAATGCCCACTTGAAGAAGGTATGTTTGGAAGACCCGGAGGCCAAGGTCTTCGAGGCCGATTGGACCCACGAGGAGATCGTCGAGGTGCAGCAGCTTGATCGGCGCCCTGGGGGTGCGGCTGAACAAAGTAGCCTCAGTATCGCCGAAGTCGCGGCTTTGGAGGAAAGGCACAGTCAGGACATCTACGACAGGCTGCTGCGGGAGTATGGCCGGACCCAGCAGCAGGTCGACCGTGAGCATGGCATCGCCCCGTGGAAGCTGGAGTTCGCCGTGAAGATGTTCCGCCTCACCACCGTATCTGTGCCCTGGATCGTGAGGCGCCTCAATGCCGGCAGCGTCAGCCACTTCGTCAAATGCCTACGCACCGGTGCCATACCATATTAATAGGGTCAGACCCCATTAATAGGGTCTGACCCTATTAATAGGACCTGTCCCCGTTAGGTGGAATCCGGCTATGACGCACGGGTCGGTTGCCGTGAGGGCGATGGTCGGCAGGGGTGGGCGGCATGGAGATCGATCGAGACTGTGCTTTGTTCGAGGAGTGGAACCGCGCCGCCGAGGCGGAGCTGGGCATCCGCATCCGGGGGCCGTTGCTGTCCGCCCCGGGCCGCACGCACTACCGGATCCTCGACCTGGCCGCGGGGCAGGTCCAGGCGCCTAATTGGCAACTGAGCCGGCTGGGGTACTTCAAGCCGCCGCTACCCGATTACCCGCTGGGCCTGGATGCGCTGACGGGTCCGTCCGACCTTGTTCTGGGCAAGGATCTGCGCTGCACCATCAAGAAGCGGGGGAGGCGCGTCGGTTGGATGTCGCCCCGCGGTATGCGTTGCGAAAACGTGCACGAGATCGTGACGGAGGACTGGGGGCCGATCGTCGCCCCGGGGCTGCGCTGGGAGACGGTCTGGGCCCAGTATTGGTTCAACCGACATCATTTCCTCCAGCCTCGTCCGGTGGCCTATGGCTTCGACGCGCCTTGGTCCGGGCATATCGTGGATCCTGCCATCCCACCGGACACATTGCCTTACCGGGAGCTATACATCGCCGACGCCAAGTGCCGGCCGAACTTCGGCCTCACGGACGACCTCGCCGGAAGCCTCCTCGCCCTCGCCGCCCGGATCAAGGGCGACCGGACCGACGATGGCCTGCGGTACGTGAACATCACCTGGCTCAAGCAACGCAAGATGTACAACGGCTGGGTCCTCTCGCGTCTTTCGGCAAGTTAAGGGGGTTTGGCGTTTTGATAGGCACGCTTGAGCGGTCCTGCTAGAACGTCGCCTGATCCAACATGCCCCCCGAGTTTTTCCCTTTAGGCGTTCGGACTTAAGGAGCTTTTAGCTTTCTGGCCCCCCATTTTACCCTCATCCCTCCCCATCTCGCCTTCACCATGGAGGCTTTCCGAGGGGGATTTCTAATTGGAAATCAGGACTTGGGTTTATCAGCTTCCGGTGAAGTAGCCAAATTTTGCCCGGATTCCCATTCGTCATAGGACATCACCTTGATGGGCTTGAGGCCTTTGACTTCGCGGTCAGTGTTGTTCTTTTGGCTTTCAGTCAAATATTTCGAATATGCCTCGCGCTTCGCGGTGCTGTTATAGATGGCTCCGCCGACGAGCACGGGCAGGCAACCGGATAGCAGAAAAGCGGAAAAGGCCACGCCAAGGTATTTAAGGGATGATTTCATGGCGTGTTCTTAGAAGACTTTATATAAGTGTCTACACAAATATTACCCGGTGACTTTCGTGAAGGCTCTCATGGATGGGCGGCTTACCTTGGTCTGGGCTAGGTCAGACTCGGGGCGTCTGGCCGTTGCTGTCCGCCCCGGGCCGCACGCACTACCGTATCCTCGACCTGGGGGCGGGGCTCAAGCAACGCAAGATGTACAACGGCTGGGTCTTCACCCGCCGTTCAGAATGCAAAAAAGGCTGATGATCGAGTGGGATACAATTAAGCTTCTCTGAAAATCGGCGACCTGCGCATCGGCGTCGCGGAGTCCGACATCGCCGAATCCATCCTCCCTGGCGGCTCGCACTTCAAGCTCGCCGACCTCCACGGCAGGCGGCTCACCTTCGCGCCCCAGGCCGCCCTCAGCCTAGACCCCGCCCACCTCGCTTGGCATCGGCGCCCAATCTTCCTCGCCGCCGCTGCCATGCGTGAAAAATGGGGTCAGTCCGGTGATGTAGGCCAAGGTGGAAAATCTGCCAGAAGCGCGCCGGTGCACAGCGCTCGCGCCGTCACTCCGTCTTCTCATAAGGGTATCGGAGGTAGCCGCTTTCACCGCGCACCAGGCCTTCTTTATCCGATGTCCTTCCTGCGGCGTCGGCTTCAATCTTGCCCCGCCAGAACCATCGTGCCGACGCGGGGGTGATCAGCATCATCATCGCGTAGCCGACGACCACATGCTGGATATAACCGTTGATCTTGATGAGCCATGCGAGCATGCCGGAGAACAAGTTGACCTGCCGGTTGATGTCGTCCGATGCATCCAGCGTCCGGAAAGCCGGCGTCACGTTCAAGGTTCCCGGCTTGTCGACCAGGATCCAGATGTAGGCGCAAGCGAGCGTGATGAAAGTCACGTAAGCCCATCGGTGTCCTTTGCGTATGCAGATGGCAAGCGTGGCGACCGCTGGCATCAGGCACAGCCAGCGGGGGTCGACGCTGGAATACAGGCCGAAGGGGAGGAAGAAACTCAGCATGCTCCAGATGGCGTTCGATGCGTCGATGGCCCGCCTGGGTGGGTGATGACGGCCCGCGGATGGGGCTTCGGGCTTGTCTTCGAGCATCGCCAGGGATGCGATGGCGCTGCCGGCCAGGCTGATCACGCAGATTGTCAACAAGATCACCAACAGCCACTCGCCTTCGGATAGCGCGGCCGAAAAAGCGAGCACGGTGCTGCCGAGCACAGGAAAAGTGAAGCCTGCGAACCCCCAGGACGGACCCAACGCGTTCCCGACGTAGGCCGGACAGAAGGCCATCAAGCAGATGACAAGAAGGGTCGCGACGATCGTGAAGCCGGGCTGAACCACCGGGCGGATTTGCCTGATTCCCGACAAGGGGAACAGGATCAGGAAAAGAATCGTCACTGAACCGACGAAAGGGAACGTCAGCCAGGAAGCCATGTTTAGCAGGCGTTTCTCGGGCAGGAACGTGTACGCGGCAATGGAGAGGATGAAGGCCAACGCTCCTAGGAGCACGCAGAAAGTCTGGACGTTTTTTCGCATGGGGTCCGAGGTGGTCCGGGTTGGTTGTCGGGCGTCGTGGTCACGCCCCGGGAGCTCCCTTAAAATGCCGTCCATGGTCGGCGCAGGTCAACTGCTTCTTAAGGTCGCGCCGACATCGCCGAAAACATCCATCCGGACGGCTCGTGCTCCCGATTCCCGGATCTCCGTGGCCGCCGGCTCTTGCGCGGATCCATTGTATTGACTGCCAGGGCCATATTTCCCTTATCCAGACCAGCTTATGAAACTATACAAGATCGCCAAAGCGGGCAATGTCATCGGCGAATACGATGAACAGACCGTGCGTCGTTATCTCGAGGCCGGGACGATCGGCCCGGGCGATTTCGGCTGGACCGCCGGCATGTCCGAATGGAAGCAGCTGCATGAGCTCGGTTTCGGCGGCGTCCCCCCGTCCATCCCGTTCGAAGCGCTTGAGCCGGTTCGTCCCGCCTCGGCGGAAGTCGCCGCCAAGAAGCGCCCGTTCGCCTACTCCGCCTGGATGGTGGCCGCTTTCCTCGCCCCGTACCTCTTCAGCTGGCGCATCATCTTCGACAAGAGCCTGGGCTACTCGAAGGGCTGGAAGATCTTCTATGCGCTTTGGATCCCGATCGTCCTCGTCATAGTGACCAGCAATGAGGGCGGCGGTGGCGGCGGAAGAAGTCACGACCGCCAGGATGCCGGGATCCGGCTTACCCCGGAGCAGAAAGTGGCGGTGGAAACCTTGCAGGCCAACATGCGCGCGGCTCTCCGGCAGGATTTCAACGCCAGGGACGCCGACCATGACGGCAAACTGGACAGGAGGGAGTTCATGGCCGCCGGCCTGTTGGAGAGCAATCGTCAGGAGTCCGACTTCGACAGGCTCGACAAGGACAAGGACGGCTACGTCACCTTCGAGGAGCAGCTTCGAAAGTAGACTTTACGGGCGAGTCACAGGCGAGGATTCATGCCGGGCACCGGGTGGCCCGGGCATCTCGGGCCGGCGATCCTCGCCTCGCTGTGGCGCGTCTCGTCCCATGTTCGGTCGCCCTGCAGGGCGACGCCCCCCTCGGGCGACCTCAGTTGCCCGACTTCCAGGGATAGATGAAACCAAGGATCCCGTCGTTGTAATGGTTCGTGATCTGGTGGATCCCGAACATCGCGTCGCGCTGGAGGAACATGGTGGGCGTGGGCGACCGGCGATAGGTGTTCAGCTCTTTCTTCAACTCGATCAGCAGCCGATAGTCGTCGTCGTTGGCGATGTAGAACGTCTTGCCCGAGAGCCGCTTCATCTCGACGGGATCCATGAAGGCGTAGTCCGTCCCGAAATCCACCTTGTGGCCGAAGATCGGGCCGCAGCCGGTCAGGCCGGACATGGCCAGGAGGAGCAGGAGGACGGTCGTCTTCATGGGGAGGGATCGCCCCTCTTTGCTAAAATCCCCGGGTCTCCCGAACAACTGCATTTTTAAGAAACTTAAAGCAGGCCCGAAGCCGGCGCGCCAGGGTCGGCCCGCCGGTCGTCCATGGTCGACCGGCGCGGTCGCCGGCATGGCGACCGCCACGAGCTAGCCGGGAGCGGGCTCCAGCGAGAAACGTCCGGTCGGGGCGAGGTCGCGCCGCGCCTGGTCGAGCAGCAGCCTCCGGTTGGCGACGACGCCATCCGCGTAATCCAGCAAGGCGAGGATGGCCTTGTCCGCGTGGGTGAACCTGACCAACGCCATCTGGGAGGGTCGCTCCTCGGTTCCGAAGAGACGTTGCAGAAGCCCCCGCTTGGCCGGTTTGGCGGGAAGGAGCGCTTCGATCGCGTAGATGACGATGGGCCGGTTGGAGGCGTGCGGATCGCGCCGCGGCCGATGGCGGATGGTCGCGGCCATCAAGAAGCAGGTCTGACGTCCCGGGGTCGCGCCCGTGTCTTCCGGATACATCGGGCGGGGGGCCGTGTCGATGAACGCGAGGTAGTCGCGGTTTCCCCAGATCTCCAGCAATGAGTCGGCGTGACTTTGGCCGTCGATCGTCGCGGGAGGATTCCCGGCGATCGCCATGATCGGGCCGAAGGCCGGCCTGGGGATGGGTGGCGCGGGCCTGGGCTTGTAAGGACGCTTGGCGAACTTGCGTCGGATGGGCGATTTGACGGGTTTTTTTCGCGGTCGCGGGCGGGCCTGGAGTTTCTTCTTCCGCTTGGCGAGCGGCTTGGCGCGGGGGCGTCTCTTCGGCGGGAGCGACTTGCTGACGGCGACCAGCGGGCGCTTGGTGAGGTCGAGTTTGGCCATATCTTGGATGAGGGTGCTCAGGCGATCGCCGGGCAGTCGGGTCCGAGGGAGATCGGGCCGACGTCGCGGAAGGCGCCGCGAGGCAGCGTGAGCCGCTTGCAGGCCTCGCCGACCAGGAACTCCAGCGCGGATTGGTCCGTGAAGTCGTTCGGCACGGTGCCCATGTTGGCCCGTCCCCCGGGGAAGAAGACCGCCGAGAAGACCTCGGCGGGTTCCTTGGCGGCACCGGTCAGGCCGGCCCAGAAACCTTGGGGTTTCATGGCGCAGGTGAACTCGGTGTACTCCAGGCAGAAAGCCAGGATGGGGCGGGACGAGGGGCCGTGGGGGTTGCGAGATTTGCGATAGAACACGGAGGCCACGTAGAGGTAATGGATCGGCACCTCCGGGATGGTCTTCTCGGTCACCAACTTCGCCATCTGCAGCACGGTCAGGGGGCGATGCTCGAAGACCACGTGGAACTCGTCGCCGGCCAGCAGGCGCCCGCGAGGCTTGCCGCCGCGCATCCGGCTCGAGAAGGCCACCGGCAGGGTGGGGGAGTTCATGAGGCTGATCAGTTCATGGCGCATGCCGGGACGCTAGGCGTCCGCCCGTCCCGGTCAATGCCACGACGATTCTTTTAGGAGCGCATAATTAGCTCCTTGGTCCCGGGGGAGGCGGGAAGCCGCGGGCTCCTCGCCCTGCTCAGCGTCTGGTCAGAAGGGTCCCGAGTATCATCAGCAGGATGCCGTTGGTCATGTGCTGGGCGAGGACGCTCTGGCGGATGGCGCTGCCGGTCGCGTCGCCCATGAGCCCGCTCAGCAGCGTGATGGCCCCGATGATGAAGACGATGCTTCCGAATGTCCTACCGGCGCCAGCCTCCGCCTCGGGTGTCTTTGCTTCGGGGGTCGGCGGGGTCGGGCTTCCGGGCGTCGCCTCAGGCCTTTCGGTATCCGCCGTTTTCGGCGGGGTTCCCGCGGACAGTATCTCCTCCCTGATGTCCTGTAGTTTGCCCCATGCGCGCATCCCTGGTCGCCAGTAGTCGTCCGACATGACCACGGCGCCCTCGACCCACTTCTGGCTCAGCTCGGCCAGGCTGAACTCGCCGAGGTCCTTGCCCTTCCGGGCGACCCGAATCTTTGTCGCATCAGTCATGGCGGCATCTTCGGCGACACCCGGCCCGTTTCAAGGCTTGTCGTGCGAGTCCGCGCCCCCGGCACGGCGCCGGGTTGGACCACGTGACAAACCTCCTGCCGATCGGCTGCTCCCCGCGCGTCGACCCCTCCCGGCTTCATCCCCGATGAAGGACGAGGATCTGCCCGATTTCACCCTGAGGCTTCGCCTCGACACCACGAGCGATGAGGTCGAGTGGGTCCGCCGCCGAGGTCCGCGCACGGGCCGGAGGGGAGGGCTTCGCCCGGGCTAGAACTCGCCTTCGTCGATCTTCCGGAGGCTATTCCCGCCGCTGCCGTATCGGCTGATGGTCTGGTAGAAGGTCACCTCCAGGCGCTGGTTGCTCCCGATGTAGGCGGTTTCCCCGGATCGGAACGAGGAGCGGGACCCGAAGTAATGGGTTGTCCCGCGCCATTCGTTTCCCGGGCCGCTCACGTACTTGAGCGTGTAGCTGCCGGGGTCGACGGCGAGCTCGTAGCTTTCGCGGGCCCGGAGGTAGACGGTGGCGCGCGTCCGTCCGGACGAGTCGACCACCTTGACGTAGGCTGGTTCGGGAAGGTTGTTGGTCATCTTGAGCGCCGAATCGGCGTTCGCGAAGCCCCCGGACTGCAACTGGCCGAAGGGTTCGGAGACGGTGGGCGATTCGGAGCGGGAGGGCTGGACGTAACCGGTCGAGGGCTGGTTGACCGTCGGGGCGGAAGAGTGCTTGTCGTTGCACTTGCTGACCAGGTTGGCGACGATGACGACCGCGACGACGATGATGATGCAGCCGCAACCTTGGTTGTTCGAGCTCATGCGGCAGTCTCGGAGCCTTTCCCGCTTGCGTCAAAGCCCTTCTGTTTTTTACAATAAAATCCTGACCGCGAGGTCCGGTCCAGGGCGCGCGCGGAAATTTCGTGCCAACGCCGGCGCGCGGGGCATGCTGAGGGCGTGTTCGCGATCCTGTCCGACATCCATGGCAACCGCCACGCCCTGGCGGCGGCGCTGGACCGGGCGAGCTCCCTCGGCGCGACCCGCACGCTGGTGCTGGGCGATGTCGTGGGTTACGGGCCGTTCCCGGGGGAATGCCTGCGGCTCGTCCGCGGTGCGGAGGTCCGACTCCGGGGCAACCACGAGGCGGGGGTCCTGGGCGAGCTGCCCGCGGAGTGGTTCAACGATGTCGCGTGGGAGGTCGTGAAGTGGACCCGCGCGCGGCTATCCGCGGGTGAGATCGCGACCATCGCCGGTTGGCCGCCGTCGGCCGCCCTCGACGGCTTCCAGCTCGCCCACGGTTCGCTCGCCCCGGGCGATCCTTTCGACTACCTGGACAAGCCCTCGTCGCTCCGTAGGCATTTCGCCGCCCAGACGGAGCCCCTCTGCTTCGTCGGTCACACGCATGCGCCCCGCATCTGGACGGAGGGGCGCGGCGAGCCGGTGCCTTGGCCGGTCTCCGGAGTCTATCGTCCCGAGCCCGGTCGCAAGACGGTGATCAACGTCGGCGGCGCGGGCTTCTGCCGCGACGACGACCTGCGCCCGAGCTGGGTGACGTACGACCCGCCGAGCGGCGAGGTCCGGCTGCATCGCGTCGACTACGACGTCGAGCCCGTCGTCGGCGCGATCCGCCAGGCCGGTCATGCTCCGCGCATCGAGGGCCGGCTGCTCGCGGATCTCGGCCGGTGACGGGCGGTCCCCGGACGTTGTTTCTTGCGCCCCTGTGCGCTTGTCTCCAATTAATCCTCACGATGGAGCGAGACAAGGATGGCTTCTATGTCCTGCTCGGCGTGGGGCCGGACGCGACCCAGGCTGAGATCGACGCCGCCTACGAGAAGGCGCTCAAGGCTTCCGTCGGACCCGGGATGGGTTTCATCAGGAGAGCCGCCGAGCAAGCCTATGGCGTCATCGGGCGACCGGTCACGCGCGCGCTCTACGACCCCGTCTGGACCCCGCCGGGCGAGCGCCCTAGGATCGCGCTAACCCCGGCGACACCGCCCCCGGCTCCGTCGACGCCATTTCGGGGATCCGAAGGGGATGTAGAAGCCGATGTCTTCCCCGGTGCCGACCATGATGAGATTCTCGCGGCGATGGCTCACCGGCGGAAGTCGTCGGGCTGCCTCGGCGTAGTCCTCCTGTTCGTCGGCTTGTTGCTGCTTTTCCGATGAAGCCCGAACCCGCCGATGGCAGCCCGTTCTCGCGGCCATGCCCGTTCGTCGAGGTGCCCCTGATCTGGAAAGGGCCGGGACGCGCCTTCTGCGAGCATTGCAGCAAGGATGTCCATGACCTGCGGGGCCGAAGCCTGGTCGAGGTCGCCCGATTCATGCGTTCGCACCCGGGGGTCTGCATCATGATGGGGCCGGCGGCCCGGACGGGGGATCCGGTCGAAGGATCGCCCTGATCCCAGGGCGGAACAGGCCGACGCCCCTCCCGGCAAGGCCCGCCCGAAGCCCGCATGTTTCTGGTGGTGTAGTCGCGCGCCAGCACTTTGACTTCCGACCCCATGCCCCAGGCAGTCACTGACTTCGTCAAGGAGGTCCTGCGTCGTTCGGCCTCCGTGAGCCGGTCGTCTCCCCTGACCGTGCTTCGCGACGGGAGATGCCAGCGGGTCGACGAACGCAAGGCGGTGGTGGTGGATCAAGGAGGCCTCGCCGAGGTCGCGGAGCGCGGCGACCTCGCGTTCAAGCGGCTCCTCGACGCCTCCAAGAGCTCGTTGCGCGAGAAAGGCGAGCGCTCGCTCCACCTCGTCTGCGGCCGGTTTGAGATGCCTTGGCCGAACGATCCGGACAAGAAGACGAAGGCGCCGATCTACCTGCTCAAGGTGGAGCTGCAATCCGCGCCTTCGGGCTACCGCCTCAGGCAGGCTTCCGACGAAACCAGCTGGGAGCTCAACCCGATGGTCCCGCTCCTGCTCGCCCAGGCGGGAGTGCCGTCGGCTTCCGATCTTCCCGCCGAGATCAACCTCGGCGGGCTCGGCGAGGTCCGCAACGCCATCGAGGTCCTGGGTCTGCTCGCGGGGCCTTCGGCCGTCATCGACCGGTCCTGCGTGCTGGCGAACATCAGCAGCGCCGACATCCGCATCTCGCGTCATCTCAAGGAGGATGTCCTCGCCCGCCGCCTGGCCGCAAACGACGTCGTGAAGGCCAAGCTGGAGGGCAGGGTGATCGAGCCGGCCAGCCTGCCCGTCGGCGACGCCGGCATCGAGGACCTCGGTATCGTCCTGCCCTGCGACGACAGCCAGCTCCGTGTCATCCAGCTCTCCGACCAAGGCGTCAGCCTGCAGGTCGAGGGGCCACCCGGCACCGGCAAGTCCCAGACCATCGCCAATATCATCGCCAATTTCATCCTGAAGGACCGTAAGGTGCTCTTCGTCTGCGAGAAAGCCGTGGCGGTCGCCCAGGTCAAGGAGCGGTTGGATCGCGCCGGCCTGGGCGAGGGGCTGCTTTGCCTGCATGATGAGAACGCCGAAAGGAAGGCTTTCGTCCAGCAGGCGGCCGCGTCGACCCCGCGCGTCTCCCGGCCTCAGGAGGGCTCGATCACGCAGCTGAGGAGCCTGCGCCGTCAGCTGAACGACCGCTGGGACCGGGATTGTTCCGCCCTGCACCCCGCGGTGGCAGACCTCGCCAAGCATGACGGCGCGGCCGCGCTCATCCGCCGGAAGCGGGAACTGGGGGAGTGCCTGGAGGTGGTCGACATCCCGGGCCACGCCACCTTGTCGCATCAGCGCCTTCAGGAGCTGATGCGGGTCGTCAACGAATGGGCCGAGATGGCCGCGGAGCTCAGGGACGGGGAGTCCCCTTGGAACCGGGTGCGCGGCGAGCTGTACCAGGCCGACCCGTCCTCCGAGGCCAAGCTCCGTCTTTCGATCAAGGAGCTCCAGGAACTGGACGACGAGCTTCCCGGGCTGCGCGAGAGACTCGTCAGGCTGGGCCTCGGTGCGCCGTTGCTCCGCCAGCGCGATGTCGCCCGGGCGATCCAGGTGGCCCGACTGGTGCTGTCGCGGCCGGAAGGTCACGAGCTTCTGCTCGGTTGCGTCCCGGCCTGCACGGCGAACCTCGTCGTGCTCCGGTCGGAATGGCAGGAATTGCAGAACCTCCAGCTCCGGGTCCATCCCGTCGATTTCGCGCGCTTCGACGAAGCTTCCTATGTCCAGGGGCTGGGGCAGCTCGGCCGCGCCTTGGGCGCGCCCGCGGAGGGGATGGGTTGGGAGGAATTGCGGAATCTTCGAGCCGGCCTGGAATCCGACCTCGCGGAGATCGCGTCCGCCCGGTCGCGGGCGCAGCAGCTCTGCGAGCTGATCGGCGCGCGTCGCACCGAATCCCTGTCGGAGCTCCGCCGGATCGTCGCCGCGCATGACAACCTGCGCGCGCTGGACTGCGCGGTGCCGCTCTCCTGGTGGAGCCAGGAGGTCCCCCCGGGCGAACAGATCACGCGCTGGCGCCTCCGCATGAAGGAGCTGGTGGACGCCTGCGAACGGTCGCCTTGGGTCGCCACGCCGGCCCTGGCCGTCCCGCGCCGGCCAGACGCGATCCGCCTGCTCGGGCTCTCCGACGAGGCTTTCGCCCCGGTCCGCGATTGCGCCGAGGGCGGGGAGGAGGTTTTCTGGAAATACTTCCGCCCGTCCGCGCCGTGCAAGACCCTGTTGCGTGGCCTTTATGGGCAGACCCTTCCCGAGGGGATGGGTTGGAAGGACTGGCTCGACCTTTGCAGGCATGCCGCGGAGGTCCGCGACGCCTCGGCGCGTCTGCAGGAGGCGGGCGGGTCCCTGCCGGTGCTCGTCTCGGCGCAGGAAGCCTTGTTGTCGGATCCGTCCGCGGCCAACTGGTCGAGGCTGGGCCAAGGCGCCGAGCTCGGCAGGTTCGCCGCGCTCGCCCAGCAGGTGACCGACCTGCGGCGCGATGGATCGTTCCACGCCCATCCCGAGGTCTCGGCCGCCTACTGGTCCGGCACCCGCTTCGTCGCCGACCCGCAGGCCCGGGGCTTCGCCCTCTCTTTGGCGGATCGCCTGCTGCGTCTTTCCGTCGAGCATGGCTTTGACGAGCTGTCCGTCCTCGGCTCGGCCGCCGAGCTCCGGCACGCCGCCGTGGTCGCCTTCATGCGCGCCGCGGGGATGAACGGTGCCGACACCGGGATGACGTTGGCGGAGACCTTGGGCGACGGCGTCCGCCGGAAGCAGCTCGGCCAGGGTCTCGCCGCCTTGGAGGAGTTCCGGTTGCTGCGCGAGGTCTCGGCTTGCTGGGCTTTCAAGGAATCCGCCGATTGGGACGTGGTGATGCGCGCCGTCCGGTGGAAGGAGGAGCTGGGCGCGCAGCTCGCGGGGGAGCGCGTCGAGATGGCCCCCGTCCTGTGGACCGACCTCGAGGCGCGGCTGGCCGATTGGTCGGCCCGCCGGGCGCGGGCGACCGGTCGCCTGCGGGACATCTTCGAATTCTCCGCCGACGACCTTGATGAGTTCTCCGCGGCGCGGGCGATCCGCCAGGGGCTCGCCGAGGGGGCTCGCCGGCAAGCCGCCTGGTTGCGGAAGGACCACTGGTACCGTTCCATCGCGCTTGTCCCGGAACTCCGGCCTTTCTTCCAGGCGATGATGTCCGGTCGCATCCGTCCGGACCTGGCGTGGAAGGTCTTCCAGTTCAATTTCCTCCACCGTTGCGAGGTCGTCGCCGGGGAGCGAGGGCAGGAGCATGCCCAGGCGGCGGGCCAGTTCTCCGAGCTGGACGGCAAGCTCACGGAGAGCTGCGTCGCCAACCTGAGGCGCAAGCTTCACGAGCTCCAGCTCAAGGCCGCGGGGGATTTCCCTTCCGCCTCGGCCGAGATCCGGCGCCTCGCCGGGCTGACGCGCATCATGCGCTCGATCCGCGAGATCCTGGGGCTGGAGGGTATGTCGGGATACCTGCGCGCCGCCAAGCCGTGCTGGATGATGAGCCCCGCCAGCCTCAGCGCGTTCGTAGGCGTCGAGTCCGGCTCCGCCTGCTCGGCGACGGCACCTCCGTTCGACGTCGTCGTCTTCGACGAGGCCTCGCAGGTGCGGGTGATGGAGGCCGTCTACTGCATGAGCCAAGCCCGGCAGTCCATCATCGTCGGCGACCGCAAGCAGCTGCCCCCGACGAATTTCTTCCGCGGCGGCTTGAGCGACCAGGACGACGGGGACGATTTCGTCGAGAGTGTCCTCGAGGAGTTCGGCGGGGTCTTCCGCGAGGAGGGGCCCGCCGCCACGCGGGTCAGCCTCCTTTCGCATTACCGGAGCGAGACGCCCGACCTGATCGCATTCAACAACGCCGTGTTCTACGCCGGCGGGCTGGAGGTCTGTCCGCCGCGCGTCATCCGCGGCACGGGCCTGCGTCACGAGCACGTGCCCTCCGGACGTTTCGTGGGCCAGGTCAATCGCGCCGAGGCGGAGCGCATCGTGGCGCTCGTCGAGGAGCACGTGAGCAGGCTTCCCGGCCGGTCTCTGGGCGTCGTGGTGATGAACTACGCCCAGATGGAGCTTGTCGAGAGGCTGCTCCTCGAGGCGGGCCCGGTCGTGCAGCTGTTCATGGCCGACGAGGACGCCTTCTTCCTGCGCAATCTCGAGACGGTGCAGGGGGACGAGGCCGATTACATCATCCTGGGTCTCACCTACGGGAGGGGCGAGGACGGCCGCTTCAGCGCGTCCTCCCTCGGCCCGCTGACGAAAAGCGGGGGCTACCGCCGTCTCAACGTGGCGACCTCGCGTTCCCGGTCGGGCATGACCGTCCTCAGCTCGCTGGCCGACCATGACCTGGCGGACTCGGCGGCGACCAGCGAGGGGTTCCGTCGGTTCCGCGAATTCCTGGCTTACCTTCGCCAGTCGAAGGTCGCCGGGGATTTCGGCATCACCCGGCAGGATTTCGCGCCCTGCATGGGACCATCGCGTTCGCTTCTCGGGTGCGAGCACGCCTTCGAGGCCGAGGTCGTCGAGTACCTCCAGGCGCAGGGCTTGGATGTCCGTCCGGGTTATGGCGCCGGCAAGTATCGCATCGACATGGTCATCGGCGACCGCGGGAGCAACGTGCTGGCCGTCGAGTGCGACGGTTCCTCCTACCATGCGATGACGACGGCGCGCAGCCGCGAACGGGCGCGACGGGAGCACCTCCGGTCGCGGGGCTGGAGGTTCCATCGCGTCCGCAGCCGGGATTGGTTCCACGATCGCGAGGCGGAGCAAGGCAGGCTGATGGCGGCCGTCCGGGACGCCTGCGCCGCCCGCGGCGAAGTGACCTGAAAGCCGGGACGTCCCCGGCCCAAGGAATTGGCTAGTCATCCCCGCGGGCAAACGCTTGATTTTGTCCGCCCACGGGGCCCGGCATGTCGCTTCTCCTCAAATTCCACGGAGCCTTGGACGAGGTGCTCGGCTCCTGCTCGTTCATCAGGCATCGCGCGTCCGGTCGCACCTACGCGATCGACTGCGGCCGGGCTCACCGCCGCGAGCCCGGGGAGGAGCCGGCCTTGCCCGCGAACCTGCCGCCCGATTGCCGCCTGGGAGCGCTGGACGGTCTGTTCATCACCCATGCCCACGACGACCATGTCGGGGGCCTGCTTCGCTGGCTGGAGGAAGGTTTCCACGGCAGGATCTTCTGCACCGCCGAGACCGGACGGCTGGTCCTCATCGCCTGCAGGGACCAGGCCGAGCACGAATACGGGGACGACGCGAAGCGCATGCAGCGTCTGCTGACGCAGGCTTTGGAGCGCGCCGTCATCTGCGCCCCCGGGTCGGTGACCGAGGTCGAGCCCGGCTTGCGCGTCGAGTGTTTCCCGACGTCGCATACGCTCGGCTGCGTGGCCTTCCGCTTCTCGGCCAGGCCGGGGGTCGGCCCGGCTTGCTCCGTGCTTTTCACCGCCGACGTCGGACCGGTCGAAAGAACCGACGAGACCGGCAGCATGATGCCGGCGAGGATGCGCCCCCCCGCGTCCGATTACGTGGTCGCCGAATCCACCTATGGCGACCGTCCGCCACGCGAGCCGCATTCGCGCAGCTGCGCCCGTCGGCTGGAGCGCCTGGCCCAGGTCCTCGAACGCGGGCTATGCGACGGGGCGGAATCCAAGGTCTTCTTCCCCGCGTTCGCGATGCAACGCAGCCAGGATGTCTACCTGGATGTCTGCCACCTGCTGCTGTTCCACCGCGCGCGGATCGGCCTCCGCGAGGGGGTGGTCCCGAGGGTCTACGTGGATTCCAACCTGGCCCGCGATTTCACTAGGGAATACCTCGCCGCTTATGAGCGCGGCCTGGGCGCGCGCGACGCCTTCGTGAACGCCGACGCGGCGATCCTGCAGTCCGCCGCCTCGCAGGAAGGCGGCCCCTTGGCATTGCTGCGTGCCCTGATGGGCTTCGAACGTAAGAACGAGCTCGGCTTGATCCGTTCGCCCGCGACGCGCGGAGGCGCCCGGATCGAGGTCTGCTGGGGGGCGCCTCCCGCCGGGGCGCCTGGCCCGTATGTCGTCATCTGCGGCAAAGGCGCCACCACGGGAGGCAGGATCGTCCGCTACATGCGCGATCATCTCAGGGACGCCTCGGCCACCTTCGTCCTCACCGGGTATGCCCCGGCGAGGTCGCCCGGCCGGCTGCTCAAGACGATCGCCGCGCCGGTCCCGGGCGACCAGGCCCCGTCCGGCATCGAGTTGCCCGAGGTCGATCAAATCGTCCCCGCCGGCGAGGTGCGGGCGGCGGTCGACGACATCGCGGAGTTCTATTCGGGGCATGCCGATGGCCCGTCGCTTTGCCGTTACGTGCTGGGCTCGGAGCGCGAGGCCGCGGGATCGCTCAAGGGCGTCTTCCTCGTGCACGGCGACCGGGATGCGCGCTCCGGCATGGCGCGACGCCTGCGGGAGGAAGCCGGCCCAGAAGGCCTCAAGGAACTCGCGGTCCATCTTCCGCGGTCCGGTCAAGGTTGGTTCGATTGCGCCCAGGATGGATGGGAGGTCCCGCCGACGGTCGAGATCGCCTTGTCGCTGAACATCCCGAGGTCGACGCTCGCCGAGGAGGTGCTGCAGCTGATGAGAGCCCAGTTCGGGGCCGGTGAATGGACGATCGGACCCGGGAACGAGTGGGTTTTCGAGATTCAGGCCGCCTTGGCCGGAGCGCGGACCACGCTCAGGCTCCGCGACCACAACGCCGAGTTCCACCGGTTGGACGCGACCACCTGCTACCGCGGTTTCAGGCGACTCGCCGATCTCCGGCCGGTCTTCTTCCATTGGAAGGAGGTCGTCAACGCGCTCGGGCTCGACAAGCCCGATCACTTCGCCGGGCATAAGCTGGTCCGGAACGAGTCGCACATGCGGGAGTTCGAAAGCCTCCTCCGCGCGTGCCTCGACCAATCCGAGCAAAGGCTGGCCTCCTTCATCGTGGCCGGCCGGAACGCCTTCGACGCCGTGACGCTGCGCGACCTCGAGCTTTTGCTGACGCCGCACACCAGGCTTTTCGTCTTCGAGTCCTGCTATCTCCCCAGGGTGAACGCCGCCTTGTTCAGGGACCCGCTGCGCCTGCTCTCGGCCCGGAACGCCTTCTACGTGCCCTTGCGTTTCTCGCGCCCCGCGTTGTCCCTGCCCGTCGAATTCGACCACGCCGGCCTGGCTGACCTGCTCCGGGCGCTCGACGAGGACCGTCGGCTGGCCGAGGCGCGTTCGATCGCCTTGCCGAAAACTTCCGTCCCCGCCAGCCCGCCGTCCGCGCCGCCCGGCGCGGAATCCCGGCAGGGCCAGGGCGCGACGGCCGCCCTCCTTCGGCGCGACATCCCTGAGGCCGATTACGAGGGTCTGGAGGCTGGCCTGCCCGAGGATTTCGTCATCCAGAAGGTCAACCGACGCAAGGGCGGCGGGGAGGTGCTTTTCGTGATCGTACGTCGGGCCGGCAAAAGGGCCACGGGGATATTGCACCGATCCAATTTCGGCTCCGAGGGGATGACCTTCGAGGAGGGTTCGACCATCCGGGCTCATGTCGTCTCCGTCGACCCTTCGCAACGTTCCCTGATCGTCACGTTGATCCCTCCGGCGGCCCCGATCCGCCCCGCGCTCAAGCGCGCGGAGGATTTCGGGCGCCGGACCGGCGTCATCTCCTGGTCCGAGATGGCGCAGGAGCTCGGGGTCTCTTTCGAAGTCCTCCGAGGGCTCGTCTCCGATCATTTCAAACGTCTCGCCGACGGGCCCGCCGACATCGGGCCCGGTGACCAGGTCCCCGCCGGCCAAGAGATGGAGGTCTTCACGCGGCTTTCCGCCGAAGCGGAGGCAGGCCAGCGTCGCGCCCGGAGCATCGCCCCCCCGGACGAGGGGTTCACCTTCGCGAAGATGGCTCTCCGGCTGGGTCCTGATTGGACGGTCGCCCATATCCTAGACGTCGCCGCTTTCTTCGAGTCCAGCCAAAGGGCGCGGGCGCTCGGCCGTGAGGTCCTGGACGCCAACCCCGGGCGAGAAGGCGACGCGATTTTCCCCGTCGGGCGGAAGGATGAATTCTACCTCCTATGCCACGCAGCCGCGGGCCGCGGCTGGAAGGATGTGCCCTCCGGACCCGGGAGCCCCGCGGCGTACGCGGTCCCCGCTCCTGCCGGCTACTCGATCGGCGAACTGGCCGCGGCGTGGGGCTTGCCAGCCCGCGACCTGGCGGAGCGCGCCGTCCGCATCGGCATCGGGCTGGCCGACGACAAGTTCATCGCCGTCAAGGACGCCCTGAGGCTCCGGGACGACCTGTCGGGCGGGGTGGTCCCCTGAGGGGGCCGCCGAGAGCCTGCCTCGCGGGCGCCGAGTTTCGGTTCGACATGGGCGACGCGCAGTTATTAATTATTTAATACCCTATCCCCATGGCCATCAATCTCGTCAAAGGTCAGCGAATCGACCTGCGCAAATCCTCCGGCGCCGCGCTCTCCTCCTTCTGCGTCGGCGTCAACTGGGGCGGGATCACGAAGCCGGGCTTCCTGGGCTTCGGGAGCAAGACCGAGGACGTGGACCTCGACCTCAGCGCCGTCCTGCTCGACGCGAAGGGGGACCGGTGCGATCACATCTACTCGCCGCTCTACAACGTCGCCATCCTCGCCCGGTTCGGCCTCCCTCCCGGCAAGCTGACCGCGGGCGGCGGCGCGCTCCGCCACACGGGCGACGACCGCGCCGGCGATGCCGGCGGCGACGACGGCCTCGACAACGAGACCATCACGGTCGACCTGACGCGCATGCCCGCCAACGTCGCCCAGGTGATCTTCTTCCTGAACAACGTTGGCCCCGAGGATTTCTCGATGATCCCCTACGCGAAGATCCGCATGTTCGACGGCACCCCCACCCAGGTGAGGGAGGTCGTCGCGGCCTACAACGTCGCCGCGGAGCCGCAATTCAAGGGGCGGAAGGCCCTCATCCTCGGGCGCCTCTACCGGCATGGCGAGAGCTGGAAATTCGGGGCCATCGGCGAACCCACCTCGGACGAGTTCGTCGGGCAGACCGTCCTGCGCGTGGCCAGCGACTACCGCAACGCCTGAACCCCGTCTTCCGCATGGCTCTCAATCTCACGAAAGGTCAACGGGTCGATGTCGGCCTCCGGCAGGTGGCGATCGGTCTGGGCTGGAATCCCGATCCCTTGGCCTCGCCCGGGCAGGGCTTCGACCTCGACGCCACGGCTTTCCTGGTGGGCGAGGGCGGCAAGTGCCCCACCGAGGCCCATGTCGTCTTCTACAACAATCTCGAATCTCCCGACAAATCCGTCCGCCATTCCGGGGACAACCGGACGGGGGAGGGCGACGGGGACGACGAGACCATCTTCGCGGACCTGGGCGCGCTCGATCCCCGCGTCGCGGAGGTCGTCGTCGCCGTGACGATCGACCAGGCCGAGGCCCGTCGGCAGAATTTCGGCCAGGTGCGCGCCGCCTTCATCCGGATCTACGATGCCACCAACGGCCAGGAACTGCTCAAGTACGAGCTGGACGAGGATTTCTCGACCGAGACCGCGGTCGAGTTCGGCCGCCTCTACAAGCGCAACGGGGCCTGGAAATTCGAGGCCATCGGGCGCGGTCGCGCGGGCGGGCTGGAAGCGCTTGCCAACCAGTACGTCTGACCTCATAGAAGGACGATATTCTCGAGCATATGGCCATCAATCTGACCAAGGGGCAGCGCGTCGACATCGGGCTGCAGAAAATCGCGGTGGGTCTCGGCTGGGATCCCAGCGGCCGACCCGGCGAGGAGTTCGACCTGGACGCCTCGGCGTTCATGCTGGCCGCCGACAAGCAGATCCCGGCGGAGGGATTCTTCGTCTTCTACAACGCCCCCGAGTCGGCCGACCGGGCGGTGGCCTCTTCCGGCGACGACCGGACCGGCGGCAGCTCCGAGGGCGACGACGAGACCCTCAGCGTCGATCTCACCAAGGTGGATCCGCGGATCGAGGAGATCGTCTTCACCGTCACCATCCACGATCATGAGTCGCGGCGGCAGAATTTCGGACAGGTGCGCAATTCCTTCATCCGCATCTACGACGCGGTGAGCCAGGTCGAGATCTGCAAGTACGAGCTCGGCGAGGATTTCTCCGTCGAGACCGCGGTCGAGTTCGGCCGGCTGTACAAGCGCTCCGGGGCATGGCGGTTCGAGGCCCTGGGCATCGGGTACAATGGCGGGCTGGCCGCCTTCACGTCCAAATACGCGAAGCGTTTCGCCTGATCGAGCCGGCGTCCGGCTCTTCGCGAACGGGGCGGGGCGGTGTTTCCGGGGTTTTTCCTCCCGTTGACCGCGCCGCGACGGCCGCCGAGGGGGCTCTTTTGTTGAGTTGCTTAAGAAACCAACCTCCGCTTAGTAGGGGGGACTCACCCCACGATATCATGAGCCGTCGCCTCCCCGTCTACCTTCTGCTCGACACTTCCGGTTCGATGGCCGGAGAACCGATCGAGCAGGTCAAGAACGGCGTCCAGATGCTGGTCGCCTCGCTTCGCCAGGATCCCTACGCTCTCGAGACCGCCTGGCTCAGCGTCATCACCTTCAGCAGCGGGGCCAAGGTCGAGGTGCCGCTCACCGAGCTGACGGCCTTCCAGCCCCCGTCGATCACCGCCAACGGATCGACCGACCTCGGCGCCGCCCTCGAGCTGGTCGCCAACAGCGTCAAGAAGGACCTCGTCAAGACGACCCCCACCACGAAGGGCGACTGGCGCCCGATGGTGTTCCTGATGACCGACGGCGGTCCGACCGATGACTGGCAGAAGGGCCTGGCCCGTTTCCGCCAGGAGAAGTGGGGTGTCATCGTCGGCTGCTGCGTGGACAACGGGGACGAAGCCGCCCTGAAGCAGATCACGGAGTCCGTCGTCAGGTTGAACACGGCCGATACCGCCTCCATGAAGGCCTTCTTCAAGTGGATCAGCGCCTCCGTCAGCCAAGGCAGCAAGAGCGTCGAGCAGGCCGGCAAGGATGTCCAGGGGCTGAGCGAGCTGCCGCCGCCCCCGCCCGAGATCAAGGTCGTCGTCTGATTCCCGACGGACAGGCCGTAGCCTCCTCGCCCATGAGTCGACGTCTCCCCGTTTATATCCTGCTGGACACTTCCGGCTCGATGAAAGGGGAGCCCATCGAGTCCGTGAAGAACGGCCTTGCTTCCTTGGTCGCCTCCTTGCGCACCGACCCGCACGCCCTGGACACCGTCCATCTCTGCGTGATGAGCTTCGACCGGGAGGTCAGGACGCTGGTCCCTCTCACGCCGCTGGACGAGTTCATCCTGCCGGAACTGGTCGTGCCGGATTCCGGGCCGACGATGACCGGCCTGGCGTTGCGCGAGGTCTGTCGCGCCGTCAGGGCCGACGTGATCAAGTCCACCGAGAGCCAGAAGGGCGATTGGCGGCCGCTGCTCTTCATCATGACCGACGGCGTCCCGTCGGATTCCGCCGAGTACGCCGCCATGATCCCCTTGGTGAAATCCATCGGTTTCGGCACGGTGGTCGGCTGCGCGGCGGTCATGAAGTCCCGGTCGCGCGACGTCGAGAAGAGCAAGCTGGACGCCGACCGGCTGTGCGCGCAGCTGCGGCTGCTCTGCGGCCAGGTCGTCACGCTCGACACCATGGATGGCAGCACCTTCCTGGCCTTCTTCAAATGGGTCTCCGCCGCGGTCGCCAACGGCAACCTGAGCGCCGGGACCTCGTGCGAGGTCAGCCTGCCGCCTCCGCCGCCCGAGATCAGCGTGGTGTGCTGACGCCATCCCCCCTCCGATGTACCAAGAGCCTTTGAACACCTTTGACCTCTGGGCCGATGATGAGGCCCAGGGGAACCATGAGCGGATCCTGCTGGCCTTGGGACGCGTCATGCGCTTTCTCGACGAGAAGTTGTATCGCGAGGGCGAGTCTCACCCGAGCCTGGTGCCGGAGACCCTGCTTGTGCGCGACGGCAAGGACGTCGACCTCGATTTTCTCGAGAAGGCTGAGGTCAGGAGGGAGGCTGGCTTCCTGTTCTATCGCGCTCCCGAGCTGACCGATGACACCCCCATGACCCCGCAAGGCGAGGTCTATGCCCTCGCGGCCATCGCCTATCGCGCTTTCGCGGGGCATCCCCCCACTCGCGGCAAGCGTCGTCTCTGGAGCTGGCAGGCGGATCTCACCTTGAACATTCCCGACCAGCCCGAGCTTTCGAAGGCCATCCTCGAGGCGCTCTCCATCGACCCGAGCAGGCGTCCGCAGAACCTGAGGGCCTTGCACGCCTCCCTCTTCCAGGCCTACGCCCCCCTCGCTGTCGGCTCCCGTCCGAAGGTGGAGAAGCGTTTCCCGGTCAATCTCACGGTCGGGAAGGATGTCCGCGTGCCGGTGGACAAGGTCCTCGCCGGGGCGGAGGGGTGGGGCGTGCGATGGTTCGACTCGGCGGCGTTGAGCATCTCCTTCGACGAGGCCACCCGGGAACTGGTGTGCGCGCCGGTCGAATCCGGCGAGCACCGCATCGAGGTCGAGTTCACCCACCCCGATCGCCCGCGCCATCCGCTGATCTCGGAGTTCTCCCAGGTCACGATCAACCCCGACCCCGATTCCCTCTGGAAGAACCTCGAGACCGACCCGACCGCGCCGTTCCAGAAGCCCCACGTCGCGCGCGAGGTCATGACCACGCCGTTCGCGCGGGTGTTCGCCGCCAGCCAACGCGGTCGCTCCCACGCCCACGAAGGTTCTTTCCGCGAGGACGATTTCCGGCTGGGTTTCCATGAGCCTTCCGGCTGGCACCTGCTGGTCGCCGCGGACGGCGCCGGCTCGGCCAAGCTCTCCCGACGCGGCTCCGAGCTCGCCTGCCTGACCTCGCAGGCCTGCCTGACCAAGTGGCTGGAGACCGGGGCGGGCAGGCTCGACGAGGCCATCATCCCCTTGGTCGCCGAGGGCGAGTCCGGCAAGCTCAAGCAGCAGCTCTACCTTTGGCTCGTCGCGGCCGCCCATTCCTCGCAGCAGGCGATCCAGGCCGAGGCCGCCGGGATGGAGCCGCCGCGGCCCGCCAAGGATTTCCACACCACCTTGCTCATCTGCGCGACCAAGAAGGTCGAAGCCGGCTGGGTCCTGGTGTCTTTCACCATCGGCGACGGCGGCGTGGGCATCCGGCAGGGCGACGGCACGCCGATCGCCTTCTGCGAGCCGGACAGCGGCGAGTTCGCCGGGCAGACCGTGTTCCTGACCGTGCCGAACGTCTTCCGCGACGCCGAGAAGAACATGAGCCGCCTGCACGCGGCTTTCGTCAAGGACCTGGGGTCCGTCGTCCTGATGACGGACGGCATCACCGACCCGCGCTTCCCCACCGAGGCCAGCCTCAAGGACAAGGCCTGCTGGGACGCTTTCTGGGCCGAGGTGTCCGCCGCCGCGCGGTTCGAAGAGGCCGGGGCCGACGAGCGCCTGCTCAGGTGGCTCTCGTTCAAGTCCGCGGGCAACCACGACGACCGGACGATCGTCTTCCTGATGCCTCCGGCCGGACCGACCGGCGCGCCGCCCGTCGCCGCGTCGAATTGATCGAAAAGCCATGAGCAACATCATCAGACTCAAAGCCACCGACGGCAGCCCCATCGAGTTCGTGGACAAGATGATCGGGCAGGGCGGGATGAAGGACGTCTACTTCTCCCCCGACAAGTCCTACGTCGTGGCCTTTTTCCGCTCCCCGCAGGATTTCAACGCCAAGGACCGGCTCGCCAACATCGTCGGCGTCTACCGTCAGCGCATCTTCGACCAGCCCGGCGGCGATTATTGGAAGAGCGTCTATTGCTGGCCGACGCATGTCGTGGAGCACAACGGCCGCCTGGGGCTCTGCGCCCCCACCTACGCCAGCCATTTCTTCTTCAAGTTCGGCTCCAAGAACAACGACAGCCTGCTGAACATCAAGGGCAAGGACAAGGAGGGGAAATGGTTCTCCACCGGCACGCACCAGCAGAAGTACCTGGACGAGCGGGAGCGGGGCGACTGGCGGAGCTATTTCCAGATCTGCGTCAAGATCGCCCGCGCCGTGAAGCGCCTGCACGCCGCGGGGCTGGCCCACTCCGACCTCTCCTACAAGAACGTCCTCGTCGACCCGACCTCCGGCAGCGCCGCCGTGATCGACATCGACGGGCTCGTCGTCCCGGGGAAGTTCCCGCCCGACGTCATCGGCACGCCGGACTTCATCGCCCCGGAGGTGATGGCGACCCTGCACCTGCCCGTGAAGGACCCGAACCGGAAGCTGCCGCGCATCGAGACCGACCGTCATGCCCTGGCGGTGCTGATCTACATGTACATGCTGTACCGGCACCCGCTCAAGGGCGGGCTCATCCATCCGGCCAAGACCGAGGAGGAGCGTCAGAACCTCGAGATGGGCGCGAAGGCCCTGTTCATCGAGCATCCCACGGATAACCGCAATCGCCCCAACCTCAACGACGTCAAGAAGAGCGACCTGCCTTTCGCGGACGTCGCCAAGCTGCCCTACACCATCGCGGGCCCCTACCTGAAGGCCCTCTTCGACCGCGCGTTCGTGGACGGTCTGCACAATCCCAGCCTGCGGCCGCTCGCGGACGAATGGGAGTCGGCGTTGATCAAGACGGTCGACCTCATGCAGCCCTGCGCGAATCCCGGCTGCTCGCACAAATGGTACGTCTTCGACAACACGAACAAGCCGCGTTGCCCCTTCTGCGGGACCGCGTTCTCGGGCACGTTGCCCGTGCTCAATCTCTACACGAACTACGGGAAGGGCGTCTTCAAGGACGACAAGCATCGCCTCATGGTGTACGCGAACCAGTACATCTACAGGTGGCACGCCAACCGCAACGTCATCCTCTCGCCGAACCTCTCCGCCGAGGACATGAAGCCCGTCGGGTACTTCAGCCTCGTGGGGGGGCGCTGGGTGTTCGTCAACCAGAAGCTGGCCACCATGGTGGACGTCACCAAGGACGGCGCGCCGAAGCCGGTGCCCGTGGGCGGCCAGATCGAGCTCGCCGAAGGCCAGAAGCTGATGCTTGATGCGGCGGACGGGGGCCGGGTGGTGGTCGTGCAGATGGTCAAAGCCTGAGTTATTCAGGAGGTTTAGTATTGTTGTCCTTCGGCCGGGGGGTTTCCTGCCAGGACACCCACGCCCCCATGGAATTCCTCCCCTCCCTCGCCGAGCTGCAGGCCGCCGTCCCGGTCATCATCTCGCTGATCATCATCGAAGGCCTGCTGTCCGTGGACAACGCCCTGGCCATCGCCGCCATGGCCTCGCACCTGCCGGGCGAGCAGAAGCAGCTGGCCCTGCGGCTTGGCATCATCGGCGCCTACGCCTTCCGCGGCCTCGCCCTCTTCTGCGCGGGTGCCATCATCGCGAACCCCTGGCTCAAGATCGTCGGGGCCGCCTATCTCCTCTACCTGATGTCGCAGCACTTCGCCGAGAAGGCCGCGGAGGAGGAGGCCGCGGAGGAGGGCGGCGAGGGGGCCGCGCACGCCGCGGGGCGCGGGCTGGTGGCGACGATCGTCGCGATCGAGGTCATGGACCTCAGCCTCAGCGTCGACAACGTCGTGGCGGCCGTGGCGCTGTCGGACAAGCTATGGGTCGTCTGCACCGGCGTCTTCATCGGCATCCTGGCCTTGCGCTTCGTCGCCGGGCTCTGCATCAAGCTGATCGAGCGTTTTCCGATCCTCGAGTCCGCCTCGTTCATCCTCATCGGCTATGTGGGCGGCCTGCTCGTCACGGAACTGGTGGCCCATGTCCACATCGGCCCGCTCGGCAAGTTCGTCGGCATCGTCATCATCCTGGCCCTCGCCATCCTGTACGCGGAGATCGGCCGGTTCCGCGCCGTCGCCCAGCCGGTGCTGAAGGTCTTCCTGCCGGTGATGAAACTCGTGGACTACGTCGTCGGCGGCGTCTTCCAGCTCCTCTTCTGGCCGTTCAAGAAGGTCTGGGGGCTCGTCCGCCGCTGACCGTCCGATCCAGGCCAAGCCCATGCGACGTCTCCCCGTCTACGTCCTGCTGGACTGCTCGGAGTCCATGATCGGCCCCGGCATCGCCGCGGTCCGCAAGTCGGTCGAGGACATGTTGAAGGAGTTGCGCCGCAATCCCCATGCCCTGGAGACGGTTTACCTCAGCTTCATCGCCTTCGCGACCAAGGCCAGTCAGCTGATGCCGCTGACCCCGCTGGTGGACGTCCAGCCGCCCTCGTTGCCGCTCGCCTCCGGGACGGCCTTGGGCGACGCGCTGGCCCTCGCGGCCAAATCCATCAAGGCGGAGGTGGTCAAGGGGACGGCGGACAAGAAGGGGGATTTCCGCCCCATCGTCTTCATCATCACCGACGGCGTCCCGACGGACAAATGGCAGACCGGGGCCTCCGCCCTGCAGGCCACCAAGGCCACGGTCTACGCCATCGGCTGCGGCGATGACGTCGACTGGAGGCAGCTGGGGGAGATCACCCCCAATGTGCTGCACGTCGACGCGATGGACAAGGACGGATTCGGGAGCCTGTTCCGCTGGATCTCCAGCTCGGTGGACACCGCGAGCCGCGCGGTCGGAGACGGGGAGGACAAGACCGCCATGGACAAGCTTCCCGAGGCCGTCCGACGCATCGACCTGAGCAAGGCGCCCATCCATGACGGGAACCCCCGGCAGCTTTTGCTGAAGTCCACCTGCTACAAGACGGGTACGCCCTACCTGATGAGGTTCCGCTTTTCCGCCGACAACGGCTGCTTTGAGCCGCTCTCGTCCCACCCTCTTTCCCGGGATGACATGGGGGCCGCCGCGGGCGCCCTGCATGGGCCGAAGGTCTCGACAAAGAAGTTGGACGGCAATCCCCCATGTCCTTGCTGCGAGGCGTCGGATCTCTTCATCTGCGAATGCCAGGAGATATCCTGCTGGGAAAAGTCATTCTCGAACAAGGTCATCTGCCCTAGCTGCCGCAAGTCGCTGACGCTGGTCCGCGGACATTTCGACGTCAACCAACGCACCGGTTGACGACCAGCCCGATTCCGTGCGCATCATCGTCAGCCGCAATAACCAGGATTTCGGTCCCTACACGCTCGCCGCGGTCCAGCATTATCTCAGCCAAGGTAGCCTGCTCCCTCACGATCTCGCGCGCGACGCCTCGATCCCGGGGGCGGCGCCCGTGCCTCTGTCGCAGCTTCTCTCGGGCCAGGGCGCCGGAGTCCCGTCCGCGGGTTCCGGGAATCCCTTGCAGTTGGCTTATCAGAACCTTCGTTCCTTCGACCTGTCCCTGATCTTCCCTTGGACGACGATCTCCTCGCTGGCCTGGTGCAAGGATCGCCGCCTGGTCTACCTGGCGGCGATCGGCCTCGGGCCGGCTGTGGCCTTGGCCATCGCCCCGGCGCCTTGGGTGGGCTACTGGGCGCTCGCGCTGTATTTCTCGGTGATCTGGGCGCTCTTTTTCTATTATCTTTTCCGGACGCCCGAGATGGTCCCCAAGACCTGTGTCCAGTGCTTCCTCATAACCGGCCTCGTCTCCGTCCCCGTCCTGCTGCTCGTGCAGGGCATCCCTCCTTGGACCGTGTTGTACGGATGGGCCAAATCCGCGTCCTTGGGGCCCAGGTTCGTCGGCATGTATCTCGGCGTCGGCCTCAGCGAGGAGCTCTGCAAGGCCGCCGTCGTCTTCTGGCTGGTGCGTCGCCCCGGCCAGCTGTTGCTGCCCCAGACCGTGGTCTTCTACGCCATGATGTCCGGCCTCGGGTTCGGCATCTTCGAGGGCGTCAGCTATCAGATGACCCTGAATCGCCGGCAAGGCGTCGACGACGCCTATTTCCTGAACGTGGCGCGCCTGACCTCCTTGCCTTTCATCCACGCCATCTGGACCGGGATCGCCGGTTACTTCATCGCGTTCGCCGTGATCAATCCCCGCAAGCGGCATGGCCTCTGGGTGCTGGCGATCTGCGTGCCGGCCTTGTTCCATGCGCTTTACAACACCTTCGGCTGGGGCCTGGTCGGCCTGGGAAGCGCCCTCCTGAGCGTCATCCTGCTCTCGACCTATCTCGCCTCCGCGCAACGCATGCATCAGCAGCTCTCCCGGCCTTAGGCTCCTCCCCCGCGCGAGGTCGCGCCGGGCTTTTGGGCGTGACCTGTCGGCGGCTCCCCGTAGTTTCCCCCGTACGCCCCTCATGTCCTTCAATAGAGATAATAACATCTATCATGTCTCCCGGGGAGGGAAGGAGATCTTCCGCGTGGACGCCTCCGGGTTCCTGAGGCACTGGCAGGCCGGCCAGATCGAGCCCTCCGATCATTATTGGCACAAGGGGATGTCCGGTTGGCTCCCGGTCGCGGGCCTGCCGCTGGTCCTCGGGGTCCCGCGTTTCGGGCACAATCCGGCCGCGAATCCGGCTCCGTCGGCCGCCCCCGCTCCGGCGCCTTCCCCGGCGCCTCGTCCCGCGCCTTCGCCGTTCCCGGCTCCCACGCCCAGCTCTTATCCGACACAGAACCCGGGCGCCTCCCAGCCGGTGCAGCCCGCGGCCCCGGTGAGCCATCTACCACCTCGCCCTGCGCAGCCTCCGGACCGGTGCCCGAACTGCAACTCCAAGACCATCAAGACGGCGCGCGCGATCTACCTCGCCGGCACCCGGGACTCCACCAGCAGCGGCACCTCCTACGGCTGGGGGCGGCGTTCGTCACCGAGGTCCTGGAACAGCTCGAGGACGACGAGGTCCCGCCTCGCGGCGCAAATGGCTCCCCCGGATGAGATGGGTTGCGGCTTCTCCAGCATCCTCATGCTGTTGCTCGTGCTCGGTCTGGTCGCGGCGTTGGCGGGCTCTGTTTCCGCCAGCCCAGGGTTCATCGTCCTGGTGGCCTTGCTTGGCTACGGACTCTACCGGCTTTCCAAGTCCAACATGGGTCAGCAGGAGAAGCAGGAGATGGCCGTCAGGATGGAGGAGTACGAGCGCACCTGGTATTGCAGCAAGTGCGCGACGAAATTCATCTGGTAACCGCCGACCCTCGGCGCGAAGCCAACCCTCGGGGTGGACCTTGGTCCGTCCGGGCGGCGTGACCACCCCCTTCATGACGGGGTCAGAACCCATTGACAGGTCTGACCCGTTATGTAGGCCGACTTTATTGATCATACGTCAGGGGCGTGACGACGTTGGGTGGGTTCAGCCCGCTTGGCCGAAGTCCTTGACCTGCTCGTAGAGCAGCTTGTCGAGGGGGGCGAAGTCGCGGTGCCGATGGTCGGTCAGCGCAAGCGCGTTGAGCTGAGCCAGGAGGGTCGTGACGTGGGCCACGAGCGCCGGTTCGGGTTGCCCGGGGACATCCGCGCCGCTCCGCTTGGCTTGCACAAGACGGGCGACCGCGGCCTGCAAGGCGGGGTCCGCGATGGTGCGCGCGCAGATCTCGTCGAAACGCATCGGCACCGGGCCGTGGCCGTCCGCGAGCCACCGAGCGGAAAGAGCCGGACGTAGCGCGTACAGGAAACTCTTGGGGCCGGGCTGTTGGGCGTACTCCCGGAAGTTGCCTTGCCCCATCCGGAGGTAGTGGAAGAAGGCGGGCACGGGCAGGTGGAGTTCCGCCATGATGGGGCGGACCCGGTCGATGAATCCGGCATGGGTGCGGTAGACGACAGGCGAGTCGAGCCACTCGTTCACCGTGGCGTTGCCCGACTTGAAAAGCCCGAGAGTCTTGCCGAGTTCCCATCCGCCGATGTCGAGGTCGCCCTCGGTCGGGGCGACGATACTGTCTTTCCGGGTCTCGCTGCGGCCAAGAATCTGGAAGTACCAGGCGGGCCGGTGCACGTAGATGAACCGGACATCGAAGTCGCTCTGGGCCGAGTCGAAGCCCCAGCCGCGACTACCGGCTTCCGGGGCATGTAGGATGCGGATGTCGTGCGAACGCTCGATCTGCTCCAGACGGTCGAGGATCAGCCGAACTTTGGCCGTATCGATGGTGGCGAGATTGCTCATAGGCTACGAAGTTGGCTTTTAGATTTTAAGTTAAGTAGGCTAGGGTGTTCTAAGATGGTGTCAACTGTCAGTATTATTACTGTTGACAGTGTTGTGTTGTTTAATTGAGTTGGGGGAATGGCCCGTAAAGCCCATAAAACATCATGAATAGCTCAAACCAACACCGGCCCGATCTGCTGAAGTTCGAGGGCGAACTCGCCCCGGTCAACGAGGTGGTGGCCCGGCTGCGCGCCGCGGGGGGTCGCCCGTTCTTCATGGGTGGCTGCGTCCGCGACGCCCTCCTGGGGGTGGAGTCCAAGGATTTCGACATCGAGGTCTTCGACCTGAGCGTGGCCCAGATCCAGGCGGCTCTGTCCGTGCGTTTCGAGGTCATCACGGTGGGGGCGTCGTTCGGTGTCATCAAGGTCAAGGACCTGCCGGTTGACGTCTCCGTGCCGCGCCGCGAGAACCGCGTCGGGGCCGGCCACAAGGATTTCGAGGTCTTCCCGGACTCGACGCTGACGCCCCGCGAGGCGGCGGCGCGCCGCGACTTCACCATCAACGCGATCGCCTGGGATCCGGCGACGGGCGAGCTGGTGGACGTGCATGGCGGCGCGGCCGACCTGCGCGCCGGCGTCATCCGCCACGTGTCCAATAAGTTCTCCGAGGATCCGCTGCGCGTCCTGCGCGCGATGCAGTTCGCCGCGCGGTTCGGCTTCACGGTCGCGCCGGAGACGGTCGCGCTGTGCGCGCGGCTGCACCCGTACGACCTGCCGGCCGAGCGCCTGTTCGAGGAGTGGTCCAAGCTGATCCTGAAGGGGCGCCAGCCGTCGCTGGGCCTGAAGTTCCTGCAGGCCTGCGGCTGGCTGCGTTTCTTCCCGGAACTGGCCAACCTGGTGGATGTCCCGCAGGACCCGACTTGGCACCCGGAAGGGTGCGTCTGGACGCATACCTGCCACTGCATGGACGCGTTCGCCCGCCGCCGCGTGGGCGATCCGCGCGAGGACCTGGTGGTCGGTTTCGCGGTCCTGTGCCACGACATGGGCAAGGCGATCACGACCCGCAAGGAAGACGACGGGCGCTGGCATGCCTATGGCCATGAGGAGGCCGGCGTGCCCATCGCCCGGGAATTCCTGGGCCGGCTGACCCGCGAGCAGGCCCTGATCGAGGAAGTCCTCCCGCACGTCGCCAATCACGACAAGCCGGCGGCCCTGTTCCGCGACAAGTCGGGCGCCCCCGCCATCCGTCGCCTCGCCGCGCGCGTCGGTCGCATCGACCGCCTGCTGCGCGTCGACCTGGCCGATCGCCAGGGCCGTCCGCCGCTGTGGCCGGGCGACGAGACCCCGCACGGGGTCTGGCTGATGGAGCGCGCGACAACGCTGGACGTCGTCCAAGGCTTCGAGCCGGACATCCTCAAGGGGCGTCACCTGATCGAGGAGGGGCTGATTCCCGGTCCGGGCTTCAACGCGATCCTCAAGGCCGCCTCCGAGGCCCAGACCGACGGCGCCTTCAACGACGAGGAAGGCGCCCGCGTCTGGCTGCGGAACTGGCTGGCGACGCACTGAGCCGGTGGCGCGTGCCCGCCCGCATGTCCCTCGACCGCTTCATCAAGGCCCAGGAGCCTACGTACGCGGGGGCGTTGGCGGAGCTGCAGGCCGGGGCGAAGCGGGGGCATTGGATCTGGTGGATCCTGCCGCAGATGCGGGGTCTGGGCACGTCGGAGTATGCCGTGTTCTACGGTATCGCGGATGAAGCGGAGGCCGTGGCGTACCTGGCTCACCCGGTCTTAGGTACGCGCTACCGCGAGTGCGTCGCGGTGATCCATCATCACCTCGTAGCCAAGGCTGTCGCTCCCCTGACGCTGATGGGTAGCCAGGTCGATGTTCTGAAACTTCGGAGTTCCTTGCAGCTGTTCCACAAAGTCGCCCCGGGGTCTGACGCCGTGCTGCGGGATCTGGCCCAGGCCCTCCTGGCGGTGTTGGGCTAGTCCTGGGTGAAGCCGCCGCGCGGTTTTGCCAAGGTGAAGTAGAAGCGCAGGTTCTCCGGGATGAGCAGGCAGAGGCCCGCCAAGACGGAGCCCACCATCACGGCGCCCGCCACCAGGCCGACGATCTGGCCGCTTCGCTCATGCCAATCCGCCTTCATGAGGTAGCCATAAGCGGCGAAAGCCATGGAGCCCTGCGAGGTCAGGGAGAAGGGCAGGGCGATCTTCCATCGATACGCCAGCCCGAGGCCGACCAACACGGCGTAAGTGATAGATACCGCGGCGATCAAGACGTACGGCCAGGGGTTGTCGTCCACGGCGAGCA
>Ga0222712_10000882_pt1 | contig 38498 bp, 36 predicted proteins | sample C33_657DmetaG_FD_165043 | JGI IMG/M metagenome (GOLD analysis project Ga0222712, IMG submission 165043) | Estuarine water microbial communities from San Francisco Bay, California, United States - C33_657D | ecosystem: Environmental > Aquatic > Marine > Unclassified | place: USA: California... | reverse complement strand
CAAGAAAAAATTGCAAGCATGCGTGCAGCGTTAAAAAAAGAAATGCTAGATAAGCATGACAATTTAAATATTGATTTACCAGACTGGGGACGCTTACCCAACCAAAAAAGTTTTGGGAGCTAAAATATATTTTATGAAAAAACAATTTGCATTTTTATGTACACTACTACTCGTTTGTAGTAGTCTAATACAAGCTCAAAAAAGCAGCAATAAGCCACCTAATATTATTGTCATTTTTTCGGACGACCATACCCAGCAAACCATTAGCGCATATGGTAAAAGCCTCATGCAAACGCCTAATATAGACCGCATTGCCAAAGAAGGTATGATTGCAAAAAATACATTTGTAACCAACTCCATTTGTGCGCCTAGCAGAGCCGTTTTATTAACAGGCAAATACAACCACATCAACGGCTTAAAAGACAATGGACCCCGCAGATTTTTTGATGGCAATCAACAACAGGTTCAAAAACTACTCAAACAAAAAGAGTACCAAACCGCATGGATTGGCAAGTGGCATTTACAAACACTTCCATCGGGGTTTGATTTTTTTAGAATACTACCGGACCAAGGCCAATATTTTCAGCCCAACTTTATTAATATGCCAAACGATACAACGGCGTACAGGGGCTATACCACAAATTTAATTACAGAGTTTTCTACAAGCTGGTTAGATAAAAGAGATACGAGTAAACCTTTCTTTTTAGTGGTGGGCGAAAAAGCAACGCATCGCAACTGGATGCCAGACGTAGAGGACCTGGGCGCTTTTGACAATATCGATTTTCCCTACCCTGCTAACTTTATGGATACGTATAATGGTCGTGAAGCTGCCCGTTTACAAGATATGACCGTTGATAAAACCATGGTTTTACAGGATGATTTAAAAATAAATGTCAACTGGGATAAAGTTGGCCCAGGCATGTTTGCGAGACTCGATCCCACACAAAAAGCCGCTTACAAAAAATATTATACGGCGGTATCTGAACAGTATGAAGCCGTTAAAAACGATAGTGCTGCCCTTCTTAAATTTAAATTTGAAAGATACCTGAAAGATTATTTGGCAACGGCAAAATCGTTGGATAGAGGTATTGGCAACATACTAGACTATTTAGCTGCTCATAAATTAGATCAAAATACCGTTGTTATTTACGCCTCCGACCAAGGTTTTTATATGGGCGAACATGGATGGTTTGACAAGCGCTTTATGTATGAAGAAAGTTTACGTACCCCTTTTGTAATGCGTTACCCGGGTCAAATTAAACCAGGTACTCAGTTACAAGAAATGATTGTAAATATTGATTTTGCACCTACCATTTTAAATATTGCTGGTATTCAAACACCTTCTGATATGCAAGGAAAAAGCTTTTTGCCACTTGTTGCAAAAAGCACCCCTGCTGCCAAAAAATCATTTGCTGCTACATGGCGAAAATCCATGTACTATCATTATTACGAATATCCGCAGCCGCATCATGTAGCTCCGCATTTTGGCGTAAGAACGACTAGGTATAAGCTCATCCGATTTTACGGACCGCATAACAACCTTGAATTATTTGATTTGCAAAAAGACCCTACCGAAATGAACAACCTCATTAACGATCCGGCTTACGCAAGCATCATTACTGAACTTAAAAAAGAATTAAAAGATTTAATGATCCACTATCAAGACCTAGAAGCTCTTGCAATTTGGAATACCACAGACAGTACAATGCAGGATATGCCTAAATAAAAAGAGGTTCCCAATTGTTTGTTTTCTTGGTAAACAATAAACGCTAGTAGAATGCCATAAACAGGCTCTAAATTGAGCGTTAAATTTTGTGTAAACGCAGATACTTTTTTTAATGCTTGTAATATCAAATCCATAGCAAGCACCGTACATAGCCAACTTAAAATTAAGAGCCATCCAATATCTGATAAGCTAGGAAACACCTTGGCTACATTAAAATAATTTAGGTAAAAAGGCATGAGTAAGGTTAACAAAAAAAGTCCGCCTGTTAACTCATACACCATCATCATTTGTGCAGGCTGCTTATCTACTTCTTTTTTATTGAGCACCGAAAATATAGACGCTAGTATCGCAGAAACAATACCGAGTCCAATGCCCAACCGGTAACGTGCATCAAATTTAAAAATTAATAAAATACCCAGTAAACTTAATAAGCCAAGTGCTACTTCTGGCCATTTAATTTTTACCTTTAAAAACAAGGGTTCTAATAATGCTGTAAAAAGTCCGGCACCTGCTACACAAACGAGACCTATAGACACGTTGGCCATTTTGATACTTCCATAAAAAAAGACCCAGTGGAGTGCAATGAGCATACCTATTCCAAATAATTTTTTTACTTGTGAAAAAGGTAAATTTTGCCATTTTTTACCGATTACTAAAAGGGCAAGTAATGTAACTACTGTAATGGCCATGCGGTACCAAACCAATAAGCCTTCATTTAACTCAATGAGTACGCCCAATATACCGGTAAAACCGGCTAAAAAAACAGATGCATGAAGTTGAAGTAAGGCTTTTCTCACAATTATTTTTTTCGAAGCCTATCTGCATAATGGTGAAAAAGGCTCTCCCACTGCATTTTTAAAACACCTAAAACGCCTTCTTTAATAATACCCTTACTCATTTTACTCTGACCTATTTTACGGTCTACAAAAGTAATAGGTACTTCAATAATTTTAAACCCTAATTTCCAGGCACTAAATTTCATTTCAATTTGAAAGGCGTAACCCACAAATTTTATTTCATCTAAATTGATTGTTTCTAATACTTTTCTTTTGTAACAAACAAAGCCAGCAGTTGGGTCATTTACGGGAAGCCATGTAATAAGTTTGGTATAAAATGCACCGCCCTTGCTATAAATATGACGGTCTAGTGGCCAGTTTTCCGTTCTTCCTCCTTTCACATATCTACTTCCAACAGCAACATCTGCTCCAATAATATTACATGCAGCATATAATCTTTCCAAATCTGAAGGACTGTGGGAAAAATCGGCGTCCATTTCAAAAATATATTGGTAGCCTTTTTCAAGCGCCCATTTAAATCCATGGATATAAGCAGTGCCAAGTCCTAATTTACCGGAACGTTTTTCAATAAATAACTGTCCCTCGTATTGTTTCATTAAATCCTCTACAATAGAAGCAGTTCCGTCTGGTGATCCGTCATCAATAATTAAAATATGATAACCAGCTTGCAAGTCAAATACTGCCGCAATGATAGCAGCAATATTTTCGCGTTCGTTGTAGGTTGGTATGATTACTAGTTTTTCCAAAGTCTAGGGGGCATGAATAGAAGCTAAAATACAAATACTACCCGATTTATATAAAAGAAAATCAGATTCGCTATCTAAATCAGTACTATTTCCGGTAAAAGTGGCCCTATTAGGGTTAAATTGCCTTTTCTAAGCCTTTGTAACGATGGACCTGTTCAGAATTTCGGTGAGCTTTTGCTTGGTATTCATAGCAAAATCACCTTTCATCATCCAGTCATAATATTGAGGCTCTTCCTTTAAAACCTGGGTTACAGACTTTCCCTTATGCTTCCCGAAATTAAAAATTTCGATGCCATTTACTTTTACAAAACGGCGCGCAAAATCTACAATATCTTCTTCCCCGATCACTTTTACAATACTTTCTACGGTGTCGCCAAGTTGCGGATATCTTTCAAGTTGTGCTTCTAATACTTCCCAAGTGGCTGTCGCATCTGCCTCTGCTCCATGTGCTCCTTCTAATACTTTTGAACAATAAAATTTATAGGCAGCACTTAGGGTACGCTGCTCCATCATATGAAACACTTTTTGAACATCCACTAATTTTATACCTTCTATAGAGAATTCGATACCAGCTCTTAAAAATTCTTCGATGAGCATAGGTATATCAAAACGGTTGCTATTATAACCACCCAAATCACAGTTTTCTAAAAACTGCTTGATTTCATTTGCAATTTGTTTAAAGGATGGTGCGTCTTTCACCATCTCATCAGAAATACCATGTACGGCTGATGCACCTGCTGGAATTGGCATGAGCGGGTTCACCAATTTCCGTTTAATAACTTGACTGCCGTCCGGACTTATTTTTACAATTGCAATTTCTACAATTCTGTCTGTACTAACGGTAATACCGGTTGTTTCTAAATCAATAAATGCGATAGGTCTTGTTAATTGCAATTTCATAAGCTATGTTACATTAAAGTTGGTGCAAAGGAAGGTAAATCAATTCCATCATAATTACCACTACTCATTAATACTAAATTAGTGTTAGAATAATTTTGAGCACGAAGCCACTGTTCTAATGCCGTCTTATCCGTCATAACAAGTAATCCATTTTTATCAAATCCTTGTACCACATCGTTTTCAGGAAGTTCAGGGAGTCCTTTTATTTGTAGGGCATGTTTCGAATAAAAAACAACAGCGAGATCTGTTTTTTCAAGTGCCCCTTTATATTGATGCATAAATTCTTTGTTGAGGCTGCTGTAAGTATGTAGTTCCAGTACACCAATTAATTTTCTATCAGGAAACTGCTGTTTCACCGCCTCAATGGTGGCAATTACTTTACTTGGTGCATGCGCAAAATCTCTGTATATATTACATTCATTATTGCTAGCTAATAATTCTAATCTTTTAGAAGCCCCTGTAAAATTAGCCATGGCCCCCACAAAATTTTGAGCAGAAATACCTAGTTCGGCACAGGCATAATATGCCGCTTGCATGTTTAGTAAATTATGATCACCAAAAACACTTAGTGGCCCCTCTGCTCCTTCAAGTGTAATATAAGTATGGCCATTTATAATTTGATGTGCAGGCACTTTGTATGGAATATACCTAATATCATCTCGCTTATTAGAAAGCACCAAATTATTAAGTACCTCATCTGTTTCATTATAAATGAGTAGGCCGCCCACTTCAATTTTATGCATGAATATTACAAACTGTTCCAAATAAAATTCGAAAGTTGGAAACACATTGATATGATCCCAGGCAATACCGGTAAGTATCGCTACATGCGGAAATAGAAAATGAAATTTAGGTTGACGCAGAAGCGCACTTGCTAAATATTCGTCTCCTTCACAAACAATGGTAGGGGCATTTGTAACTTTTACAGACTGTTCAAAACCGGCAAGTTTTGCGCCTACCAGATAATCAAAGTCTTGATGGCAGGTTTTAAGTACATGCATAATCATGCTGGTTGTGGTGGTTTTGCCGTGACTACCACCCACAACGACCCTCTTTTTTTGCTGGCTTTCGTGGAAAATATACTCTGGAAATGAATAAATAGGTAGGCCAAGCTCTTGCGCCTTTATCAATTCTGGATTATCTGCCTTGGCATGCATGCCTAAAATGACTGCATCTAAATCAGGGGTAATAAGCCCCGGCTGCCAACCAAAAGCACTGGGTAACAGCCCCTTATCTCTTAAATGGGTTAGAGCAGGCTCGAAAATTTCATCGTCAGTACCGGTAACCTGATACCCTTTACCCTGCAAGGCAATGGCTAATTGGTGCATCACACTCCCCCCAATCGATATAAAATGAACCTTCATACTAAAAAATTAAACTTTTCGTTTATATATTTAACAGATCTATATCTTCCAAAAGGCCTCATTTGAAAGCAAATAAGTATCTTTGAGGTACAGAGCACAGAAACAAAACGTATAACCTATCCTTTTAGTATGAAAAAGACCACTGCACTTCTTTTTTTATTGTTAGCCGGCGCCACTTTTATGGTTTCCTGCAATGCATCTAAAAGTAGAGGCTGCCCTACTACCAATCCACGTTATTTTAGACCTTAACGATTTTCTTCTATCTCTATTATGGATTGGAAAAACTTGACTAGTATCGATCAACTCGAGACAATTACTGCAAACTCTTTTAATACACCCCAAGTACTTTTTAAGCATAGTACCCGTTGTAGCATTAGCTCCATGGCGCTTAATAGATTAGAAACTAGTACACCTCCAACGGGTATCGATTTTTACCTACTTGACTTGTTACAACATAGAGATATTTCTGCAGTAATTGCAGATAAATTTAAAGTGCACCACGAATCACCACAGGTACTTGTTATCAAAAGTGGCGAGTGTACTTACGACGAAAGTCATATGGGTATTTCAATGGATGAAATTGCAGAGCAAACAGCTTAACAGTCTTATTTAGTTAGCAATTTTCTATTACAACGGCCGATGCGCCACCGCCCCCATTACAAATTCCAGCAGCACCATATTTTCCAGAGACCTCTTTTAATGCATGAATGAGCGTTACCACAATTCTTGCTCCACTGCATCCTAATGGATGCCCTAGCGATACTGCACCACCTTTAATATTTACCTTCGCAGGATCTAGTTGCATGATTTGTGTATTAGCAAGCCCTACCACCGAAAACGCTTCGTTGAGTTCGATACAATCTAAATCGGATGTGGTGATGCCTGCTTTTTCAACCGCTTTTGGAAGGGCTAATGCAGGTGTGGTTGTAAACCACTCTGGCGCCTGCTCAGCGTCGGCATAACTTTTTAAAATAGCAAGGGGCTTGATGCCAAGTGCTTCTGCTTTTTCTTGACTCATTAAAACAACCGCTGCTGCTCCATCATTCATGGTTGATGCGTTAGCTGCTGTTATGGTTCCATCTTTTGTGAAGGCCGGTTTCAATCCTGGAATTTTTTCAAATTTTACATTAAATGGCTCTTCGTCTTTTGCAAATAATATTTCTTCACCACTTCTTTGCGGAATAGGAACGGGTACAATTTCGGCATCAAATGCGCCCCCTTCCCATGCAGCTCTACTTTTTGTATAACTAGCTACTGCAAACGCATCCTGATCTTCTCTTGTAAAATGATATTTGCTAGCACAAAGTTCCGCAGCATTACCCATCGCATATTTATGATACACATCTGTGAGGCCGTCTTTGGCAAGTCCATCCGTTAAAGTAGTATCGCCATATTTATTACCCCAACGCATAGCCCCCGCATAAAACGGAACACTACTCATATTTTCCATGCCACCTGCAACCACTACCGATGCGTCTCCTAACAAAATAGCTTGAGCCCCTTGCATAATGGCTTTCATACCACTCGCACAAACTTTATTGACGGTGGTGCAAACAACACTATCAGGAAGGCCTGCAAATTTTGCGGCCTGGCGCGCAGGCGCTTGACCAATATTAGCTTGTAACACACAACCCATTAATACTTCATCTACGTCTGCCCCCTGAATACCAGCCCGCTCAATAGCTGCCTTTATAGCAGTAGCACCAAGCTTTGTAGCAGGTATGTCTTTGAGAGCGCCACCAAAACTTCCAATAGGTGTTCTAACAGCAGAAACAATATAAACAACTTGATTTTTCATGTTGAATAATAGTTATGATTCTAATAATTTAATGCCTGTTTGTGTAAATTCAATTTTACGCTGCTTGTACAAAGTGCCCGTTGTCATTTTAAATGACTTTTTACTCATGCCAAAAAAGTTATAAATTTCTTCTGGATCAGATTTGTCGTGATACGGTAGGTACCCATCATTTTCGTGTAGTAAGCGAAGTATTTTTTCCTGCTCGTCTTCTACCCTTCCAAAACCAGGTTTACCAAGCACCACATCTAACTTATTTTCTGGCTTAATCGTTTTTACAAACCCAGTGAGCTTGTCGCCAATATTTAATTCTTTAAAAATTTCATTGCTGTGTAAGATTGCTGTGTGCTTGTTATTAACAATCATCACATAGCCAAGTTCTGATTTACGATATACCACTAAATCAACAACGTCTAATTCTTTAACCGTTAACACTTCGTTGCTTAATAACTGTTCGATTTTTTCCGTGGCAGCTACGCGTCCGGTCATTTCGTCGAGGTACAATTTTACCAGATACATGCCACCTTCACGCATACCACCTAACTGTTTAGAAGTTGGTACAAATAAATCTTTCATTAAACCCCAATCTAAAAAAGCGCCCTGCCTAGTAATAGCAACTGCTTTTAACAGTGCAATTTCTCCCACCGATGCATTAGCTACCTGTGTGGTTGCAATAAGTCTGTTATCAGAATCGTGGTAAACAAAAACCCTAATGGTATCACCAATTTTTAAAGTAGAAGGCGCAAAACGTTTAGGCAATAAAATACCTTCTTCGCCATTATCTAGGTAAAATCCAAAATCTACCTTACGACTCACCTTCAATTCATTGTAACAACCTACTAATACGGGCTCCATACTTCTACTTTATGCAAAAGTAAGTTAGTTTAACCAAACAATTCAGGTTGTGCATTTGGCCCCTCTGGGCGCGACTCCCAATGCATTTCAATGGTTTTACTAAAATCTGTGAGTTTAGAGCCAACCGCCTTCCAGCCTGTTACATCCACCATTTTAGCTATCTTAAATTTAGCAGCGCGCACTTGAGTACCCCTACCTGTTTGTACTTGTAAAATCGGTTCTTGTATGGTGGTTACAGCTTCAAGCTTGTTACCCTTACCTTCTTTGATAAACAAAAACTCGGTTTTCAGCGTGGTGGTTTCAATTTTAAAACGCTTTACGTTGTACTGCATTTTATCATTGTCTAAATAAACTGCTGTAATAATTTTTTCAGGTACAAACTTTTCGATGAGCATCACTTTTTCAGGATCAAAACGTTGCGCAAGTTCCGTATCTGTTAACTCGTAGGTACCCTCTTTGGTAATGACAATTAGTTTTTCATCTTCAAAACTACCCAGGTATTTTCCTTTTTCTTCGGTGTTGAGTCTACCAAATTTATCGTCGAACCAAAGTTTACGACCAGCAAGTGTACTTTTGCCGGCTTCTTTAAACTTAACGGTTTTAATAGGATACTTGGTTACCTGATTACCCATACTAGAACGTCCCTTAATTTCAATTTCTTCGAAATAAAAATCGAGTTCTTTAATACGTGCCGTACAATTAGGGCTTAAAATAAGTTTAAGCGTTTCAGCTTCACCATTTAAATTGGCTGTAAAATAATGTACGCGCGTTTTATCGGTACCCTTTGTTAAATCATATTCTTTGTCACGCGTTACCCCTGTTACATTAAAGCGTTTGGCATAAGTAACGCCAGAAGCACCATCTACATAAATCATATTGTAGGTAGTACGCTCATCATTTTTTTGGAAGACCGCCGCATATAAGATATCCTTTCCAATAAAAATTTTATCAGAAACCTTTACCACTTTCATGGTGCCGGATTTTGTAAATGCAATAATATCATCATAGTCAGAACAGTCACAAAGGTGCTCGTCTTTTTTAAGACTGGTACCTATAAAACCCTCTGCCCTATTGATGTATAGCTTGGTATTGGCAATGGCTACTTGTTTTACCTGAATGGTATCAAAAGCTTTAATTTCGGTTTTACGCTCTTTATTTTTACCAAACTTTTTGAGGAGATTCTCAAAATACGCAACTGCATATTCTGTCAAATGCTCTAAATCAAATTTAACCTGCTTGATTTCTTCTTCAATGCCTCTAATTTGTTCGATTAGCTCATTGATATCAAGTCTGTAAATACGGCGAACAGGCTTTTCTGTTAATTTTAAAATATCTTCTCTTTCAATAGCACGCTTTAATTTTTTCTTAAACGGCGTAAAAGCTTTATCAATTGCTTCAATTACATTTTCCCAAGAAGCATGTTTTTGCTCTAACTCTTTATATATTTTTTCTTCAAAGAAGATTTTTTCAAGCGAGGTATAATGCCATTTATCTTCAAGTTCAGAAAGACGAATGTCTAATTCTTTGCGGAGTAATTCTTTGGTATTATCGGTGGCATCTTTTAAGAGTTCCTGCACCCCAATAAAGTGTGGCTTATGGTCAATTACCACACATGCATTGGGTGAAATACTCACTTCACAATCTGTAAATGCATAAAGCGCATCGATAGTGATGTCTGGTGAAATACCCGGCGCTAAATCAATATGAATTTCTACAGCAGCGGCTGTTACGTCCGTAACTTTTTTAATTTTTATTTTACCCTGGTCATTAGCCTTGGTAATACTTTCCATAAGCTGGGTAGTCGTAACACCATAAGGCACGTCTTTAATAACGAGTATTTTTTTGTCCAGCTCCTCAATGTGCGCGCGAACCCTTACTTTCCCGCCACGCTTGCCCTCATTATAGCCAGACACATCCACCATACCACCGGTTTGAAAATCTGGAAAGAGTTCAAACTTTTTACCTTTTAAATATTTAATCGAAGCATCAATAAGCTCACAAAAATTATGTGGTAGAATTTTTGTAGACAATCCAACTGCAATACCATCTGCACCTTGAGCCAGCAGCAAAGGGAATTTCATAGGAAGTGTTACGGGTTCGTTTTTTCTACCATCGTAACTTAACTGCCAAGTAGTTGTTTTTGCATTAAATGCAACTTCAAGTGCAAATTTGGACAAGCGCGCCTCAATATAACGAGATGCCGCTGCTTGGTCGCCAGTTCTTACATCACCCCAGTTACCCTGCGTATCAATGAGTAAATCTTTTTGACCTAGGTTAACAAGTGCATCCCCAATACTCGCATCACCGTGCGGATGGTACTGCATACTTTGTCCAATGATGTTAGCCACTTTGTTAAAACGGCCATCATCCATTTCCTTCATGGAATGTAAAATGCGTCGTTGCACGGGCTTTAAACCATCTTCTATGGCGGGCACCGCACGCTCTAAAATAACATAAGAAGCATAGTCCAAAAACCAATTTTTATATTGACCCTGAACGCCTGATACATGATCACCTACAATATATTGATGTTTCTCTTTCGCCATTTTTTGTTAACCAATTTTAATTTGCCAATTTAACACTCCAATCTTTCCAACCTTTTTCTATGTTGCCAATAATTTCCACTTTACCCAAAACAGCCAAAGATTTTAACCTATGGACAATAAAAGCATCACCCGTTTTTACTTTTAACTTGGCTAAAATATTTTGAATGACTTTATTTAGTTTTTGAGCTTCCCCGGTTACACCCGCTACAATTTCTTTATCGAAAAAGTTTTCTTCCTTACCTATTAATTTTTTACCTCCCTCTAAAAAACGAACCATCGAACCTTCACTAGCAATTTTTTTCCACTCGTCTGGATCCACTTCAAACTCACTAAGCGTTATAGGACGCGCTAATTTTTTTGCTTTTAAAAATTCTTTGGGCTGAATTTCATGCAGGTATACCGGATAAAATATTTGTCCCTTTTCGTTTATGAATGGAAGGTTATTTAAATAGAGTACCTGAATACGACCCGCATATTCTTTTAATTGCGACATAAGCCAGTAATAACCACAAACATCATGTGCATTTTGTGCCATCCAGAGCCACACCTGCTCGTCTGGATTTTCTTCTAATGTAGTAAGTAAGTTGTGAACCGTTAATTTATCATCTACAATAGCAAGTTGATCTTGATACGGTGAATTTTGAAGTACGCCTTCCCACCACTGCTTACGCTGCTGGTAGCCTTCGGTTTCATAAATAGCACCCAAAGGACCCACCATATAGTCATCCTTAATTTCAACAATATTTCCTTGCAATGTTTCATCTATCTCTATTGCCCCTTGCAACACGGCCACATTTGCATGATCAAAAACAACGTGAATCATAATGTATATCTTCTAAAATGATAAATAATGTTATTCGTTAACAAGGTCTAATTCCACCTTTAAATTATTAATGATAAACTCTTGTCGCTCCATGGTATTTTTACCCATGTAATATTCAAGTAAGTGTTGGATATGATCCCCCACTTCTAAAATAACGGGTTGCACACGCATGTCTTGTCCAATAAAACGGCCAAACTCTTCTGGTGAAATTTCACCTAGTCCTTTAAAGCGTGTGATTTCTGGTTTACTGCCTAATTTTTTTACGGCCGCTTGCTTTTCATTTTCATCGTAACAGTAAATAGTTTCCTGTTTGTTACGCACCCTAAATAAGGGTGTTTCTAAAATATAAACGTGGCCTTTTTTTACGAGGTCAGGGAAAAACTGCAAAAAGAAGGTCATGAGCAGCAGTCGAATGTGCATACCATCCACATCGGCATCGGTAGCAATTACAATGTTATTGTACCTGAGTCCTTCGAGTCCGTCCTCAATATTAAGCGCATGTTGCAAGAGGTTAAACTCTTCATTTTCATACACCACTTTTTTAGTTAGGCCGAAGGCATTAAGTGGCTTACCGCGTAAACTAAATACAGCCTGGGTATCTACATTTCTAGACTTTGTAATACTTCCACTCGCACTATCCCCTTCGGTAATAAAGATGGTAGAATTATTTTGTAGCACAATAAACTCTTCTTTGTTTTTACCAGGCAGTTCATCATTTAAGTGCACCCTACAATCCCTTAATTTTTTGTTGTGGAGGTTTGCTTTTTTAGCGCGCTCATTAGCTAGCTTTTTAATGCCAGCAAGTTCTTTACGCTCTCTTTCACTTTGCTCAATACGCTTACGTAAGGCATCAGCCACTGCTGGGTTGCGGTGTAAATAGTTATCAAGCTCTTTGGCTAAAAATTCTTCTATAAATTTTTTCATAGAAGGCCCACCTTCAAAAACATACTGCGAACCTAACTTGGTTTTTGTTTGGCTTTCAAAAACAGGCTCTTGCACGCGCACAGAAACCGCTGCTACAATACTGGTTCTAATATCAGAAACGTCGTAATCTTTTTTGAAGAAATCACGAATTACTTTTATGTAACCTTCTCTAAAAGCTTGTTGGTGCGTACCCCCTTGTGTGGTGTACTGTCCATTCACAAAAGAAAAAATATCTTCTCCGTAATCGTTATTATGCGATACCGCAATTTCAATATCCTCGCCCTTTAAATGAATGATTGGGTAACGAAGCTCGTCGGGATTGGTTTTACGAAGTAGTAAATCCAATAATCCGTTTTTACTTACATACTTTTTACCATTAAACTGCATGGTTAACCCTGCATTCAAATAACAGTAATTCCAAAGCTGTGCATCTAAATATTCATGGATGAAATGGAAATTTCTAAAAACGGTTTCGTCCGGAATAAATGATACAAGAGTTCCATTAGGTTCCGAGCTTTTTGTTTCTTTTTGATCATCCACTAAAATACCTCTTTCAAAAATGGCTGTTTTTTCTCTGCCATCTCTAAAAGCGGTTACTTTAAAATATTGACTTAACGCATTTACCGCTTTGGTACCTACCCCATTTAAACCCACACTTTTTTGGAAAGCTTTGCTATCGTATTTGGCACCCGTATTAATTTTACTAACCACATCCACCACTTTACCAAGTGGAATACCTCTACCGTAATCCCTGATGGTTACCGTTTTATCCTCAATGGTAATTTCAACTTGTTTACCATGCCCCATGGTATGTTCATCAATACAGTTATCAACCACTTCTTTGATGAGTACATAAATACCATCATCGGTGGCAGAACCATCTCCTAATTTACCAATATACATACCAGGGCGGAGCCTAATATGTTCACGCCAATCTAATGACCTAATCGACGATTCGTCGTACGCACTATTGTTTACTTTTTCAGCCATTTTATCTTCTACTTTTTCCTATAAATGAGTTCACACCTTTTCCTCAACCCGCAAATCTAACTACCTCGTAACCAGCCCCAATTTTACTTTTCTACAAATGGCCAGTTTATGTGGATAAATCGGGTTTTTTAGGGTTTTTATTAAAATAAATAGCAGAAATGTACCTTTAAGCCATCAAAGAAGTCAACAAATACCTAGAAACCAACCTTACCCGACTATTGGAGGCCGGTGAAGAAAACCAGTTAGCTAACGACCAATTTGCCCAATTTTTGCTGCAAATGGACCCGCAAGATGTGGACCAAAAAGTGCAGCATTTAAACAGTGAAATTGCACCAAAAATTGACTGCACGGCTTGTGGTAATTGTTGTAAAACATTACTCATCAATATCAATGAAAAAGAGGCGGACACGCTGAGTGAACACTTAGGTCAAACTAGGGAAATATTTGATACAAATTACCTAGAAAAAGGAATGAATGGCGCACTACTTATTAGCGCGGTTCCATGTCATTTTTTACAAGAAAACAATTGCACCGTTTACGATTATAGATTTGAAGGATGCAAAGAATTTCCAGCCATGCACCTTCCACATTTTAATAAAAGACTCTTCACTACTTTTATGCATTACAACCGTTGCCCTATTATTTTTAATATTGTAGAGCAGCTAAAAATAGAAACAAAATTTGTGCTAGAAACAAAAAATAAACCTTTATGATTTCTTTTGGTATAGACGAAATCATCCATCAAAATCCTGCATGGAAAACAAAGCGTATAGGGCTTGTTACGAGTGATGCAGCTACTACAAATACCGGCATACTTTCAAGAACCGCACTTGTACAAGCAGGATTTAATATTGAATGTTTATTTTCTCCCGAACATGGCATTTCAGCAAAAGCGCCAGATGGCGAAGCGCAACAAAACGGCATGGATGAAATTACTGGTTTACCCATTATTAGTTTGTATGGAAATAAATACATGCCTACGGCACAAGATTTAGAAAATATTGACATTGTATTATTTGATATACCTGATATTGGCGCGCGTTTTTACACCTATCTCTGGACTTTAACCTATGTATTAGAAGCCTGTGCGCTGAACAAAAAAGAGTGCATTGTTTTAGATAGGCCCAACCCCGTTTCCGGAAATTTTGATAGTTCAGAAGGACCTTTTTTAGAAGAGGAATCAAGTTCCTTTATTGGTCGCTGGAATATCCCTATCAAACATAGCGCTACCCTTGGTGAGCTGGCACTTTATTTTAACAGCACAAAAAATATCGGTGCAAGCCTCACAGTTGTTACTGTAAAAAACTGGGACCGAGATACATTTGTAACAAACTGGGAAACGAATTTTGTACCCACATCGCCGGCTATTCAAAACCCAAATAGCATGTTATTGTACCCGGGCCTTTGTTTACTCGAAGCAACCAATATAAGTGAAGGCAGGGGTAGCCAGTATAGCTTTGAAACCGCAGCTGCACCATGGTTACAAACAACAGAAATAACCAGTTTTATCAATCAAAGTTTTGGCGACGAAATAAAAGCAAGCAATATTTCATTTACACCAACATCCGGAAAATATATTAATACGCTTTGCAAGGGTATCCATTTTGAAGTGATAGATCCTGTGTATTATAAACCCGTATTTTTTGGTTTACTTCTTGTTTATTTGATTCGGGCAAAACACCCACAAGCGTTTTTGTGGGCGCCCTACAAAACAGCGGTAAATCCAAGTGGCGAAAACCACCTAGACAAATTACTAGGCATTAACAATGCACAAAAACTATTTGAATTACCACTACCACAATTTATTGCGAACTGCACAAAACTAACCCACTGTGCAGGATGGCCAGAACAAATGATTCCTTATTTACTCTACTAATTTTAACCCACCTAGGTCTCTAATAACGACACTAGCTGTGGTGCAACCAAAAATAGCAGGCATGTATGATAGCGTTCCTATAATTGACTTTTTTGGAAAAGCTTTTTCTGTTTCAATAATTTTTGACTGGTCTACCATTTCGGGACTAAATACAACCGTAAGACCTTTGTAAATATCTAGCGCGTGTAATTTTTTACGAACATATTTTGCCAAATTACACTGATAGGTTTTTGAAATATCCGTCACTTTTATTTGCGAGGGATCCATTTTACCACCTGCCCCAAGTGAACTAACAATGGGGATTTTTCTGTCAATACAAGCTTTGATAAAATATACTTTTGGAGACAAGGTATCTATGCAATCTACGGCGTAATCAAAATTTCCCTGATCAAGTATCTCTCGGGTACGCTCTTCTTTTATATATTCTGTTAATACCGTTAAATCTAAATCCGGGTTAATGTCTTTTAACCTGTCGGCCATCACTTCGGCTTTTGGTTTTCCTGCCGTAGAATGAAGTGCCGGAATTTGCCTATTTACATTGCTAAGATCCACTGTATCTGCATCAACAATGGTCATTTTACCTACACCGGCGCGGGCAATCATTTCTGCGCAAATACCACCAACGCCGCCTAGCCCAACCACGAGTACATTTTTAGACATCAGGGTTTGTATAGGCTCATCTCCTAACATTAACTGCGTTCTACTCATCCAATACGGTATCATCAATATTATTTTTTTGGGTATAAAACTTGTTCTAGATTTAGCCTAGTTAACCATGCAAAAATGTACATCCTATGCGGTTTATAAAAATATTTTATTGTAGCGCTGTTTTATGGCTACTTACAAGCATTGAGGTTTCCGCGCAAAACCAGATCCCGCTTTCCATAAAACCTACACCAGATATAAGTATTAGCTTACTAGCATCTAGCAATAAAGTGAGTATTAGAGGACTGAGCGTTGTAAATGATAACGTTTTTTGGGCCAGCGGATCCGGTGGTATGGTAGCAAAAAGTACAGACGGCGGCAAAAATATTGAGTGGACGCAGGTGCCAGGTTTTGAAAAAAGAGATTTCAGAGATATAGAGGCTTTTGATCAAAACACAGCCATTATTATGGCTGTTGACCAGCCCGCCATTATTTTGAAAACAACGGATGGTGGTAAAAATTGGAAAAAAGTTTTTGAAGACACAACTACTGGCATGTTTTTAGACGCCATGCATTTTGAAAAAGTAGATGGGAAATTAGTAGGCATGGTTGTTGGCGATCCCATCAACAACAAAATATTTTATGCTAAAACATTTGATGGCGGTAACACTTGGGTCAAACCTTCTAAAAAAGAATTAAAAAATGTGCCTACCGTACCAGCGGGTGAAGCGATGTTTGCATCAAGCGGTACCAATATTGCCATCACAAATTTTAGCTCAGCATCGCCATGGCTCGTTGTAACGGGTGGAACTAAATCGCGTTTAAAAGATTTTTTAACCCATTCATTAAATGATTCGTTACCACTATTACAAGGCTTTAATTCGGCGGGGGCCAACTCTATTGCGTTTAATAATAAAATTCAAAAAGGCGTTATTGTTGGGGGCGATTTTGCGCACGATACAATAAGCAGGTTCAATTGTATTTTAGTTGCTTTTGAAAACGGCAATAGAACTTATACAACCCCCATTGTTAACCCACACGGTTATAGGTCTTGTGTTGTTTATTTTGACAATGAAACTTTAATTACTTGTGGCACGTCTGGTATAGACATTAGTACCGATGGTGGTATTCACTGGGAACTAGTTTCCAAAGAGAGTTTTCATGTGGTACAAAAGGCAAAAGAAGGGCGCGCCGTATACCTTGCCGGAGGCCGTGGCAGAATCGCAAAATTAATTTTCTAAGATTGTAACAATTAGGCACGAAAATTGTAGATTAGTAGAGCAGTATTAAAGAATCCGGTATGAAAAAGTTTCAGGCAATTATCAAATTTACCATGGACGACCAGTTTATGACTCTGGTTCCACCCCACCGTAGTTATATCAATTTCTTATTTAATAAGAGCATTATTGACAGCTATGCGGTAAGCATGGAGAGCCAAACCTGCTGGATTACCCTCAATACTGATTCTAAAGAAGCCGCAGCCAAATACCTCAAAAAATCTCCTTTATACAAGTATTGGGACTATGAAATTGAAGAACTTTTTGTGTATGACAGCCAATTGTACAGGTTTCCATCGCTTCAATTCAATTAATTCGTAAAAAATAGAAAGTTTTTTTTGGCAGTTTCGCCTCAGACCCTATTTTTGCACTCCATTAAAAAGGGAGCATAGCTCAGTTGGTTTAGAGCATCTCGTTTACACCGAGAGGGTCCGCGGTTCGAACCCGTGTGCTCCCACACAATAAAGCCTTCGATTGTATCGAGGGCTTTTTTTATGCGCCCCCATTAAGCCATTTAAATTAAGTTTGTGCCTATGCAACCCTTTACAACGCCCCATAAAATTGTAATTACCTGCCATAAATGGCTATCTCCTGCCCTTGCCTCAGAAGTGACCGCTTTGGGATTTAAGATTACCCGAAGTTTTCAAACGGGGGTAGAAATTTCGGGCACCATCAACGACTGCATTAAACTGAACCTTCAACTTAGAACAGCGAGCCAGGTTTTATACTCCATTAAATCGTTTAACTGCAATAATCCCGACGAACTATATGAAAACTTATGTAGTATTGAATGGGAAAAAATAATTGATCCGGGCGGATACTTTTCTGTTACCAGTAATGTGTTTCATACCACCATCACCACCAATTTATTTGCCAACCTTAGGGTTAAAGATGCGGTGGTAGATCATATGCGAAAGGTTGCGAATAAAAGACCTTCTACTGGTTCTGAGTTAACAGGCGCCGTAATTTATTTATATTGGAAATATGATGAGGCCGAAGTATTTATTGATACAACTGGCGATTCTTTGGCGAGGCATGGTTACCGAAAGATTCCAGGAAAAGCCCCCATGCTAGAAGCCCTTGCTGCTGCCACTATTTTATCGGGTAAATGGAATAGGACAACACCTTTTATTAACCCCATGTGCGGTTCTGGTACATTAGCCATAGAAGCGGCGCTCATTGCCAGTAAACGTGTGCCTGGTCTACTAAGAAACAATTATGCTTTTAAGCATGTGTTAGGTTACGATAGAACAGTATACGATAAAGAGAGAGCCGTTATTGAACATCAAATCACTGAACCAACAGGGGTAGAAATAATTGCCTCCGATATCAGCAAACAAGCCATCGACATCGCAAAATTAAATGCAGCAGCGGCTGGCGTAGAGGATCTCATTACTTTTCAGGTTTGCGATTTTGAATCAACTAAAATGCCTGACAATATGGAAGGTGCTGTTATTTTATTCAATCCAGAATACGGAGAAAGACTTGGCGAAGAAATTGAACTTGAAGCCACCTATGCAAGAATAGGCGACTTTTTAAAAAATAAATGCAAAGGTGCTACCGGCTATATTTTTACAGGGAATTTAGAACTCGCCAAAAAAATAAGGTTAAAACCTAGCAGACGCATCGAATTTTTGAACGCCAAAATAGATTGCCGTTTGTTAGAATATGAAATGTATGCTGGCACTAGAAGGGTTGAAAAAGATACAACACATGTATCGACATAAAAAAAAGGACGCTTTTGGCATCCCCTTTTATAGATAATAATAAGTACAATCCCCCCAGACGGCACTTACACTAATCATGATGCTAAGTAAAGCCCTTATGGGATTATTTTGCGTAATTTTTATTAAACAGCCTATTTATTTATCAAATCACCAATGATTTGTAAAAAATACCTCTAAAATTTCCCATTTAGATGCCATTTAATAAATAAATAGTCGTTTAAATAAGCAAATATTTTGTTTATTTAAACATTTAGTATTTTCATAATACATGAAAATGGATATCCTAATAGTAGACGATGAGCGCCATGGCGTAATAGCTTTAAAAAGCATTATCGAGCAGTACAGTCTTCATTTTATAAGAAAAATACATACAGCAAGCAACATTAAAGACGCTTTTTTAATTTTTGAAAATAACAATATCAATATTGCTTTTTTAGATATTCAATTAAGCAAAGGCAGTGGGTTTGACATTGCAAAAAAAATGCCACCAACCTGCAAAATAGTTTTTGTTACAGCATTTGCAGAACATGCGCTAAAAGCAATCAAGCTCCAAGCTTTTGATTATTTACTTAAACCGATTGATCCAAAAGAATTAGTGCTGTGCCTAGAAAAGTGTGCTGCACATGTATCGCAACAAAAAGAACAATTTTTAACCATTAAATCTAAAGGAATTACCATCCCTGTTTTACAGGATTCAATTTTGTATGCAAAAGCAAAAGGGCCCTACTCTGAAATATACTTGCGTGATGGAAATGTTTATACCACTTCTCAAACCCTGAAAGATATTCAAGAGAAATTAAACCTTTATTTTATTAGGACCCACAAGTCCTATCTAATTAATAGTAATTTTATAGAGGGCTACAACCAAAAGAATGTATTTTTGAAAAACAACTTATGTTTCAATATATCAAGACTTGGACTACAACAATTACAACAATTCTATGGCTCATAGTTTTGATTCAAGTTTCAGATGCACAAACATCAACCACTGCCTATTCGATCAAAAAAGGGCTTACCTCTTCCACCATCAATCATATTACCGAAGACAGAAATAACGGTATTTGGATAGCCACTGAAAATGGATTGAAAATTTTAAATCAACCGGATAAAGAATGGTTAGAAAAAAGAATGCTTGGAAAGGCTATTACGCAAATTGGCTTTTTAGAAAATTATGTTTTTGCGGGTTGTAGAGACAGTTTGTTAATTATTGATCTAATAACAAAAAAAACAGTTCAAGCACATAGCAAACAAGCATTAGGAGGGGTCATAAAAATAAGAAAGCTACAAAATTCAATTTGGATTGTTACTCAAACCTCGGTTTTAAAATGGGTCAAGAATAAATTAGAAGTAGTACCCTACAATCGTACACAAGGAACTATTTTTGATGTAACAAGTTATCATGGAAAAATTGTTGCAGTTAGCTACCCACAAGGAAAAATTGAAACCTTAGCAGGCAATTCATTTGCTGTCGATGAAATACTCACTAAAAAAGCAAATCCAATACATGCCCCTTTATTAACGATAGCTGCAAAAAATGACACATTAGCCATTGGGGGTGATGGTTTTTATAGTGTGTATGCAAATGGAACCCTCATTGACAAAAATAGTTACTCACTTCGAAATGATGTTAAATACAACTATGCAGTTTGGGATATTGCATTTGTAGATGATAGGATATATTTTGGCATTGGCGATACACACAATCTTATCAACGGTGGTATCATAACCGCCTTCCCCCTATTTAATAGATTACCCACTGGAAGCCCTTACTTCCAAACGCTTTATTACCAAAAAACAAAACGTACCTTATGGATAGGCAGTTTGTATGATGGCGTATTTCTTATAAAAAATTTGAACGAATGTATATTTCATAATGGACTCAAATACCAGCCAGGATTGAATCAGCAGAGCTTCTATTTGTACAATGGTGAAAACACCTATGCAATAGAAAATGGCAAGCCCAGACCTATCCATGTAAATGATACTAGACTCATTACAACAATTAAAGACACCACCTACATCTTATCGTATACAAATCTCACTATCATTCCAAAAAAAGAAAAAAAATACATCACAATTTCAACTCCATCCGAGGGCCGACTATACACTCATGCGCAAAGATTAGGTGACAGCCTCTATGCTTTTGCCTTATACAAACCAACAACCATTTTTGATTTAAAAAAATTAATTAAAAACATTGGAAGTCAGAATAAAATTATCACCTCCGTAGAAAAGCAACATAATTTTATAATAAGCCACAACCAAGGTATTGGATTTACGATGTATACGCCAACAGGCAATCACCCCGTTACATTTGAAAAAGAAAACCGCATCGATATTGATGATTTTACAACAAATGCCAACAACGAAATCATAACATTATCAGAAAATAAAATAAAGTATTACACCTTACAAAATAACCTAACACAGCTTCTCCTAAAAAGACAATTTGACTTTACGAAACACTTTAAAGATTATACGCCAAGATGGATTGTGTATGGAAATAAAAACACCCTATATGCTATTTCAGAAAAAGGCATCCTAGTAATGCAGAAGCATTTGCCTGTATACTTTATTGAAATCAATGATATAAAAATAAACAGTAAGCCCTTTATAGATCCATTTAATAGGCTTGTTATTCAGCACGAAAATACAACAAGGCTATTGCCGCTTGAACAAGTAACGCATCAGGCCAATCAGGTAAGCTCCATTGCCGCCCAAGAAAAAATATTTGAAAGAGATCCCATTCAAATTAACGTACTTTTCAATAAAGAGCCCCTAGTTCCAAGCCAGCTTCAAAAAATAGAAATCTTACAAGACAACAAAAAGATTTATGAGAAATACACCTTAGAACAAACAATTATCATAGATACCCTCCTTCCAAAAGGTCAATACCAGCTAAAAGTATATTCAAACAATCATTTATTTTACAATAAAAAAATTTCCATTGAACTTCCTTGGCAACAAAATCCTTTGTTTAGAATTTCGATATTACTTCTTATCATGCTTGCTCTGTTCCTCTTTTTCAAAAATAGATACAATCAAAAAATGTATGCAAAAAAATTAATAAACAACAGGCTAGAATTAATACAACAAAACCTAAACCCGCACTTTGTTTTTAATTCACTCAACCTAATTTATAGCAGTATTTTACAAGATAAAAAAGAAGAGGCACTTCAAACAGTAAGAGATTTTTCAACCTTACACCGCAGCTTTCTAGAAAGATCAAAAGAAAAACAAGTTAGCATCGCTTCGGAATTAGGTTTTATTGAGTCTTATTTAGCCATAGAATCGATGCGCTTTCAAGAAAATATTGCTATCAACCACATCCTTACTATTGATCCCAATTGCAACACAAATGCTGTTTTTATTCCACCTAATATTTTACAGCCACTCATTGAAAATGCTATTAAATATGGCATTTTGGGTTACCAAGGCACAGAAATCCCTGTAATTTATATAGATGTATATACTAGCAAACAGCAGGTTACTATTTCTATTGAAAATGCCATTGGAGAAAGTATTGATCTATACAAAGGAACAGGCATGGGCCTTTCCATTGTAACGGAAAGACTTAAACTATTCAACCAAGAAAATAAATCCAACATTCAATTCCAGAAAAATCAAGCGAGTACCCATTTTAATAAAGGATACCGGGTGGCTATTGAAATTAATTTATAAATGCATCCATTGCAACAGTTGGCTTACCTGTATCATCAAACGCGCCAAGCTTATACCCTTTCCAACTATTATAACTTTGGGGCTCCCAGTAAAATACGCCCAATCCTTTTTTCTGATTCACCGATTTGGTTTTTACAATTAAATCTTGAATAAATGATTTGCATGCTGAGGCTGCAGACGCTTCCATGCCAACTTCACTAATCATAATTTCTTTGTTATACCTAGCCACCATATCATTCATGTTGTTTAAGCATTGCATATTTAAACTAGACCAATTGGAAACACTCGGATACAAAGACATTGCAATAATGTCATAATCCACTTTATTTGCTGTTAACCCATCAAAAATCCATCTAAACAAAGCATTATCATATCCATTAGAAATATGAACAATCACTTTAGAACTAGCACTTGTTTCCCGCACTGCCTTTGCACCAGCTGCTACCATGGCTGCAAACTGACCCATATTTTTAGACGCCCTACCTTCTTCCCACAACATCCCATCGTTGGTTTCATTGCCTATTTGCACCCAAGCTGGAACAACACCTGCCTGTAAAAGTGCAGTTAACACCGTTTTTGTATGCGTATACACTGCTTGATTCAATCCGGCCGCATTTAAACTCAGCCAAGCCTTGGGTTTATTTTGCTTTCCTGGATCCGCCCAAAAATCACTGTAATGAAAATCTATCATTACGCGCATACCCGCATTTTTAGCCCTTACAGCCATTTTAACTACGTCGGCCTGACCGCACCATCCATTTTCAGGATCCACCCACACCCTAAACCTTAATGAATTAATCCCTTTACTTTTTAACACTGAGATACAATCGGACTCAGTTCCATTAGACATATAAAATTTAACCCCAGCGGCTTCCATCTCTGACAACCATCCAATATCAGCGCCTCTTGCAAAAAAGCTGGTATCAACGGTAACAGGGGGTTCAATAATTTTATAGGGCTTTTTACAAGCTGCTATTTGAACGCTGATAATCAAAAATAAACACGAAATAATTTTTTTCATAATGCGCTTTTAACAGAAATAAAATTAAGTGTTTTAAGATTGTAAATAACATTCTTTAATTTTACAAGATGAGGGACATCTACAACCAAACAAAGCCTTGGGAATCTGAAGATTCAGACACCCTTACAGCAACCGCTACCCCCTTTCAGCTCATAGTTTGGAATGACGAAGTCAATACTTTTGAATGGGTGATTGAAACCCTAATGGACATCTGTAAACACACACAGGAGCAGGCCGAGCAGTCTGCCATGATTATCCACCACCATGGCAAATATGCTGTAAAAAATGGTGATTACGACACCTTAAAACCCATGTGTGACGCCATTACTGAACGAGGCATTAGTGCCACTATCGAATCCACAAAAAACTAATGTCACTAACAATACTTGATGAAAACATTTGGTTCCCGCCGCTCGAAGATGCACTCGATGACGGGCTGCTTGCCATGGGTGGTGATTTAAGTACTGAACGACTAATTAAAGCTTATCAAGAAGGCATATTTCCATGGTATGAAGGAGAAACCCCATTATGGTGGAGCCCCAACCCTAGGTTTGTAATCTATCCTGCTAATTTAAAAGTGAGTGCCACCATGAAGCAGGTGATTAAAAGAAAGGAGTTTGAATTTAAAACCAATACCGCATTTGATCAGGTAATTGCTTATTGCAAAAAAATAAAGCGGGCAGGACAACAGGGTACTTGGATTACACCTGCCGTTGAAAAAGCCTACAATATTTTACACCAACTAGGCATTGCCCATAGCGCCGAAGCCTGGAAAGGTGGCAAACTTGTGGGTGGACTCTATGGCATAAAAATGGGTAAACTATTTTTTGGAGAGAGCATGTTTAGCAACCAAAGCAATGCCAGCAAATTTGCATTTATTAGTTATGTAAAACAATTAGAAGCAGAAGGTATTGTGCTCATAGATTGCCAAGTATATACTGAGCATTTAGAAAGTTTAGGTGCCGAAATGATAGACAGAGATTTATTTAAACAACTACTATACAAGTACCGCTAACTCTTGTAACCATACATTTTTTCAACGTCCTTCACAATTTTTTCCATGTCGGCATCGTCACCTGATGGATTGTAAGACTGCTTTAAATTACTTCCAAAAACAAAGGCAATGGTTTGCCAAAAAGCGGCATTAAAAAAGCCTTTGTATTCTGAAATGATTTCATAACAGTTATTGCCCGTTTGTCTGTTAATAAGCTTCATGAGTACTTTACCTTGGTACACAGATAATTTCACGAGCTGATCGGCAAATTCTTTTTTAAGTTCTTTTTCGCGAGACTTAATAATCTCCCTTCGCTTTTTTTTGTCAGTAACGCCATTTAACTTGGCATTTACATCGTTCATGATTCGGCTCGCTGCAATGGCATATGGATAGGTAACATAAACTGCGTTTCGGAGCCTTGTCCAATCGGCCCAATAATTTTTCCAAGGACCTGTAAGCTTTGCAAATACTTCTACAGACGGCAGAACCGATTCAGGAATGGTATCACCTTCTGGTGTAATAAATGCATGAACACGCATGGTATCGAGAGGGCCACGCTGTTGCGCTTTTACGAATGCTATTGCGGTAAAGAAAAAAAGCACCAAACAAATAATATGTTTTTGTGTTAACCGCATATGGCAAGTTATGAAACTTTTAAGTTGTTTTTTAAGGCTTTATAGCGCTGGATAATGGACATCACAAAACCTACAACCATTACAATAACGCCTAACCATAAAATATTAATCATGGGGAACTCGTACACTTTTAAGGTAATCAAATCAGTGATGGCCCCAGATTCTTTAACGCCCACTTGTAATACCCCTTTATCTTGATCAATCACTTTATTGAATTGCAACACCAAAGATTGTGCCACTACCGTATCAGAAATTTGGCGAATACTCGAATTATCAATAGCAATACCTGGCATAGCACTGTATTTTCTACCATCTCTCGCTGTTACATCTACGTTTAAAAACAAAGCTGTTTCGCCAGGCAATAAAAGATCTTTTTTAGACGCTGGATTTACAGATACACTTTTTAATACCATGAGTCCATTGCTATAAAAAATAGTGTCCCCTACTTTGATGTCTTTATCAACAAAACGAGTGGTATCTAGTGCGTCATTTTGCTGGAACGAAGTGATGTACACAAAAATATCTTTGTACCAGTAATGTTTGCTAGCTGGATTGGCGGCAAAGCCTTCCATACCTTTGTTGTTTTTGATTACATCTGGATACAAATTAAAAGATTCAGACCCATCTTTTGCATTAAATCTTATTTCATAATATTTTTTTCGATCCGCTTCGTTTAAAGTGTCACGCTTGTAATTCACCATAAACTTACCCATATCCGTTTCAACACCTTTAAAGAGTGTTAAGTTTTCGGCAGGATTACCCGCAGGATTTTTTTCTCCAGGGGCAGCTTGTGCAAGTGGTGTAATCCCGGTTGTATTCCAACTTAAAACTGTTTTTTTAGCAGAAGAAATTAGAATGCCTACTAGGATCATTCCAAAACCAACGTGCGCCACAGAAGCACCTGCTGCTTTTAACTTGCCTTTTAATACGAGCCAGATGTAGGACAAATTACCTGTAACTGCATAGACGGCCGTAAATATGGCAAGGTGAATGGCAAATAAAAATACCGGTCCTTTTTTGGTATAATTAATATCTCCAAAAATTGCAATCAATACACTAATAACAACTGCTGTTAATAAAGGCCAAATAATATTTTTCATCAACTGCTTTGTATCAGTGTATTTGTATTTTAAAAATTGCGTAACCGCAGTGAGTAAGCCTAATACAATGGCCACAAAAATTTGAATTTGATTGTGTGCAAATTCTGGATCTTCGGGCGGTGCTATATTGGAACCAAATAATTTATTAGCGACAGGCGTAGATGTTTTAGCAATAATAACCATACCTGCTAAAAACAGCACCAAGGATCCAATAAACATCCAAAACTCTCTGCTACTCGTTGCTTCTTCTTTTGCAATGGATGGAATAGATCTATAACGAATGGCAAAAATGGTCAATGCGGGAATCACAAAAATTAAAAGGAAAACAAGGAGCTGCGTATTCATACCAAGGTCTGTAAATGCATGTACCGAAGTATCTCCTAAAATTCCGCTTCTTGTTAAGAAAGTAGAATATAAAATCAATAAAAAAGAAACGATGTAAAAGAAATAGGTTGGACGAAGAGAATAGCCCGTGCTTTTAGCAATCATGTTGGTATGTAGTCCTGCAACAAGTGTTAACCAAGGCACGAGTGAAGCGTTTTCGACAGGATCCCATGCCCAGTAACCACCAAAAGACAAGCTTTCGTAAGCCCATGCTGCGCCCATCATAATGCCCAAACCAAGTATTGCAGCAGAAAAAGAAGCCCAAGGAATCGCAGACTTTAACCAATCATGCGATTTACGCATAAAACCAGCCATCGCATAACCAAAAGGAATAATGGTACTTGCAAAACCTAAAAACAATATGGGTGGATGAATCACCATCCAATAATTTTGAAGCAGCGTATTTAACCCCGTGCCATCTTTTATAAGTGTCAAATAATCAGGTCTACTAAGTATTGGCCAATCCATTTCATTTCTTAAAAGAGAAAAAGGACTTGATCCAATTTTATGTCCAAATAAATAAACACCTAGCACCATCGATGCTAAAAGCACTTGTGCAAATGAAATGACAGCCATCACGCCAGCTTCCCATTTTCGTGCAGTAACCATAATGACAACGCCTAACACACAATGCCAAAAACTCCAGAGCATAAAGCTACCTTCTTGACCCTCCCAAAAACAACTGAGTAAGTATTCCGGCTGTAACGACTTATCACTATGCATGTAAGCATACTTGTACTCGAAATAGTGATTGGATATAATTACGTAGAGTAATGAAAAAGTTGCAAAAACACAGATGGCTTCAACCACAAAGAAAATACGACCAATTTTAATCCAACTTTTTGCATTAGGATCATTTGGGTCTGCTACCCCACCAAAAAAAAAGGCAATGGTTGCAACAATAGAAGCAACAAAAGAAACTAAATTAAAAATATGTCCTGCTTGTCCAAGCCACAAATGTTCGCCGATATAATTCATTGAAATAAAATTAATTGATGCAGTTAGTTAGTATAGGTAGTTTGACTTTTGTCGATTGAATTGGGATTGTCTTTATACTTTGATGGACATTTTAATAAAATATCTTTACACTCAAATTGACCATTTTGTACTTTACCTTTTAACACCAAACGCTCACTTTTTTCCATATCGGTTGGCTTGTTGTTGTGGTAAATTACTTTAATTGAATTACCAAGGGTGTCTACTGCTGTAAAAGTCAAATAATTGGGGTCTTTAACAGCGTCATATACAAGTGGCTGCGTTTTGTCAATTTTAGCAATCAAGTTCACAAATTTTCCTTCCTTTTCACGTGCCGACGCGATGGTCTCGTAGGTGGTTAAATCACCGGTGTAGCTAATGAGCACAACAATAGAAGCGGCAATCAAAAGTAGCAGGATAATATGGGTCTTTTTCATAAAAATGCTGATTTCTAACACAAAAGTAGCCTAAATTGGATAATCTTGGTGGTCTTGTTTAACCATTCAAGAATCTTTAACGTATTTCGAAAAATAGCTGCTAACTTGCGCCCTGTTTGCAATACAACCCAGTATGAGCCAATTATCCAACTTTGACCCAAATGAGGTCGGAAACCCTAACAACAACATTTTTGGCCTCCCTTTTTCTGAGGAGGAATCTAGCCTCATTTTACTACCCGTTCCTTGGGAAGTAACCGTAAGTTATGGAGCTGGCACTTCAAGGGCCGCAGAACATATTTGGAAGGCTAGTATTCAAGTAGATTTACTAGATACCGATGTGCCCGATGGCTGGAAAAAAGGATTCTATTTGAGGGAAACCAATAAAAAAATTCTTTTAAAAAGCGACTACTTACGCAAAGAGGCCGAACTCTTTATCGACTATATTTCTAAGGGTGAAATTGTTGGAAACAACAAGTTCATGTGTAAGAGCCTAAAAGAAATCAATGAAGGTAGCATAATGCTCAACAACTGGGTATTCGAACAAACCAGTGAACTTCTCAAGCAAGGAAAACAAGTGGGCATTATTGGTGGCGATCACAGCACGCCTTTTGGCTATATTAAGGCACTAGCCGAAAAACATGGCAGTTTTGGTATTTTACAAATTGACGCCCATTGCGATTTAAGAAAAAGCTACGAGCATTTCACCTACTCGCATGCATCTGTTATGTACAATGTGCTAAATGAAATAGAAGGCGTTGAAAAACTAGTGCAAGTGGGCATTAGAGATTTTTGTAGTGAAGAGTGGGACTATATCAATAACAGCAACGGAAGAGTTGTGACCTATTTTGATAAAGACATTAAAACCAGACAATACGAGGGTGAAAACTGGAAGCAAATAACAGATGAAATCGTGAATCAACTTCCTCAACTCGTTTATATCAGTTTTGATATTGATGGACTCGATCCTAAACTTTGCCCGAACACGGGAACACCGGTTCAGGGTGGTTTTGAAAGCGAAGAGATTTTATATTTATTTAAGAAAATAGTAGATAGCGGCAAACAACTTATTGGATTTGACTTTGTAGAAGTGGGTGTAGGCGAAACAGATTGGGACAGCAATGTAGGTGCTCACTTACTGTGGCGCATGTGTAATTTGATGGTTAAAAACACTCCTTCAAATTAATAGCATGGCAGGAAAAGTATACGAATACATTATTGTGCTCAAAAAACGCTCTTTTGTCTTTATCAATACAGTAAGTATACTAATGATTGCTATTGCAGCACTCATGCTTTCGATGCAAGTTATTTTACATGGCTACGAACGCACACTTATATATATTGCCATTATGCTTTCCATGATTGCTTGGACAGCGTTTACGATACTAAAAGAAAAAAAAGGCAGACCTTCCCTTTATCGAATAGCATTATTACTAGGTGCTTGGGGCATTTTTTTACAGCCTTATTTGTCATGGCTTGCATTTACATATGTGGCTGCCGCAGTGATTGAAAAACAAGTTAAATTTCCAGAAGAAATTGCTTTTGATAACGACGAAGTTGTAATTAATAGTTTCCCAAAAAAGAGATATGGTTGGGACGCATTTGAAAACATTGTTTTGAAAGACGGACTCCTCACATTAGATTACAAGAAAAATACCTTGTTTCAAAAACAAATAGAATCTGCTGTTGAAAAAGAAGAGGAAGCAGCATTTAATGTATTTTGTCAAGAACGCTTAAAAAAATAACATGGCCAGTCCACTTCAACAGTCACCCTACATATTATATTCTGACGGAGAAGGAAATATTTACGAAGACACAAGTTTGTATGTGGTGGGGCGTGCCGGATGGGATGCCATGCCTATTGATCCCGCCGATTGGATAGAACTTCCTGAGGGGGGCAATTTATATGAATTACCTGGCAGACGTGGTATTGGTCTTGATGTTGAAACAGGTGAAATGCGTTTATGCGATAAAGGATGGGCCGTTGCCGCATTTATACCTCCAGCACATACGGGTTTATATATTGCCGCTTATGAAACAGAAGCGGAAGCACCTACACTACCCTTATTTTGTTATACAGCAGCGGGTTGGTTAGATAATAAAACCTATGTGCCTGCAATAAGAATTGAACAAGACATTAGACAGGAGTGCGCAGGGTATGATGATGAAAAAATTGCTACTGGTACCGAAAAATTATTAGCAGATTATCCGCACAATAGGCTTGTAAAACATTTGATGGAAAATTGTTGCATGACCTACACCTGTCCTGCTGCACGAAATTTTTCTTTGTCAAGATGGGAATGTCCCGTTCCTACATCACCAGCGTGTAACGCCAATTGCATTGGATGTATTTCTTTTCAACCCTCCGATGAAACCATTGTTTCGACTCAGGACCGTTTAACCTTTAAACCTACTGCCGAAGAAATCGTAGAATTTACTGTGCCGCATTTGAATAATGCGCCTTTCCCAATTATTAGTTTTGGACAAGGTTGCGAAGGTGAACCGCTTCTCATGTGGGAAACCATCAGAGAATCCATTATTGAAATTAGAAAACACACGAGTAAAGGGAGCATTAATATTAATACCAATGGTTCTAAACCAGATGCGGTAAAAGCCTTATGCGAAGTGGGTTTAAACAGTATCAGGGTTAGTACCAACTCGGCACGTAAACATATTTATGAGCCTTATTACAGACCCAATAATTATCAGTTTGAGGATATCATTGAAAGTTTAAAAGTAATGCGTAGTTATGGTGGATGGACGAGTATTAATTATTTTGTTTTTCCGGGCATGACGGATAGTGTTGAAGAATATGAGGCACTTCGTAAACTAATTATCGACACCGATTTGTCCATGATACAATGGCGTAATTTTAATATTGATCCAGACTGGTACATGGGAAAAATTGGCGTCAACGAAACCGGCGAAATGCTCGGTGTTAAGCAACTCATGAACCTTATTGCAGAAGAATTTCCAAAAGTAAAATTTGGTTATTTTAACCCTCCCATCGAGCGTATTAAAGGCGATTACCAAATAGATTTTGCTGGTGGACGCCCGTAATAACAAATACATAGGCATGCTACTTGCAACAGTGGCTGTTTTTATTTGGGCGGGTAATTTTGTAATCGCAAGAGGGGTAAATGGGCAAATACCCCCTATCACACTTGCCTTTTGCAGATGGTCGTTGGCCACCGTATTAATGATTCCGATTGCATATAAGTCATTCAAAAATGAGTGGCCTATTTTAAACAAACACAAAGCCTATCTTTTTTGGGTATCGCTAAGTGGGATTGCGATATTCAATACTTGTTTATATATTTCTGGACATTATACCACGGCCATTAATATGGCACTAATTAGTACCACGTCCTCTCCTATTTTTGCCACCACATTTGCAATTATTTTTATCGGCGAACGTATCAATGCATTTAGATTAACAGGCATGTTGGTATGTTTAACGGGGGTTTTATTACTGATTTCAAAAGGTAGCTTGCAAACACTCATGTCATTTACTTTTTCTGTGGGTGACATATGGGCACTTGCTGGTGCCATTGCATTTGCAGTGTACAATGTACTTGTTAGAAAAAAACCAGCAACCATTTTGGGCACTACTTTTTTACTGGCCATCTTTGGCCTGGGTGCACTATTAATTTTGCCCGGTTTTTTAATTGAACAAATGAACGCCGCTCCCATAGTATGGAACAATTCACTTTTATTATCACTTGTATATTTAGGCGCAGGAACTTCGGTGGTTTCTTTTTTATGCTGGAATGCAGCTATTAAACGAATTGGGGCAGGAACTACTGTTTTATTTGGCAATTTAATCCCCATTATTAGCACCATCGAAGCTGTTTTATTTTTAAACGAACCATTCCAAAAAATACATATGATTAGTGCGGGTATCGTTATTTTTGGACTGATACTTGCTAATTCAGGTCAATCCAAAAAACAATCGCAGCATGTTTGATCAAATAGATTCCATTACGCTAATCCTTTTATGCATCGCTGCATTTGGTGCAGGTTTTGTAGACGCGATTGTAGGTGGTGGTGGACTTATACAAACGCCCACAGCGCTAATATTAATGCCCAACTTACCCGTAGCTACGGTTATAGGTTCTTTAAAAATCCCTGCATTTAGTGGTACTTTTTTTGCTGCTAAACAATACGTAAAAAAAGTGAAAATTGAATGGCGCCAAATGGCACTGATGTGCATTGTTGCATTTTCGTTTGCATTTTTAGGCTCCGAGCTACTAAGTCAAATGGGCAACAAACACATGAAACCCATTTTGTTTTGCGTACTTATTGTTGTGGCGTTATACACGTATACCAAAAAAAGCTTTGGGCAAGCGCAATCAAAAAGTCTTTCAAGTAATTCGCTTTTGCTACGCAGTTTATTGTTAAGTGCCACTGTTGGATTTTACGATGGATTTATTGGACCGGGCACTGGAAGCTTTTTAGTACTCGGTTTTATTGCATTGCTTGGATACGATTTCTTGCAAGCTAGCGCCCATGCTAAAATGGTTAATTTATCAACCAATTTTGGATCTATCGTACTTTTTTTTATTAAAGGAACCATAATATGGGGTGTTGCCATTCCGATGGCTATTTGCAACGCAGTTGGAGGGGTATTGGGGGCCAAATTAGCCATTGCCAAGGGTAACCAATTTATTCGCGTATTCTTTTTACTCGTTATTTGTGCTACTATTTTACGGTTTGGCTACGACGTATTTTTCAAATAAGACTTCTTAACTTTTTTTTAGGTCATTAAGGTGGATTACTCCTACTAATAAGCGTTAATTTTCAACATTCAATTGAATTGACACCTTAAACCGTAGCTTTATAAACAGTAATACCTATTATATGACCATTGGGTTTGAAAAAGAAAAAAATATAAAAGCAGGACTAATAACAGCCGTTATTTGTTTGTTGCTTTTTTGCATTTTCTTTTTTTTAACATGGGAACTACCTCAAATTCCAACACCAAGTTTTGGCGAAGGGATTGAGGTAAATTTAGGTAATTCAGAAACTGGCTTTGGTACCGAACCTCCTCAAATACCCGGAGAAGCTGCCACAGAAATGGACAACACGAAAACAACACCGCCAGCACAAGTAGAAGCTAGTAAGCCTATTCAAACCTATGCCAACGAAACAAATGAGGCTGCGGCTGTTGCTACAAAAACAGTAAAAAAAGAAGCGGTTACAACACCTCCTATTCCTCCCCCGCCAAAACCAAAAGCTGTATTTGGTGGCGGCACAAGCACTACTACTAGTGGTAATAATGCCGATAGCTACAATGGAAAAACAGACCAAGGTGCCCTTGGCGGAAAGGGTGATCAAGGAAAACCAAATGGCAATCCAAATTCAGATAGTTACACCGGCAATGGCGGTAACGGCACGGGTGGCCCAGCGGGCGCAGGCGGTGGCGTAAGCATCAGAAGTGGACTAGATGGAAGACGCATTGCAAAGCTTCCAAGTTTTGAAGATGACTTTAACGAAAATGCAAAAGTAGCTGTAGATATTATAGTGAATGATAATGGACAAGTAATAAGTGCAACAGTAAACCCCCGAGGTACCACAACTACAAACGCTAGTATCCGTAATATTGCCATCAAAAAAGCAAAAATGCTCCGCTTAAATGCAGGCACTGATCCCGAACAAAAAGGAACGATTGTATTTAGTTTTAAGATTCACGAGTAAATGAATTACGCACAAACACTTGGTTATTTATTTACGCAACTTCCTATGTTTAGTCGTGTTGGCGCTGCAGCTTATAAGCCAGATTTAACCAATACTATAAGGCTTTGTGAGGCACTCGGCAATCCACAGCAGCAGTTTAAATCTGTTCATGTAGCAGGTACCAATGGTAAAGGATCTACCAGTCATATGCTCGCTTCTGTTTTACAAACAGCTGGTTATAAAACAGGGCTATACACGTCGCCGCACCTCGTAGATTTTAGAGAAAGAATTAAAATTGATGGGGCTTATTGTTCCAAAGAATTTGTAGTTGAATTTACCCAAAAAATAAAGCCGCTCATTACAACAATTCAGCCCTCTTTTTTTGAAATAACTGTGGCGATGGCATTTAGTTATTTTGCTGAACAAAAAGTAGACATTGCCGTAATTGAAGTAGGCCTTGGTGGACGCTTAGACAGCACCAATATTATAACGCCCGAAGTTTCTATCATTACCAATATAGGACTTGATCATACCCAATTTTTAGGTGATACCATTCCACAAATTGCTGGTGAAAAAGCCGGCATTATTAAAAAAGATGTGCCCTGCATTGTTAGTGAATATACTGAGGAAACAAAGCCCGTTTTTGATGCTGCGGCTATTCAAACTACCCTAGCCTACGGTTCCGAATTGTACACCATACTTAACACAAAGTATACACATGATTATTTAGAAGTTGAGGTTTTAAATAAAAAAACAGAAGGTGTAGAAAATTACAAACTAGATTTAAGCGGGATCTATCAAGCAAAAAATATAATGGGCGTTTTAGGTGCTATTAGCATACTACAAACAAAGGGTTGGCAAATTTCCAACCAGCATATAATTGATGGACTAAGTCAAGTCAAAAAAAATACAGGCCTTTACGGAAGATGGCAAATGATTGGCTCAAACCCTACTATCGTTGTAGATGTGGCACATAATGTAGCCGGGATTCAAACACTACTCGCACAAATTAAACTTGTCAATCACCAACAATTACATATTGTTTTTGGCATGGTCAAAGACAAAGACATAGATAGCGTTCTTGCGTTATTACCTAGCCAGGCTATTTATTATTTTACCCAAGCACAAATAGAAAGAGCCATTGATGCAACTGAACTGCAAAAAAAAGCAAGTGAACATGGTTTGAGAGGAAATATTTACACCCATGTAAATGAAGCCATTAGTGCCGCTCAAAAACAGGCGCAGGTCACAGATTTAATTGTTGTATGTGGAAGCGTTTTTTTAGTAGGAGAAATTGAAGGTGTCATTCCATCAACTGTATTGTAGCCAACCTAATTGAATGAGCGCCTCGTAAATGGGCCCGAGCTGAACGCCATGCATGATTTTATTTTGCTGGAGTAATTGTATAAAATCCTTTTTACTATATAACACCACTTCAATGTCTTCAAAAAAATCGGGATTGGTGTGCGCCGTTGGTACTGCATTTTCAATCAAATAAAAAAAGGCAGTGTTGTCATTAATAGCAGGATTGGGCGCTGTTTTACAAATTAGTTGTATCTGATCGGAACTGTATCCGGTTTCTTCTTGGGTTTCTCTAAGCGCTGCTACCATTGGATCTTCGCCTTCATTGATAACGCCACCTGGGAGTTCCAGTGTTACGGCATCTACCGGATAGCGGTACTGTTTTACCAATACAATTTCATTGTTTGGCGTAACAACCACGGCGTTGGCCCAATTTGGAAGTTCTACTACATAATACGGGTCAATAATTCGGCCATCCGGAAATTGACAAGCATCTGCTCTAGCTTTAAACCAACGATCTTCAAATACTTTTTTTGAAGTAATTTTTTTCCAACGCTGCTCTCTCATGAATTACCAATAAATATTACCAGCCCTTATTTTCTTTTAAAGTTTTGATATGTGCCACATGGTGTTTGCCATGCCATGCATAAATACCAAGCATCTCCCAAAGTGTTAATTGACCACGGCGCTGTGGATTAAACAATGTTTTTTCAAAATCAGCATCCGACATATTTTGAAGTAACGTTAACCAGCGTTTATGCAGCGCATATAGGAGGGTTATTGAAACATTGATGGGTTCTTTTGTAACATCTGCTGTTTCTGACCACGCATTTTCTTCATAAGGTTTAATGGTAGGATTCTCTTCTGTTAGCGCAAGCTTAAATCTAATAAATGAATTCATATGACTATCTGCCAAATGATGCACGAGTTGATGAACCGTCCAACCACCGTTTCTATATGGTGTGTGCAACTGCGCTTCGTCTAAATTTTCGATAGACTGTTCTAGTTCATTTGGTAAAAACTGAATATCTGCGAGCCATTTTTTCTTTTGTAGCTCCGAAAAAGTTTGTGCTTCGTATTTACCTATTGGATATTTTGGATCTTTTTCCATATTATTTTTTTAAGCCTCTCTTAATGCGTGTCCAGTTAAACTTATAAACACGTCTTCTAAATTAGCCTGTTTTACTTCTTTTGGTTTTTCAAAACCACCCGCCACTAAATCATCAATCAATTGATCGGGTGTATTAATGGCAATGAGTTTACCGCTATCTACAATAGCTACCCTATCACATAATATTTCTGCTTCGTCCATATAGTGCGTGGTAATAACTACCGTGGTACCACTATCTCTGATAGATCTTATGAGGTCCCATAAATTTCTTCGAGCCTGAGGATCTAGGCCAGTTGTAGGCTCATCTAAAAATATCAATTTGGGCTTATTGATTAAAGTAGTGGCAATAGAAAAACGTTGCTTTTGTCCACCGCTGAGCTCTTTAAATTTTGCTTTGGCTTTGTCTCTAAGGTTCACACTATCAAGTATCGCCATAGGATCTATTTGTTCATTGTAAAGTCCGGCAAATAAATCCAGCAACTCGGTTAAATGAAGACCCGGATAAAACCCTGCTGTTTGAAGCTGAACACCAATTATTTTTTTTATTTCGTCGGCGTCTTTTTCAATGTCAAATCCGTTAACGATTACTTTACCACTTGTTTTTTCACGAAGGGTTTCAATAATTTCAAGTGTGGTAGATTTTCCCGCGCCATTAGGGCCTAACAAGCCAAATATTTCACCAGGATATACTTCAAAACTCAGCCCTTTAACGGCCTCAAAATCACCGTATTTTTTAGTAAGATTTTCAACTCTAATGATGGGTTCCAACATAGCTTCTCTTTAATTGTATAAAGATAGTGCTTACGCGCAAGTTATTGTAACTTTGCGCTCCAATTAGCGCATATGCAAGTACACCAGATATCGGCACAACAAATTCAGTCAAAAGAAGCATTTTTAAAAACCATAGCGGCCTGTACCCAAAATGCTAGCGACATAAGCTCCGCTTCCAACAGCGCAACGGCAAATGATGCTATCTCAGCTTGCTATTTGGTAGAAACCCCTGCCCTTATCAACGCCCCCCTTTCCGAAGTATCCAGTGCCTTTTTTGATGGAAACAAAGACATTGCACTACAATTATTCGAGGCCGTTAAAAACAATGTGTTTGCGCGCGTTGATGCTATTTTGGTGGATCAAAAAGCAGCTTGCATTTCCCGTTTAGGTGATTTATTTACAGAAATTGAGTGGCTGCTACACGACAAGCCTGTTCGTGCTTTTCCTTATTACAAAGATCAAATCGTATGTACTGGTGCCGTTCTTGGCTCCGCACTTTTTTACCATTTTTTATTAGAGCAGGGTGTTGATGCTGTTTTTGTAGACATCAGAGATTGCATTGTTACTTCCGATGATTTTGGTGAAGCGGGTGTTCTTGAATCCATTACGCAGGCAAGAATACAGCAAACTTTTATACCTGGCCGCACGCATGTAACCCAGGCTAGCATTGGCGCTACCGATCAAAACGAAAATGCAACCTTAACGGCTGAGGCTAATGATTGGGTTCTAAAAACCATTAAGGGTTTATAAACCTGCCGGCGCCTCTATACGCTTTTGCAAAATATTTTTCGGACAAATCATTAATGGTCACGCCTTTTGAGGTAGACGCGTGCACAAATTTATTGTTGCATACATAAACACCAACGTGCGTAATAATCATAGACGCAGATACGGTATTAAAAAATACGAGGTCGCCTTCTTTTAAATTTTCTGTTTCTATTTTTGTAGATGCATCAAATTGTTGTTGCGAATTTCTTGGAATTTTTACATTGTAAACATCACGCAGTATCACTTGTGTAAAGGATGAGCAGTCGATACAAGAATCGGTGCTTCCGCCAAAACAATACTGGGTACCAAACCACTTTTCCATTTGCGCTAACAACTCCAAGTTGGTTAAACTTGTTGGTGCAACGCCCAGTAAGTTTGCATATTTATTGGGTAATGAAAGTGCTGCGTCGTAAGTAATGCCTACATTTTTTTTGGATTCCGTTTCCGCCACGGGTGGCGCCGTAACTTTTACGCCTGCAAGCGTTACTTCACCTGGCAAAACGGCTACATTGTCCAAAAAGCCCCTTGGCATAGAGGAGCTGCTCCCCGCTTGTCCGCGCGCGCTCGATTGGTCTTTGGAGGTTAACCTACCAAGTGATTTACAGCCCGAAAGCAGGAAAAGCCCCAAAACAGCAATTATATATACTTTATACCG
>Ga0222712_10000881_pt1 | contig 38519 bp, 37 predicted proteins | sample C33_657DmetaG_FD_165043 | JGI IMG/M metagenome (GOLD analysis project Ga0222712, IMG submission 165043) | Estuarine water microbial communities from San Francisco Bay, California, United States - C33_657D | ecosystem: Environmental > Aquatic > Marine > Unclassified | place: USA: California... | reverse complement strand
CACCAATCAACGCAAAAGAATTCTTTAAGTTACAAGATGAGTACGAAGCTAAAGTGGTAACACTTGATAAGGACGCACGCAAAATGAGCTTATCTATTAAGCAAATGAGCCAAGATCCTTGGAGCAGTATCGAATCTAAATTCCCAGAAAACAGCAAGCACAAAGGTCTTGTTAAAAACATTACTCCTTATGGTGTTTTTGTTGAAATGGAGCCAGGTATTGGTGGTATGATTCACATCAGCGATTTAAGCTGGTTAAAGCGTTTCAATCACCCTTCTGACTACACTAAAGTGGGCGATGCAATTGATATCATTATCTTAAGCATTGATAAAGAAAACAGAAAATTACAATTAGGTCATAAGCAATTAGAAGAAGATCCTTGGACTGCATTAGAAGAAACTTTTGCAATTGGATCTGTTCATGAAGGTACCGTTACCCGTAAGGATGACAAAGGTGCACTTGTGCAACTTCAATATGGCTTAGAAGGATTCGTACCTAACCGTCATTTGAACAAAGAAGATGGTACGCAGGTAAAAGCAGATGATACAGCGCAGTTTATGGTGATCGAATTTGATCGCAACGAAAAGCGTATTGTGTTATCACATGCTCGCCTTTGGGAACAAGTAATAGCTGAAGAAAAAGAAGTAGCTAAGAAAGAAGCCAAAGCGGAATCAGACAACACCAAGAAGGCAGTAAAGGCGGTTCAGTCTAAAGTAGAGAAGTCTACCTTAGGTGATTTGAGCGCACTTGCTGACATCAAGGCTAAATTGCAGGAAGGTGAAGGCGGGAACTAATTAGTCCCCTTTCATTAGGAATAGGTCAAAAAGCTGTCTAACCACCCGGTTAGGCAGCTTTTTATATTTTTCTTAACTAGTTGATAGTCAATATCCGAAATCAAATTTCTAATTTGCTAACAATTAACTAATTTTGCCAACTTGTATGAATAGAATTGTAATTGTTTTTTTGGCGGCTTTTATACTGGTTTCCTGCTCCTCAAAGTTTTCTAAAATCTTAAAGAGCAAAGACGTCGAGTATAAGTATAAGATGGCGGAGCAGTTTTATGCTAAAAAAGATTACAGCAAAGCACAAGTATTGTACGAAGATATTTTTCAGGTGATGAAAGGTACCCCTCGTTACGAAGACATGTATTACAAATTCGCGTATTCTTATTATTATCAAAAAGATTACTCGAACGCCGAAAACTTGTTTAAGAATTTCTTGGAAAACTTTCCGAGTTCTAGCAAGTTGGAAGAAATAGAATACATGCGTGCATATTCGTTCTTTAAAGAATCACCAAAAGTAGATTTAGATCAAACCAATACCAATAAAACCATGCAGTTAATGCAGGTATTTATTAATGGTCATCCAGGTTCTAAGAGAGTGCTGGATGCAACAGAAATTATAGATCAGTGTAGAGAGAAGTTAGAAGAAAAAGAATTTAAAGCAGCACAGCTTTATTTAAACTTAGGTTATTATAAAGCAGCAGCCGTGGCTTTTGGTAATGTGTCTGATAATTTTCCGGATTCAAAAAAAGCGGATTTATACAAGTACCAAGTAGTGGTATCTTATTATAAATATGCCGAAATGAGTTACGAAGAAAAGCAACAAGAGCGTTATGCAAAAGTGATTGTAGAAGCAGATGATTTTTTAGAACGCTACAATACGAGTAAGTATGTGGCTGATGTAAATAAATACAAAACAGCATCTTCAAATTATTTAAACAATACAAAAAAATGAGTAAGCTAAGAAGACAATTAAGTGCCAACACACCAAGTGTTGTTGAAACGAAGAGCCTAATAGATATTAAAGCAAAAACTGGTAATTTATACGAGTCTATTGCGATTGTAGCACGTAGAGCCAATCAAATCAATGTATCTATCAGAGAAGAATTGCACAACAAATTGGAAGAGTTTGCTAGCCACACTGATAGCCTAGAAGAAATTCATGAGAACAAAGAGCAAATCGAAATCTCTAGAGCTTACGAGAAAATGCCTAACCCAGCAATTTTAGCAACACAAGAATTTATGGAAGGCAAAGTGTATTACAGAAAAAACGAAGACAACGATTTATTCCGTTAATTCAAACAAATCTATTTTATATAAAAGACAGTGTAATAACTGTCTTTTTTTGTTATTTTAGAGTACGTTATTTGGTCCAATATGAAGGTTACTAAAACAGTATTTGTCTTTTTGTTGGTGCTCGTTTTTTCGGGTGCTAAAGCCCAGGAATTACAGGCTAGGGTAACTGTACTGTCAAATAGGGTAGCCACAACGGTAGATCGTAAAATATTTGCAACATTACAAACGCAGTTAACCAATCTACTCAACAATAGAAAGTGGACTTCAGATTTGTACAAGCCACAAGAAAAAATTGAATGCAGTTTTATAGTTAACATCGAGTCCATTGTTGAAACCAATGTATACAAAGCAACACTAAGCATTCAGGCAGCGCGTCCGGTGTATGGGTCTAGTTATAAAGCAAGCATGGTTAATTTCCAGGATCCTGATGTTACGTTTAAATACCAAGAATTTCAGCCACTTGAATTTAATGAAGCTAGGGTTCAAGGAACAGATGCTGGCACCGCTAATTTACCGGCTATTTTTGCATATTATGCTTATATGATTATTGGTTTAGATTATGATTCCTTTGCCCTTAAAGGCGGAGAACCGTATTTTAGAAAAGCCTTAAACATTGTAAATAATGCGCCCGAAGGAAAAGGCATACAAGGCTGGAAAATGTTTGATGGACTTCGCAACCGTTTTTGGCTCGTAGAAAATGTAACTAATGCCCGTAACAATGTCATTCACGATATATTTTACGGTTATTACCGAAATGGTTTAGATCATTTGATTGACAACGAAACGCTTGCGCAAAGCTCAATATTAGCAGCGCTTATTCAACTGCAAGCTTTTGCGCAAGACAACCAAAATAGCATGATTCAGCAGTTTTTTTTACAAAGTAAATACACTGAATTATCAGGCATTTTTAAAAAGGCAAAAGCAGCCGAAAGGGTAAAAGCCACCGAATTATTAGCGGTACTTGATCCTACCAATGCGCCAAAATACAAAGAAGCACTTCAATGATCCAGCGTACCATTTATATACTAGCATTTGCATTTGTACTTCTTGTTTCCTGTAATAGCGGGACGCCCAAAAATGTATTACCCGTTAATACCATGAAGGTAGTTATGTTTGATATGCTTAAGGCCGATGAATGGTATGCACGAAAACTAGCCGGAGATACGCTCATGTTAAGGATTAAAGATGATATCCCTTTATACGAGCAGGTGTTTGCGGTGCACAAGCTTACTAAAAAAGAGTTTTTTGATAGTTATCATTATTACGAGGCACATCCTATAGCGTATAAAGAGCTAGTGGATTCACTGGAGTCATATGCCAACATGCAAAAGCTAAAAACCATAAAAAAATAAACAATATTTATTCATACTTGTTACAATAAAAAACAAAAAACCATGAGTTTAACAACTGGCACCACAGCCCCTAATTTTAGTTTATTTGACACCGATAAAAATCAGGTTCATTTAGCAGATCAAAAAGGTAAAAATGTAGTTTTATTATTTTTTCCTTTAGCATTCACTGGTGTTTGTACCACAGAGCTTTGTTCTATCAGAGACAATATTGCGGTATACAATAATACAAGTGCTTCTGTATTTGGCGTTTCAGTAGATTCTTTATTTGCCCTAGGTAAGTTTAAAGAAGAGCAAAACCTAAACTTCCCTTTATTAAGCGATTTTAACAAAGAGGCTGCTAAGGCATTTGGCGTTTTATATGATGTATTTCCTGCATTTGAAATGCAAGGTGTTAGCAAGCGTGCTGCCTTTGTAATTGACAAAGAAGGTGTTATTCAGTACGCCGAAGTTTGCCCTACACCTGGTGATTTACCAAACTTTACAGCAATTCAAGAAACCCTTGCTAAACTAGCTTAATTTAGTTTGTTGTATCTTTGTACTATTAGGTCAAAAGCATGCAAAAAAAGAACTTCATTATAGTTGGTATATTATTTATCATTACCTCCAGTTTTACACCTGGAGGTAATGGTTTTTATGACTCTTTTTTTAGCGCACCTGCAACCGCTAAAGTGATTCGCTTTTATCCCAACCCTGCTACCACAGTTATCAACTTTGAATTTGATAAATCGGTAGCGTCTACAAGCGTCATCGCAATCTATAGTTTTTATGGAAAAAAAATGAGCGAGCAGCGGTTATCAACGAATAAAGTAAGCTTTATTTTAGACGATAATTACACCCGCGGCTTGTATGTTTTTCAACTCCGCGACCAAGCAGGCAGGCTCATTGAGTCTGGTAAATTTCAAGTAAACAAGTAGTTTACTTATCTGTTACTTCAACAATTAAAAATTTTAAATAATTGGTATTTTCCATGCCCCAAATAATGGGATGGTCAGACGCTTGCGCTTGAAACGTAACTTGTCTAATTTTTTTGCGCGCATCTTTTGCTGCCATTTCGATGGTTTGTAAAAACAGTTCTGGTTGAACGAGATTAGTGCAACTTGATGTCACTAAAAAACCACCATTTCTAATTAATTTCATACCACGTAAATTAATTTCTTTATACCCCGTAATTGCTTTTTGAATACTTTCTCTACTCTTTGTAAATGCAGGTGGGTCAAGCATTACAACGTCGTATTGTCTGCCATCTTTACCCCATTGCTTAAGCACATCAAATGCGTTCATCGCTTCAAATTTACAAATCGCATCCAGCCCGTTGAGTGCTGCATTTTTATTGGCTTGCGCTACAGCGTTTTCAGAAATATCTAAACCCAACACAGATTTTGCGCCATAATGTGCGGCATGAATTTCAAATGTTCCCGTGTAGGTAAAAGCACCTAAAACGTCGGCACCTTTTACAATATGTTGAATGGCTTTTCGGTTGTCTTGTTGGTCTAAAAAGTAACCCGTTTTTTGTCCATTTTGTATATCTACATGAAAACGTAATCCGTTTTCATGGATAATAATATTTGTATCAAATGGCTCCGATAAAAAACCTTTTATTTGAGTTAGTCCTTCTAGTTCTCTTACCGGCACATCGTTTCTTTCGTATATTCCCTTGGGCGTAAAAATAGTGTTGAGTGCTTCCACAATGGCAGGCTTCCAATGATCCATGCCTAACGACAAAGTTTGCAAAACAAAGTAGTCGTTAAACTTATCAATGATAAGGGCAGGCATTTGGTCCGCTTCACCAAAAACAAGTCTACAATTTTCGGTGTAGCCTATTTTTTGACGATAAGCCCATGCTTCTGCAATACGGCGGTGAAAAAAGGCAGCATCAATGGTTTCGGGCTTACGGGTGAGCAAACGTACTAGGATCTGTGATTTTGGGTTAATATAGCCTCTACCTGCAAATTTACCATCGGCATAATGTACATCTACTGTGGCAGCAGGCTCAATTGGGCCATCAATTTTGTCAACTTCATTACCAAAAACCCAGGGGTGACCATTTGCGATACGCGCCGCAATCTTCTTTTTTAGAAACAACTTTGTCATGTCTGCGAAGATAAGGCGGATTAATCTGCCAATTTTTCCCTTTTCTTTGCAACGGCAAAATTTTTGCGATAATAAAGGGGTAAAACAATAAGCAATAGTTATGGAAGCGTCAACACCAAACGAAATGGAGCAAAATATTGAAAATGAGCTCAATACCGATGAAAATATACCTGGAACCGAGCATCTCAATGAGCCGGTTGCTGATGAAGATCCTATTACCAAGCTTGAGGCCGAATTGCAGGAGCAAAAAGACAAATACCTGCGTTTAATGGCAGAGTTTGACAATTATAGAAGAAGAACATCCAAAGAGCGTTTAGAGCTTATTCAAACCGCTGGAAAGGACGTTATAGTTTCTATGCTTGACATTTTAGACGATTGTGACCGCGCCGAAAAGCAGTTGCAAAGTTCAGATGATATCGCAGTTCAAAAAGAAGGGATTCAACTCGTTTTTAATAAATTGCGTGCTACTATGTTAGCCAAAGGCGTAAAGGCGATGGAAAGTATCCACGAAGAATTTGATGTTGAAAAGCATGAAGCCATTACTGAAATTCCTGCACCTTCAGAGCATTTAAAAGGAAAGGTAATTGATGATGTAGTTAAAGGGTATTATTTAAATGATAAAATTATCCGCTTTGCAAAAGTGGTAGTAGGAAAATAATTAAGCAATGGCAAAAAGAGATTTTTACGAAATATTAGGGGTATCTAAATCTTCATCTGCAGATGAAATTAAAAAAGCATACCGTAAAGTGGCGATGCAATATCACCCAGACAGAAATCCGGGTGATAAAGAAGCAGAAGATAAATTTAAAGAAGCCGCTGAAGCCTATGAGATTTTAAGTGACGCTGATAAAAAAGCAAAGTATGACAGGTTTGGTCATAATGCTTTTGGTCCGGGAATGGGCGGCGGTGCTTCTCATAGCTCTAATATGGATGATATCTTTAGCCAGTTTGGAGATATGTTTGGTGATGATGCTTTTGGTTCTTTTTTTGGTGGTGGAAGGTCAAGAGGTGGTGGGGGCAGGGCTGCAAGAGGACAGCGTGGGAGTAATTTGCGTATTAAAATCAAATTGAATTTTGAAGAGATCGCAAAAGGTGTCAATAAAAATGTAAAAGTTAAAAAGCATGTTACCTGTACCGGTTGCGGTGGTAACGGTGCTAAAGATAAAAACAGCGTTCAAACTTGTAGTTCTTGTGGTGGTAGTGGACAGGTGCGTAAATTAACCAATACTTTTTTAGGTCAAATGCAAACTGTTACTACATGTTCATCTTGTAATGGAGAAGGAACAACCGTTACAGCTAAATGCGGTACTTGTAAAGGTGAGGGTAGAATGTACGGTGAAGAAACAATTTCTATTGATATTCCAGCAGGTGTTCAAGAAGGCATGCAGCTGAGTATGAATGGAAAAGGTAATGCTGGTGAAAGAGGTGGAAGCGCTGGCGATTTAATCATTCAAATCGAAGAAGAAACACATCCAGAATTACAACGTGATGGATTAAATGTAGCATTTGATTTACACTTGAATTTTGTAGATGCTGTATTTGGAACACAGGTAGAAGTTCCTACCATTGATGGGCGTGCTAAAATAAAAATCCCTGCAGGAACGCAAAGCGGAAAAATATTTAGACTCAAAGGAAAAGGTTTTCCTGAAGTGCAAGGCTATGCAAAAGGAGACCAGCTCATTTATGTAAATATTTGGACGCCTCAAACAGTTAATGACGAGGAAAAAGTAATGTTAGAAAAATTACAAGCAAGTGATAATTTTAAGCCCAATCCAAGTAAGTCTGATAAGAGCTTTTTTGATAGGGTTAAGGAAGCCTTTAATTAATCTTCTTTATTGCATTGTACAGGCGCTATTCAACAAGTTTGTAAATATCCCTACTGTTTCGGCCATACCCATCGTAGTCTAATCCATAGCCTAATACAAATTTATTTGGGATAGAAAAGCAACAATAATCGATTGGCACTTCAAACACAGTGGCATCTGGCTTGTGCAGTAGCACGCCAATTTTTAAGGATGCGGGTTGTTGGTTGTGTAACTGTGGTAAAAAGGTATGAAGTGTTTTGCCAGTATCTATAATATCTTCTAGTACTATAATATGTCTATTGGTAAGGTCTATGTCTAAGCCAATGGCTGTAATCACTTGTCCGGTAGAAGTGGTGCCTTTGTAGGAAGCTAGTTTAATGAAGCAAATTTCAGCTTCTATCGAAACTGATTTAAATAAATCGGATGCAAACATAAAAGAGCCATTTAGTACAGCAATAAACAAAGGTTTTTTGCCGGCATACTCCGTGTTAATTTCGGCTGCTAATGCAGCGATCTTTTCTTGGATAAGTGCTTCAGGTAAAAATATTTCGAAACTTTTTCCGTGTAGTTGAATCCTAGACATATCCTTATTTTTTCTTTCTTTTTTTAGATTTCTTTGTTACAGGTTTGATGATTTTTTCTGCTCTTAATTTAATCTTTTGACCAACCTGTAAAATGGCATCTTTTGTGATTTTAGGGTTCAGCGTTAATAATGTACTCAGTTGAACACCTTCTTTTTGTGCAACACTATACAGTGTTTCTGTACCAGTTACTGTATGAATTTCAGATGCGCCATATTTTTGTTTCTTTTCAATAAATAAAATGCGGTCTTGATCTAAAATGTTCATTTCCGCAAGTTCATTGTACTCGAATATTTTGCTCAAACTTATTTTATTGTTGTTAGCAATGGCTAGTAGTGAACTTCCTTTTGTTGCAACAACGGCCCTGGTATTGTTGATCGATACTTTGGTGTTTTCAAGTAAGCTTACTGGTGCAGGAATTACATCTTTGGTAGGTGCCGTTTGCAGGGATGGCGATACTACTGGGGCCTGCGCAGGGGCAACCACTTCTTTTTCTTGTGCTGGTTGCGTTGCAGTTTTTGAAGGCTCAGGTGTATTTGTAGTTACTGGCTTTGTAACAGGAGTTGGTGTGATTACAAAATCAATTCCTTTTTTCTTGTTTTCCAACGCAATTACTGAGTATTGAGCTAAATCATAATCATTGATTGCTTTAATGAGTAGTGAGGGATAATTTGGATTGGTAGCATAACCTGCTTGTTTGAGTCCAAAGGCCCAGCTTGTAAAGTCAGTAACATCAAGCTTAAATAAAAATGCGTAGTGTGTTCTTGTTTTTAAAAAGTTTGAATGATCTATAAATGAGGTTTCTGCATTTTCGTAAACCCTAAAACATTCGCCAGTTGCATCATCATTGTGGTATATTTTAGGTCCCTTCCATTCTATTTTACATTTAATGCCAAAATGATTATTTGCTTCAGTGGCTAGTCGGCTCTTGCCTGTTTGTGATTCTAATATGGCTTGTGCCAATTTAATAGCAGCAGGAACACCAGTTCTAATTTGTTCCTGCATCGCAATGTTTTTATATTGATTGATATAGGCCGCAGTTTCCACGCCAATTGTTTGCGCAATACCACTCAATGATATTGTTATGGCCAATAAGAAAGTGAATATTAATTTAAATTTCATAGTTCATTTTTTTGAATCAGAAGCATGCCGTCTCTGATTGTTAATAGCACTTGATTTGTGCGCGGATCATTTTTAACGTGTTCGTTAAATGCATGAATGGCAACTGCATTTTTTCCTGAAATATTTTCTTCTAATACTTCTCCATGAAATAATACATTGTCTGCAATAATAACACCCCCTTTAGCTAAGAGAGGAACCACCATTTCGTAATACTCGATATAGCCCGTTTTGTCAGCGTCTATAAATACGAGATCAAACATACCATGTAGGGTAGGGATTATTTCTTTGGCATCTCCAATATGGAGTTTAATTTGATTGGCATATTTGCTTTGCCCAAAATAATTACTTGCAGTTTGAGCGTCTTCTAATCTAGATTCTATGGTATGCAAAACGCCACTTGGTGCAAGTCCTTTTGCCAAACATAGCGCACTATAACCGGTAAACGTACCAATCTCTAAAATATGCATTGGCTTTTTCATGCAAGACAGCATGCTTAAAAATTGCCCTTGCACTTCACCACTAAGCATATGCGCTTTGGGGTGTGTGGCTCTTGTTTCATCTAATATGATTTGCAATAAAGGATCAGCGGGTGTTGTAAAAACATCCGAGTAAGTTACCGCTTGGTCTATAATAAATGGAACTAACATCTATTTTTAAATCGCTGTTTCTTTTTTAGAGATAAGAAGGAGTCCTATAAATGTAATCAACCCATTGATGATGAGTAGTTCTAGTCCAATTTCGAAAGCGCCAAATAATGCTTTTTGATTCAGGTCAATAATTAAGCATAGTAAAGGGGATATAATACAAACAAGCGGCACCCATTTGTCTAGTACATTTCTTTTTAAAACAATTCCAAATGTAAAGAGGCCTAATAATGGCCCATAGGTGTAGGCTGCCACTTTTAAAATAACCCCAATCATACTTGGATTGTCTATCCACTTGTATACCATTACAAATAATAAAAACACTATGGCAAATCCAATATGTATTCTTTGTCTGATGCTTTTCTTTTTTGCTTCGTCCCAATCTTGACGGCGTTGCATACCTAATATGTCAATACAAAAAGTAGCGGTGAGGGCGGTAATAGCGCCATCAGCACTAGGAAATAATGCAGAAATAAGGGCGATGATAAATATAATGGACATAGCAGGTGGCATATGTTCTAAGGCAATGCTTGGGAACAATTTATCACCAGTAACAGCTAAGCCGTTAGCGCTTGCAAACAAATATAATAACCCACCTAAAAATAAAAAGAGGGTAATAACTACTAGCATGGTAAAGCCAAGTGTTATTACATTTTTTTGCGAATCCTTTAATGTTTTTACAGAAATGTTTTTTTGCATCATCTCCTGATCCATACCTGTCATGGTAATGGTAACAAAGGCCCCCGCTAATATTTGCTTTACAAAAAACAGCTTACTAGATGGTTCTGTAAAAAATATTTTGGTATAACCTTTGTCTGCCATAGTTGATAAGCTTTCAAAGAAACCTACATGGAGTTGGTTAAGGATATAAAAGACGCAAATCACAAGCCCTAAAAGCATGCAAGATGTTTGAAGTGTATCGGTCCAAACGATGGTTTTAACGCCGCCCTCATAGGTATACAACAATATCATAAGTAGGATGATAAGGGTAGTTGCCCAAAAGGGAACATGAAAACTTTGTAGGATAGCATCTTGCAAAATGCGCACTACTAAATAAAGCCTTGCTGTGGCGCCAAGGGTTCTTGATAAAATAAAAAAGGAAGCGCCTGTTTTATAAGATGCCACACCAAGTCTCGTACTTAAGTAATTGTATATGGAAGTTAAATTAAGCTTATAATAAAGTGGTAGTAACACATACGCAATGGTTAAATAACCAATCACATAACCCAGTGTAATTTGTAAATAGGAGAACGCGTTTACGTAGTTGGTACCACCTACAAGGGTACCCACCTGACCAGGTACACTCACAAATGTTACACCGCTTAGTGAAGTACCCACCATACCAAATGCCACAAGCATCCAGTTACTATTTCTATTACCAATAAAAAAAGAATCATTGGTGCTATTTTTACCCGTTACTTTAGCAACAACAAGTAGAATTAGAAAGTATACTATTACAAAGGAAAATAAAACAATGGGCGACATAGCAATCGTTATTTTTTGTTAAATTGTAGGCCTTAAAGGTAAGGATATTGCGCCTTTTTCATGCATAACAATGGGATATATGTCTATACAAACAGTAGCTGTTTTTTGTGGTTCCAAAGATGGGTTAGATCCCGCGTTTTTACAAGAGGCAACTGATTTTGGAAATTTATTGGGAGTTACAGGCATGAACCTTGTTTATGGGGGTGGCAATAAAGGCCTAATGGGCGCTGTGGCCAATGGTGCCATGGCAGCAGGCGTGAAAGTTATTGGTGTTATTCCAGAAGTATTAACCACATGGGAACACCAGCACGAAGGTATTACCGAGTTACATGTTGTTTCAGACATGCATGTAAGAAAAAAGATGATGTATGATCTATGTGATGCTGCACTCATTTTACCAGGTGGCAATGGCACTTTGGATGAACTATTTGAAATGCTTACATGGAATACCCTAAAAATTCACGACAAAAAAATTATCTTATTAAACTGTAATGGCTTTTATGATCACCTGGTAGCGCATATGCAAATGATGCAAGCGCAGGGTTTTTTATATGAAAGCGTAGAACACCGTTTAATAGTTGCCACATCTGCAAAAGAGGCGGTGGCTTTACTCCAAAGTTTTTAGTGACTTTCTAGGTCAAAAATTTTACCAGCGTTTAATATGTTATTGGGGTCAAATGTTTTTTTGATAGAACGCATGAGTCTCAAATGTGTTTCCGAAAAAACAGTTTTCAAAAATGGTTTTTGAATGAGTCCCACGCCGTGTTCCCCACTAATGGTTCCGCCTAAACTTGCAATAAGTTCAAAAAGGGGCATGAGTGCGGCCGTCATTTCTGAATTGTTGTAACTATTTTTAATGGTAGGGTGGTTGATGCGAATATGTAAATTGCCATCTCCCGCATGTCCATAACAAACTACTTTAAAGCCGTTATTAGCAGCAATTTCTTTAACACCTTTAATTAATTTAGGTAGTTCAGCCCTTGGCACAACAGCATCTTCCTCAATGGTATAACCAGCCATCACAGACGCTTCATTTGCTTTTCGACGAATTTTCCAAAGTTCATTTTTTTGCTCGGCGTCTTCTGCAAAATAAATTTCACCTACTTCGTAACTATTTAATACTTCTGAAATGGCTTCCATTTCATGCATTAAAACATCTAGGTTATTGCCGTCTACTTCGATAATTAAATGCGCAGCTAAACCATCTGTTAATGGAACCGCTGAACTATCTAACATTTTAGTGGCAAGTGTTATCGCGTCTATTTCCATGAGCTCCATAGCGCTTGGCGTAATGCCTGCTCTAAAAATGGCACTCACTGCTTCGCTTGCTTTTTCTAAGCTATTAAAAGGAGCAAGCATGAGTAAATCAAATTTTGGATGCGGAATTAAACGGAGTACAATTTTAGTAACAATGCCAAGGGTTCCTTCACTACCTACTATTAATTGTGTAAGGTTGTAGCCAGTGGCATTTTTTAAAACGTTGGAACCGGTCCATATAATTTCACCTGAAGCTAATACTACTTCTAAGTTTAAAACATAGTCTTTTACAACCCCATATTTTACGGCCTTGGGTCCACCACTATTTTCAGAAATATTACCACCAATAAAACAACTTCCTTTACTAGCAGGATCGGGTGGATAAAAAAGTCCTTTTTCTTTTACTGCATTTTGCAACACTTCGGTAATCACACCAGGCTCGGTGGTTACTTGTAAGTTGCGCTCGTCTATGTCCAGTATCTGATTGAGTCTTTCGGTAGATAATAATACGCCACCTAAATGTGGTAGTGCGCCACCAGTTAACCCGGTGCCAGCACCTCTTGGTGTAACAGGTAATACATGTTCGTTACAAATTTTTAGGATGGCTGAAATTTCAGCTGCTGTTTTTGGCTTTACTACAACGGCAGGTAAGTACAATAAATTTTCGGTTTCGTCTTTGCCATACTTATGCAGGCTTTCTTCATCTGCTACTACAAAATCATTTCCAATAAGTTGCTTAAACTGTTCTACAATAGAAGCAGTAACGACGCCATTTGCCATTATTATACTTTTTAGAAAAGGAAAACTAGAAGAGGCCAAACAATGTGCTATCAATTTTTCCAATGATATCGCCTAGGTCTGCTTCGTTTTCGCCAAATTTATTTTTATCACAATCAATTACAAGTAATGGACCTTCTTGGTATCCATCAATCCATTTGTTGTAATATTCGTTGAGGCGTTTTAAATAATCGAGTCTGATATTTTCTTCATATTCTCTTCCTCTTTTTTGTATTTGTGATACAAGGGTAGGAACAGAAGCTTTTAAATAGATTAATAAATCAGGAGGTTGAACCATTGTTTTAAGCGTGGTAAAAAACGCATAATAGTTGTCAAAGTCACGCTTACTCATAAGTCCCATTTCGTGTAAGTTGGGCGCAAAAATATTAGCGTCTTCGTAAATGGTTCTATCCTGAATAATGGTTTCAGTACCTCTAGCAATTTCTAATAATTGGTTGAGTCTACCATTTAAAAAGTACACTTGTAAATTAAAACTCCATCTAGGCATGTCTTCATAGAAATCCATGAGGTATGGATTGTGGTCTACGTCTTCAAATTGAGGTATCCAACGGTAGTGCTTACTTAGCATTTCTGTAAGTGTTGTTTTACCTGCGCCGATATTACCTGCGATAGCGATGTGTTTGGGTTTCTTAGCTTTTGCCATAGGGGTTGAAAGTACGAAATGAGTATCTTAAAAAGATAATTATAGTTTGATTTTTTTAATAATAGTTCATGCCAATAGCGCTACGAACCAACGTTAGCGTTTTTGAAGCGCTTTCGCCAGCTTTTTCGGCGCCCATTTTCATGATTTTTTGAAGGGTAGCCGTGTCTTGTTGTAAATCAGCAGCCTTTTCTCGAATTGGCTTAATAAACGCAGCCATATCTTCTGCCAATTGCTTTTTAAGATCACCGTATCTGATAATGCAATTGCCTTCACTGCTGTTGTTGTAATCAGCGGTAAACTTTTCTACGGTATCTGGTGTGCTAACAAGGCCCATCAGGGTAAATAAGTTTTCGATATATCCAGGCATTGGTGCGTTTGGAACTGCAGGACCGCCATCTGTTTTGGCTTTCATGATTTTTTTACGAATCACATCATCTTCATCTGCTAAGTAAAGTGTGTTCATTTGATTTTCACTTTTACTCATTTTTCCTTCGCCATCTAAACTCATTATTTTTACGAGTTCGCCTCCATAATTAAATGCATAAGGTAGTGGTAAAACCTCGCCGTATCTATGGTTAAAGCGCTCTGCATAATTACGCGCCATTTCTAAATGCTGTTCCTGGTCTTTACCAACGGGCACTTTTACAGCGCGGTGAATTAAAATATCTGCGGCTTGTAATACAGGGTAGGTAAGAAGTCCAGCGTTTACATTTTCTGGTTGCAAACGAACTTTTTCTTTAAAGGTTACTGTTTTTTCAAGTTCACCTTTATATGCCATCATGTTTAAATACAAATAAAGTTCTGCAATTTGAGGAACGTCGCTTTGAACATACAATGCTACTTTTTCTGGATCCAATCCACAAGCAATATTTTCGGCAATCACGCGTAAAACATTTGCTTGTAATTCTTTGGTATCTGGGTGGGTGGTAAGGCTATGCCAGTTTGCTACAAAAAAGTAACAATTGAACTCATCTTGCATACGCACATAATTGCGCATAGCACCAAAATAATTGCCTAAATGAAGGAATCCTGTAGGCCTAATGCCACTTAAAACCACCTCTTTTTCCATAGCCGCGAAGATAAGGCGCTTTTTCATGATATTTGCTATACAAATACCCTAAAACTGCCCATTATTCAAGGTTCCAATCACATATTAGGCTCACCCATCGAATACCTGAAAGGCGTTGGCCCTTTGAGGGGTGAATTATTAAAAAAGGAGCTGTCGATTTACACTTTTTCGGATTTATTAGAACATTATCCGCACAGGCACATCGATAAAACCCAGGTGCACAAGATAGGCTCCATTAGCCCCGCCACTGACTTTGTGCAGGTAGTAGGTATCTTACAACAGCCTTCCTTAATGGGCGATAAAAGGGCTAGACGCCTTATTGCGCAGCTAGTGGATGATACGGGTACACTGGAGCTTGCATGGTTTCAGGGGGCTAGCTGGGTGCAAAAGAACCTGGTTCCTGGTCAGAAATACCTTGTATTTGGAAAAACAGGCTTTTTTAATGGGAAGCCTCAAATGGTGCATCCCGAAATTGAAATTTTTACCCCGGCCAAAGAAGGGGGCAAAGATTACCTCGAACCCGTATACCCGGCCACCGAAAAATTAAAGGCCCGTGGGCTTAATGGAAGACAACTGGCAAAACTCACTTACCAGCTTTTTTCCATGATAAAACCCGCAGATATACCTGAAAATTTACCTACCCATATATTATCCGACTATAAGCTCATGAACCGTTATGAAGCTTATTCCAATATTCATTTTCCAGTTTCTGACAAAGCTTATAAAGCGGCGTTAAGACGTTTAAAGTTTGAAGAATTATTTGTGGCACAGGTTCGCTTAAACCTTGTGCGCCTTGCCAGACATCAGTCTAGCAGGGGTGTTGTTTTTGAAAAAGTAGGGGACTTTTTTAATACGTTTTATAACAAATATTTGCCTTTCGAATTAACGGGTGCTCAAAAAAGAGTACTCAAAGAAATAAGAACAGATACCGCTAGGGGTCGTCAAATGAACCGCCTTTTACAAGGTGATGTAGGTAGTGGTAAAACCATCGTAGCGTTACTTAGTATGCTCCTTGCAGCAGACAATGGATTTCAAAGTTGCTTAATGGCACCCACCGAAATTTTAGCGCAGCAGCATTACCAAGGACTTAGTGAATTATTAAAAGATATGGGTGTAGAACTGGCTTTATTAACGGGTAGTACTAAAACAGCTGCAAGAAAAAAAATCATCCAGGGTTTACAAGATGGATCACTTCATTTTGTTGTGGGCACACACGCTGTTATTGAAGAAAAAGTTCAGTTTCATAATTTAGGTTTTGTGGTTGTGGATGAACAACACCGATTTGGAGTTGCGCAGCGTGCAAAGCTTTGGGAAAAAGCGGTAGTACTGCCGCACGTGCTTGTAATGACAGCAACGCCAATTCCTAGAACCCTTGCCATGACTGCTTATGGTGATCTTGACTATAGTGTGATGGATGAATTACCGCCGGGTAGACAACCTATTACAACCGTGCACCGTAATGAAATGATGCGCGCATCCGTGATGGATTTTGTAAAAACAGAAATCGAAAAAGGCAGACAAGTTTATTTTATTTATCCATTAATTGAAGAGAGCGAAAAACTTAGTTACGAAGATCTCATGCAAGGGTATGAACAAGTAAAAAGTTTTTTTCCGGAACCAAATTATAAAATTAGTATGGTGCATGGAAGACAACCGTCGGATCAAAAAGAAACCAACATGGCGCGCTTTGTAAATGGAGATACACAAATCATGGTAGCCACCACCGTAATTGAGGTGGGCGTGAATGTGCCCAATGCCTCCGTCATGGTGATAGAAAGTTCCGAAAAATTTGGTTTATCGCAGCTACATCAGTTGCGTGGACGGGTAGGAAGGGGCTCCGAAAAAAGTTTTTGCGTTTTATTAACAGGTCAAAAAGTAAGCAACGATGCCAGGGAGCGCATCAAAATTATGTGTGCTACCAATGATGGCTTTTTAATTGCCGAAAAAGACCTAGAATTAAGGGGTCCTGGCGATATTGAGGGTACTAGACAAAGTGGTGCTTTGAACTTTAAGCTCGCTAATATTGTTAATGACAAAGAGGTGCTTGAAGTAGCTAAAATAGCTGCCGAAAAGCTAGTGGAAGAAGACCATACCCTCAATTTGGCAAAAAATTTAGAATTGAAAAACTATCTTCAGTCCCAAAAGTCTAGGTCGGGGTGGGGAAAGATATCGTAAATTATAAAAAATTAAGATGTTGCTGCGCAGATTAGTTGGTATTGTATTGTTTTTACTTGTCGCCTCTTTTGTAGAGGTGAGCGCACAGCAGTATCTAGAGTTTACTGAAAACAAAGGTCAGTGGCCCAGTGCTATTAAATTTCAAGCTCAAACTGCAGCAGGTGCTTTTGCACTTCAAAATAATGGGTATCGTGTACTCGTTCACAACCCACAAGATTTAGCGGCATTAAACTCGCACCCCCGCGAAAAAAATCATGTTTCAACCGTACCTGAAAATTTTGACGGCGTATTACATTCGCATGCCTATGAAGTTCGTTTTTTAAATGCCAATCCAAATCCAACCATTGTACCAGAAAAAATTCAGCCATTTTATAGTAATTATTTTATTGGCAATGATTCGTCCAAGTGGGCTAGTGATTGTAAGATTTACAAAGCTGTTGTGTACAAAGACTTGTATCCCGGCATTGATATCAGGTATTATACCAACGATGCGCAATTAAAGTATGATATCATCGTGCACCCAGGAGCCGACGTTTCAAAAATTGCTTTATATATTGATGGTGCAGATGGCATTAAAATAAAAAACCGGGCGCTCGAAATTAAAACAAGGGTAACTACTGTTTCTGAATTAGCACCTTACACTTATCAGTTAAAAAAAGAAGGTAAAAAAGAAGTGGATTGTAATTATACAGTCAAAGGAAATATTGTAAAGTTTACAATTGCAGGAGATTATGATAAAACCGAAACATTGGTGATTGATCCGTCGATTGTATTTTTTGGATACACAGGAAGTACTGCCGATAATTGGGGCTTTACAGCCACGTATGATCCTCAAGGTAATTTTTATGCAGGAGGTATTGTATTTGGCAGTTCTGGTACTTTTCCAGTTAGTAATGGAGCTTTTCAAACCACTTTTGGCGGTGGCGTTACAGAGGGTGATATTGGTCCCTTGGACATAGGAATTATGAAGTTTGATCCTAGCGGTGTCAATCGGATGTATGCCACTTATATTGGGGGAAAAGGAAATGAACAACCTCATAGTTTAGTTGTAGATGCAAGTGGTAATTTAATTATAGCTGGAAGAACGTCATCGGGTTCGGGATATCCTGTTAAAGGATTGTCTACCTATGGTCCACTTGGCGGATTATTTGATATTGTTATTACAAAATTAAATGGGACAGGAACAGCACTTATTGGATCTGTGCGTATGGGTGGCACTGCCGACGATGGCGTAAATATTAGACCCAATTATATCAAGCCACAGGTGTCTGAGTCTACTAGGAGAAATTATGGTGATGATGCCCGAAGTGAAGTAATTGTGGATGGCGCTGGAAATATCATTTTAGCTTCTGTAACACAGTCCGAAGATTTTAGAACAACACCTGGAAGTTTTCAAACAACGCCTGGTAAAAAAACAACCACACGTTTTCAGGATGGTGTGTTGGTAAAATTAACACCCAATTTAGATGCGGTAATTTTTAGTTCTTTTTTAGGAGGAGATGATGATGATGCTGCTTTTGTGCTTGCGATCAATCCTCTAACGGGCTTTATTTATGTGGCAGGTGCAACGGTAAGTTCTAATTTTCCAGGAAGTAAGGCGGGTGTTTTATTTGGCACCAATCAGGGTAAAGTAGATGGTTATGTAACTTTTATAAGTCCTGACGGATCAAGACAAATTGCCACCAGTTATTTTGGTACATCAGGGGATGATATTATTTACGGAATTCAATTTGATAAATTTGGTTTCCCTTATATTATGGGTACTACAACAGTAGCATGGCCAGTTATCAATTCGCCATTTAATAGTGGAGGCAATCAGGCTTCGGGAAAACAATTTATTTCCAAATTGCAACCTGATCTAACACAGTTTTTATACTCTGCAAATTTTGGAACATCCACTGGTAGTTTTCCAAACATTTCACCCACTGCTTTTTTAGTGGATCGTTGTGAAAATGTATACGTATCTGGCTGGGGAGGTACACTTGCACCAGGTTTTCCATCTGCGGGCACTAAAGGTCTTGCCACATTTGGATCGGGCCAATTAAGTACCACTACAGATGGTGAAGACCTGTACTTTTTTGTGCTTGAAAAAAGTGCTAAAAATATTTTGTATGCTACATTTTTTGGTTCTATTAGTGGGGCAAATGGGCCACTTGGCGATCACGTAGATGGTGGAACCAGTCGTTTCGATAAAAATGGCACCATATATCAATCGGTGTGTTCTTGTCTTGGCTCCAATCCAGCCCCAGGAACCGCTTTAAGAGGCACTGCGGGTGTTTGGTCACCCAATAATTTATCTGCCGATCCTAGCTCTGCTAAATGTAATTTACTGGCTATTAAACTAGCGTTTAATTTGGCTGGGGTGGGAGCTGGTTTAAAAGCATCTATTAAAGGAACCGTAAGAGACACGTCTGGTTGCGTTCCCATGACCGTAGATTTCACGGACACGCTTGCACAGGGTAAATCCTATGTTTGGGATTTTGGTGATGGTACAGCGCCTGTTACATCCAACACAGCAAGCATATCACACAATTTTACAAAAGTGGGTATGTTTAAAGTTTCGTTGGTGGCCATTGATTCCAGTACTTGTAATGTAGCTGATACTACTTATATCAATATGCATGTAAGAAATGATGACGCTTCGTTATCATTTGGTTTCGCTAAAGTGCCACCTTGTGATCAATTGGTTTTTGAATTTAATAATACAAGCTCAGGTCCAGCAAGCAAACCTTTCTCCAATAAAAGTTTTACCTGGGATTTTGGGGATGGAACAAAACTCGCTGCAGGTTCGGGTATCATTAGGCATACCTATTTAGCAGGAGGTGCTTATAATGTTAAGCTCACATTAAATGACACCAATTATTGTAACAGTCCAGACAGTTTAATCAAGCAAATCAGTTTGGCGCCTAATGTAATAGCTAATTTTACATTGCCACCAGCTGCTTGCGCACCCTTTAATGCTAGTTTTAGAAATACATCTCTAGCGGGGCAGAGCTTTTTTTGGGACTTTGGTGATGGTGGAACTTCTACTCTAACCAGTCCTTCTCACTTATATGCTAGGCCCGGAACCTATGCCGTTCAATTGATTGCAGTAGATGCCAATACTTGTAATAAACGAGATACCATTATTAAAAACCTTGTTGTTGTAAATAAACCAACTGCTGCATATACGTATTCGCCTAATCCTACAAGACCCAATACACCTGTACAATTTACAAATACATCATCAGGTGCTGTTACGTACAAATGGCTCTTTGGGGATGGTAATTCTTTTACAACTTCTAAAAGAGATACAACCATTTCTTATCAGTATCAAAAAACTGGAAAATACAATGCATGTTTAGTTGCAACAAATGCAACAGGTTGTTCCGATACAACATGTATACAAATTGATGCAACAGTCGAAGTTGGTTATAGTGTTCCAAATGCTTTCACTCCTAATGGTGATGGCGTCAATGACCGCGTATTTATTAGAGGCTTTGGAATTTCGAAAGTAAGTTTTCAAATATTTAATAGGTGGGGCGAACTTGTTTTTGCATCCACAGATATGAATACAGGGTGGGATGGTTACTATAAAGGAAAATTGCAAGCACAAGATGTATATCATTATAGTGCTGTAGTTGAATTTTATACCGGAGAAAAATTAGCCAAAAAAGGAGATATCACTTTACTTAGATAGCCAATGAAATCTAAAATGCAATACATATTATTTCTTGTTTTGATTGGGGGTTTCCTGCAATCAAACGCACAAGACTTGCATTTTAGTCAATACTTTAATGCGCCTATTATAGTAAACCCGGCTAACACAGGATTTAATCCGGATAATGACTATAGGATTGGCGCAAACTACCGCAATCAGTGGGGTGCAGTGGGTACTCCATTTAAAACAATGTCTGTATGGGGTGATGCGCAGCTATTTACAGGAAGGTTTGAAAACGGATGGATGGGAGTTGGGGGTGCATTGTATCGTGATGCAGCTGGATCCGGAAATTTACTCAACACAAGTGCGTATGCTTCTGTAGCATATCATCAAATGCTAGGCTATAGTAGTTTATTGAGTATTGGTTTTACAGGCGGATATATTAGTAAGCGAATTGACATTGCTAAATTATCTTTTGATAACCAGTGGAACGGTCAATTTTTTGATGCCACTCTTCCATCTAACGAACCTTTTGCATTTAGTCAAACATCTTACGCCGATTTACAAGCCGGTATTAATTATGCCTATTTTGCTTCCGACAAATTATACTTAAATGCAGGCTTAAGTGCACAACATATTAATAGACCCAAAGAAAGTTTTTTTGACCCACTTGTTTCCGATGCAAGTATTGACATGCGCTATACTGTATTTTTAAATGCGAGTTTAAAAATTGGGGAAGATTGGATTGTAAATCCTAATGTATACATGAGTAAAATGAATACAGCCTCTGAATTGCTGTTAGGTGTTAATGCCAACCGCGATTTAAGTGGCGACGGATCAAGGCAAATGATTTTGGGCTTATACATGCGAAATGGTGATGCTGTTATTCCTGTTTTTGGCTTTCAATTAAATGACACCCGCTTTACTTTTAATTATGATGCTACCGTTTCAACGCTAAAAGCGGCCAATAATACCAGGGGCGCTTATGAGCTGTCGATTATTAAAACAGGAGTGGTTTCTTCGGCATTAGCAAGGGGTGTAAGATGTCCTTCGGTGAAATTCTAATTCTTTTCTTATTTTTAGTGCATTATTGACAAGCGCTCATACGTTCACCTATGAAATATTTACCCCTAAATAAGCAAATTTTTATTGATAACCGTAAGCGGTTTATGAAGGAAATGAAACCCAACAGCATTGCTATTTTTGTAAGCAATGATGAATGGCCTTCTAATGGTGATGCTCTTCATACGTTTAAACAAAACACAGATTTATACTGGTTGTCTGGTATTGAGCAAGAAGATTCAATGGTTGTATTGTTTCCAAATTGTCCCGATCCAAAATATCGAGAAGTATTAGTTTTAGTAAGACCCAACGAGTTAAAAGAAAAGTGGGATGGTAAAAGATTACGCACTGCCGATGGTACTGCTATTTCTGGTATTCAAACCATTGTTTGGTTAGATGCAATTGATGCGATGCTGCAAACATGGGTTCATTTAGCCGACACTATTTATTTAGATACCAACGAAAATGATAGAAAAGCAACCGAAGTTGCTAGTAGAGATTACAGATTTGTAGCAGAAATGAAAGCAAGGTATCCATTACATGGATATGAACGTGCTGCAAAAATTATGCGCACCTTAAGGGCTGTTAAATCAAAAGAAGAAGTGGCTGTTATTGCTAAAGCCATTGACATTACAGATCAAACTTTTAGACATTTACTAGGCTTTATTAAGCCAGGTGTTACCGAGTATGAAATTGAAGCAGAAATTTATCATCAATTTTTAAAGAGGCGTGCAACAGGTCCGGCTTACCATAGTATTATTGCAAGTGGAGATAGGGCAAGAACACTTCATTATGTTTCAAACAACCAGGTATGTGAAGCAGGAGAGATGCTCCTCATGGATTTTGGTGCTGAATATGGCGGTTACTGTGCCGATTTAACAAGAACGGTGCCAGTGAGTGGCGTATTTACAAAGCGTCAAAAAGAAGTGTACAATGCATGTTTGCATTTACATAATTATGCAAAGTCTATTTTAAAACCTGGGATATCGGTTGTTCAATACACCGATAAAGTTGGGGTAGAAGCCACCAAGCAATTTGAAAAAATTGGCCTTTTAACAAAAGCTGCCATTAAAAATCAAGACCCAGAAAATCCTGTGTACCGCAAATATTTATACCATGGCATTTCACATCATTTAGGACTTGATGTGCATGATCTTGGCACAAGAACCTCACCTATTCAGGCTGGCATGGTATTTACGATTGAGCCTGGTATTTATATCGAAGAAGAAAAAATGGGTATTCGTATCGAAAATAATTTTTGGATTACCAAAACGGGCAATGTGGATCTCATGAAAAATATTCCCATCACCGTTGAAGAAATAGAGTCTTACATGAAAAAATCTTCTGTAAAAAGTAAGAAATAAAGCGCATGATAAAAAAGCAAATACCCAATTTATTTACACTACTCAATCTTTTTTTTGGGTGCATTGCAATTGTGTATATCACAATGCCTGGCATTATGATTACAGTTGGTGCTGATGGCGAAAATTTAATTGAAATACCGCAACAAATTTATAGGGCTAGTGTATGTTTGGCCCTTGCAGCTGTGGTAGATTATTTTGATGGTTTTTTAGCGCGACTATTGGATAGCTCTTCTGACATGGGCAAACAATTAGATTCGCTCGCTGATCTTGTAAGTTTTGGGGTAGCCCCATCCTTAATTGCGTATCAGTTTTTAAGGCTTTCACTTGCGCAAGATATAGATGGATTGTCTGCTTCTTGGTTACAACTACTGCCAGTATTTATTTTGCCTTGTGCTGCAGCCTACCGGTTGGCCAGGTTTAATATTTCGGCGCCTTCAACTACAGGTTTTACGGGTGTTCCTGTGCCTGCAGTAGGTCTGTTATTTGCCTCTTTTCCTATGATATACTGGTATGCGCCTATGGATCAAGCGGCTGTAACTGGCCTTTTGCTCAATAAATGGTTTTGGTATGTGGTGGTACTCGGTTGTAGCTATTTAATGGTTTCTACGCTACCTATGATGGCATTTAAATTTAATCAGGTCTCCTTTAAAAAGCTACTGCCACTGCTTATTTTGGTGGCTGTTGGCCTTGTTTCTGCAATTTGTTTTGGTTGGATAGCTGTTCCCATTGTGTTTATTGCGTATGTAGTTCTATCTTTGTCCCTCAAATATTGGTACCTATGATTTTCAATGTTCAGATTAAGGTAATGCCCTTAAAAGATTTATTAGACCCTCAGGGTAAGGCCGTTTTAAGTGGACTGCACAACCTCGAATTAACAGGGGTGCAAGATGTACGAGTTGGAAAAAATATAAGCTTACAAATCGAAGCTGATAGTAAAGAAGCAGCTAGTGTAATTGCAGAAAATGCAAGTAAAAAATTACTCGCAAATGCAGTGATGGAATATTTTGAAATTGAATTTTTAGCATAATTTGTATTAACCCCAAAGCCATGTTATACCTGGTTCCTACGCCACTTGGTAATTTAAAAGACATGACTTTTAGGGCGATAGAAGTGTTGCAGTTGGTAGATGTTATTTTGTGTGAAGACACCCGAACTTCTTCTAAATTACTCCAGCATTACCAAATTCAAAAACCGTTATCACCCTATCATCAGCACAACGAACACAAAATTGTTGGGCACTTAATAGATCAGTTAAAGGGGGGTAAAACTTTTGCACTCATCACCGATGCTGGTACGCCAGGTATTTCTGATCCTGCCTTTTTACTCGTTCGTGATTGTATCAAAGAAGGTGTTAAAGTAGAATGTTTACCTGGTGCCACTGCCTTTGTGCCAGCGCTTGTTAACAGCGGTATTCCTACCAACCGGTTTGTGTTTGAAGGATTCTTGCCTTTAAAAAAAGGGAGACAAACCTTATTAAAGCAATTGGCGGTTGAGCCTCGAACCATCATTTTGTATGAAAGCCCCATGCGGCTTGTGAAAACCCTCAAAGAATTGGCTACTTATTTTGGCGCCGACCGTATTGCTAGTGTTAGTAGGGAGCTCACTAAAATGTTTGAAGAAAATAAGCAAGGTAGTTTAGCAGATTTGGCGGTATACTTTGAATCAAAAACGGTAAAAGGCGAAATTGTTATAGTAGTGGCTGGCGCCGAATAATTCCTTATTTTTATTGCAATAATTAATTTAATTAAAATGAAAAAGATTTTATTGTTTGGATTTGTGTGTCTACTACTAACGCATACTACTAATCTTGTAGCGCAACCAGATCGATGGCAACAACGCATCAAGTACACCATCAATGTAAATATGGATGTAGTAACGAATAGAATGAATGGTATCGAAAAAATAGTATACACCAACAACTCACCTGATACACTTAATAAAATATTTTTTCATACCTATTGGAATGCATTTCAGCCTGGGAGTAGTATGGATATCAGAAGTAGAGAGCTTGGTCAAATTCAAATCAGACCTGCTTCCAGGATGAGTGATGGACTTGATTGGGATGCACGCGTTAAAGACCGCATCAGTAAATTAACGCCCTCGGAAATTGGCTACCAAAACGTAAAGTTTGTAAAAATAAATGGTGTAGCACAAGTATTAAAAGAACATGAAACCATTCTCGAAGTTGTGTTAGCAAAACCAGTGTTGCCAAAGTCATCGGTGCAATTGGAAGTTTCTTTTGAAGCGCAAGTGCCACTTCAGGTTAGAAGAAGTGGAAGAGATAATAAAGAAGGCATCCGTTACAGTATGAGCCAGTGGTATCCTAAATTGGCCGAGTACGATTACCAGGGTTGGCATGCCAACCAATACATTGCGAGAGAGTTTTATGGTGTATGGGGTGATTTTGACGTTAACATTACCATCGATAAAAACTATTTTGTTGCTGCTGGCGGCGACTTGCAAAATCCCCAAGAAATTGGTATGGGTTACGAAACGCCTGGTTCAAAACTTGTAATGACTTCTGGGGATACTAAAACATGGAAATGGCAAGCGTACAATGTCCACGATTTTATGTGGGCTGCCGATCCTTCTTATAAAATGATTACCCGCAAACCTGCTGGTGGCACCCCACTTATTAGAGTGGTATATAAGGCTGTTGATTCTTTGGAAAACAATTGGCAAAAAATGGCGGATGTTGTAAACAATGCCTACCCAATCATTGCAAAAACATTTGGTGCATACCCGTACAAAACATACACATTTATTCAGGGTGGAGATGGTGGCATGGAATATCCAATGGGCACACTTATTAAAAGTGCTAGTGTAGGTACTGCCGTTCATGAGTGGATGCATACCTGGTATCAAATGTTAATGGGTTCTAATGAGTCTTTGTATCCTTGGATGGATGAAGGCTTTACCGACTATTCTAGTACACGCGTATTAGCAGAACTTAATGGCACTAAAGGTTTCCCTTATGAGGGTTCTTATAGAAGTTACATTAGTTTAACAAAGAGTCCTTTTGATGAACCGGCAAGTACGCATTCGGATCATTATAATACCAATTTAGCATACAGCACTTCTGCCTACAGTAAAGGTGCTGTATTTATAAGTCAGTTGGGTTATGTAATTGGTGATTCTGTAAGAGACAGGGTGTTAATGGATTATTACAATGCATGGCGTTTTAAGCATCCCAATCCCAATGACTTTATTAGGGTTGCAGAAAAAAGAAGTGGTTTAGAACTAGATTGGTACAAAGAGTACTGGATCAATTCTACCAAAACAATTGATTATGCAGTAGGTGACATCAACCTTGTTAACGATAAAACAAATATTACCATTAAACGTGTTGGAAAAATGCCAATGCCTATAGATGTTTTAGTAACCTATAAAGATGGTTCTCAAGAAATGCATTATGTACCGCTTAATTTACAATTTGGTGAAAAACCAGTAGAGGGAAATGTACCAAGAACAGTGCATGCAGCATGGAAATGGGTAGACCCTGTTTATCAACTAGCCATTACTAAATCTATTAAAGATATTAAGTCCATCGAAATTGATCCATCACTACGAATGGCGGATGTTAATAGAAGTAATAATAAATTAGTAATACCGGATTAGTATTCCATTTCTTTTAGGGTAGGTGCTTTAAACCAAGTAATTACTACAACTAAAAGTGTCATACATCCACCAAAAACAACACTGGGAACTACGCCCATCATTTTAGCAGCAACGCCACTTTCAAACTGGCCAAATTCATTGCTGCTATTAATAAACATAGAATTTACACTCATTACACGCCCGCGCATATTGTCGGGCGTTTTGAGTTGTAATATGGTGCCACGTATAACAACACTTATGCCATCCACAATACCGCTAATGAGGAGTACGGCAAAGGTTAGCCAGAACATTTTTGAAAGGGCAAATACAATAATACACATTCCAAAAATAGCTACAGAAATAAGTAATTTTTTACCTTGTGCTTTTTTTAATGGGAATGCAGTGAGTAGTATAATTACAATCACCGATCCTATATCAGATGCTGCATTGAGCCAGCCAAAACCAATTGGCCCCACGTTTAAAATATCTTTTGCAAAAACGGGGATCATTGCAACGGCGCCACCAAATAAAACGGCAAATAAATCGAGTGTTAATGCGCCAAATAATTCTTTGGTTTGATACACATACCTAAGTCCTTCCTTTACACTTTCCAATGTTTTTTTCTCTCCAGGCTCGTTTAATGAAGGCTTTGGCTTAAGCTGGAACATAAATAAATAACCAGCAAAAACGAGTGAACAAATAATAGCTAAAGAACCGGTGTTTCCTAATAGGGCAATTAAAAAACCAACAATGGCATGACCTGTAACAGAGGCGCCTAGCCAAATGCCTTGTCCCCAAGTTGTCGCATTTTGAATTGTTTTTTTAGGAACAATGGCGGATAGTATGGTACCAAATGTGGGTCCTGTAAAGGATCTAAAAACGCCGGTAAAAAATATAGCAACATAAATACTAAATGCGATCCAATGTTTGCTTATTTGGCTTGCTGTAAAACTCGTAGATAATAACAGTAAAAATAAAGCGCAAGTAAAATAAAGGGCCACTCCAGTTAGTAGCAGTTTTCTTTTTTCGCTAATATCAATAATATGTCCGGCATAGAGTGATAATGAAACTGCTGGTATTACTTCAGATAATCCGATCAGTCCAATCGCAAATGGTTCATTGGTGAGTTCGTAAATCCACCAACCAACAAGTGTACCCATCATTCTAAGCCCCATGATAAACAAAAAGCGACCAAACATGAGATGCCTAAATTCGGTAATCCGCATGGCTTCAAAAGGGTCATGTTTTGTTATGGTTGAAGACGCTTCTTGTTGCATGATACTGGGATTCTTGTTATGGTAAATTAAAATAGTGCTGTCCCTGCGACAAGTCTTTGTCTAGCGCATCTAAAACCACTTGTACATGCGCTTCATTGCCCATAAAATCGGCATTACTGGCATCGATAAATATGGTTTTAATATTGTGTTGTTTGATATAGCTCGTATAGGTTTCTTGTAAATTAAATAAGTAGTCATCTTTAATATCCTGCTCGTAACTTCTATTTCTTTTTTTTATATTTTCTTGTAGCTTTTGAACGGGGGCGTGTAAATAAATTAAAATATCCGGAAAGCTTATTTGTTGATGAATGATATCAAATAATTTTTGATAGAGTCTAAACTCCTCGTCCGGCAAATTGACTTTTGCAAACAACAAACATTTTGTAAATAAATAGTCGGATATGGTTACTTCCTGAAATAAGTCTTGGGTATGTAAAAAATCCTTGAGTTGCTTATACCTTTCTGCCATAAAAAAAAGCTCCAATGGAAATGCATATTGATCTGGCTTTTCGTAAAATTTTGGTAAAAAAGGGTTGTCGGCAAACTCTTCTAGAATGAGTTTCGCATTTAGTTTTTGTGCTAGTATGTTAGATAGGGTAGTTTTTCCCGCTCCAATGTTTCCTTCAATTGTAATAAACTGATGCTTCATATACGTTCCTTCTCAATGGGTAAAAATAAAGCCGAACTTGGCTTTTGCCTTTATTTTTTTTGCACATCGAGTGTGTCGGGGCAGTTTAATAACAATTCATGTATGGTTTTATCTAAAACAGGGTGATGAAGTGCTGGTGCTATTTCATTGAGTGGCAATAGCGCAAAACGGCGGTTTTGAAGTTGAGGATGGGGAATGCTAAGCGAAGGCGAATTTAAAATAGTGTCATCAATCATTAAAATGTCTAAATCAATGGTTCTAGGTCCGTACTTTTCTTCTCGTACTCTGCCCATTTCAAGTTCTATTGCTAAGAGCCGCTCTAAAAGGGTTTCTGGATCCAGCATGGTTTCAACCCGAATGGCTTGGTTATAAAAGGCCGGCTGGTTGGTATTTCCCCAAGCAGCTGTCTCATACAAGGAGGATGTGTTAGTGACAGGACCGCACCGGGCCGAAATATGGTTTACCGCCTCCGCTAAATAAGCCGCTCGGTCTCCTAAATTCCCGCCTATCAGTAAATATGCTGTGTTCATAAATTACCCCATTATTCGCCTCAAATATCTTTAATTTCACGTCTTTAAATACAGTTGTGAACAATATTGTTCTCTTTTAATCTAACCTCTTGCTATGAAAAGCTTTTTTAAAATATTTTTTGCTAGCTTATTGGCCCTGATTGTTTTTTCAATATTAGGTGTAATGGTACTAATTGGCCTTGCAGCATCTGCTTCAAGCTCCGATAAACCACTTATTGGTTCCGATGCGGTACTTGTGTTAGACTTGTCTAAGCCTTTTAAAGAAACAGTACAAGAAAATCCATTTGCGTCACTAACCACAGACGGAGATTTTGAAACACCATCTCTATTTGATATGGTCAGACTCATTGAGCATGCTAAACAAGATGCTAACGTTAAAGGTATTTATATTTTAGCGAGTGATAATGCAAATGGATTTGGAGCATCTGAAGAAATCAGAAAGGCCTTACTTGATTTTAGAAAGACCAAGAAATTTGTGGTGGCTTACGGCGAAACTATTTCTCAAAAAGGATATGCCATTGCTAGTGTGGCGCAAAAGATTTTTGTACACCCACAGGGTGGGCTAGAGTGGGCTGGTTTTTCTAGCAATTTAGTTTTCCTAAAAGGCATGCTTGATAAATTAGAAATTAAGCCACAAATTATATATGCTGGCAAATTTAAAAGTGCCACTGAGCCACTTCGTGAAACACAAATGACAGATGCGAACCGCTTGCAAACAAGTGTATGGTTAGGCGATTTGTACAATCAATTTTTATACCAAACAGCTGCTGCGCGCAATTTAGATACAGCGCAAATTAGAGCATTAGCCGTTGAAGGTAAAATACAAACTGCCGCTGATGCCGTAAAATATAATTTAATTGACGGTTTGAAATATGATGATCAAATTAAAAACGAAATAACGGGTCGTTTAAATTTACCAGTTAATTCAAAAATTAATTTTGTTTATTTTGGCGAATACGCAAAATCTGTTACGCTCAACGAATCTTCGGCTTCAGAAAAAATCGCAATCATTTATGCAAGTGGTGATATTGTTGGAGGAACAGGTACCGACGAACAGGTGGCTAGTGATGATTACAAAGAGCTTATTAGAAAAGCACGTTTGGATAAATCAGTGAAAGCCATTGTGCTTCGAGTGAATTCACCAGGTGGAAGCGCCCTTGCGAGTGATGTAATTTGGAGAGAAGTTAGCCTCGCTAAAAAAGAAAAGCCAGTAGTTGTTTCAATGGGAGACGTTGCAGCATCTGGCGGTTATTACATTGCATGTAACGCCAATAAAGTATTTGCCAATGCCTCAACTATCACAGGTTCGATTGGTGTGTTTAGTATTTTCCCTAATATCGAATCGTTTTTAAAAAATAAAATTGGCATTACAACCGATCGGGTAAAAACCGGTCCATATGCCGATATGGGCAGTATGGACAGGGCCTTAACAGAACCTGAAAAAAGATTTTTGCAGGCTTCTACTGATTCTATTTACAACACCTTTAAATCACGTGTATCAGAGGGTCGTAAAAAAGATATGGTATACGTTGATAGTATTGCACAAGGTCGTGTTTGGACGGGTACAAGAGGCATGAGTGTTGGTCTCGTAGATGAAATTGGCACCCTTTCCGACGCCATCAAAGCAGCAGCTGCTATGGCAAAAGTAAAAAGCTACAAACTCAAAGAGTATCCCGAAAAAAAGAATATTTTGGAACAACTCTTTAATAATTATAAGCGAACTGTTTCTATTCAATTAATGGAAACGGAACTAGGCGCCGAGCAATTGTTAATGATGCAGCAAGTAAAAAAAGTAAAAGCAATGGTGGGTGTGCCTCAAGCGAAGTTGCCTTATTCGGTTACTGTTCATTAATTTTTAGCGTCTTTAATCTATTCTTATGCCTGCAAAGTATAGTCAAATAAGAGCAATGCTCGCCATAACAAAAGGCAGTTTAAAAGCTATTTTGCGAAGCCCTTCTGCAGTGGTATTTAGCATCGCATTTCCACTTATTTTTATTTTGGTCTTTGGATTTATTGGCGGCGGAAACGGAAAAACATCCGTCAAAATTGCGCTTGATCAAGGTTCAGATACATCTAGCCCTATTTATACTGCCCTCTCGCAAATCAATAGCATTAAAATAGTGAAAGGGGATGATACTTTTTTGTTACAGGAATTAGAAAAAGGCAGAATCACTGCAAAAGTATTAATATCTAAAACGGGTGTAGCAAGTCCGGCTTATGCCATTAAAATAACTAGTTCTGGTGCTGTTATGCCTCAAAACATACAGCTACTTCAATCTGTGTTAAATGGTGTTATAGCGGGGATGAATCAAAAATATTTTGCAACCAATCAAACCATAGCTCGCGTCGATGCTACTATTTCGCAAATTTCCGGGAGGGCTTATAAAACAATCGATTTTATACTCCCAGGTCAACTCGGATTTTCGTTGTTAAGTTCCGGTGTTTTTGGTGTCGCTTTTTTATTTTTCAATCTGCGTCAGCAGCTGGTGCTTAAACGTTTTTATGCGACACCAATTAAGCGCGCTTATATTGTGCTTGGAGAAGCCTTAAGTAGGGTTTTATTTCAATTGTTGACTGCTATTATTGTAATTGGGGTTGGTCATTTTGCATTTGGATTTACACTCGTGCACGGGCTCACTACTTTTTTAACAATCATGCTTTTAAGTTTTATAGCCCTTGTATTATTTATGGGTTTTGGATTTATTGTGAGTGGGCTTGCTAAAAATGAAAGTACCATACCGCCATTTGCTAATTTATTTACATTGCCGCAATTTTTGTTAGCAGGTACATTTTTTGCAGTAGAAGCTTTTCCAACCTGGCTTCAACCCATTTGTAATGCCCTGCCTTTGACACACTTTAATAATGCGATGCGCAATATTGCTTTTGAAGGCGCTTCTTTAGCTGCATGCAGTAAAGAACTATTGATATTAGGCCTTTGGATAGTAGGGGTATATGGGATTGCTTTTAAAACATTTAAATGGGATTAAGATGCGTTTTATTAAACTAGGGCTAATTAGTGCCGTTGTTTTTTTTGTTTTATTTACACTCGGTGGTTTGCTGTTACCGTCTCATAATGTAGTTTCAAGGGCTGTAAACATCAAAGCAAAACCTGCTAGCATCCTGCCTTTAATGCAAGATAAAAATCAGTGGCAGTTATGGATGGAAGGCATGGATAGCGCCACTGTTAACAAGCGTCAACAAATACAAATCATTTCAGTTTCTGATTCCTTAATCGTTGCCAATTGGAACACGGCAGATGTAAATTATACAACAAAATTTAGATTGATCTATAACGCTGGACAGGCTGTTACCATTGTTCAGTGGCAGTTTGAACAAGATATTAAGTGGTACCCTTGGGAGCGTTTAAGCTCGCTTATGAATGATAAAATACTAGGTACTTTAATGGAAAAAAACCTAGCTAGACTTCAATTGGTAGTAGAAGCTAACTAGGTTTTCAGGAGTATTTTTACCTTAGATAATCAGCATTAGATAATCAAGAGCGCATCACCGTAACTAAAGAAACGGTATTTGTCTTTGATGGCTTTTTTGTAGGCTTCCATGGCTAAATCATAACCAGCAAAAGCGCAGGTCATAATGAGCAAGCTTGTTTTTGGTAAATGAAAGTTGGTTACAAGACTATCAGCTACATTAAAATTATAAGGAGGATGAATAAAATGATTGGTCCATCCTTCGCTTGGTTTCAATAATTTTTCGGCAGTAAAGCTGCTTTCCATGGCACGCATGGTAGTGGTGCCAATAGAACAAATTCGCTTGCCATTCATTTTGGCTTTGTTTACAATATTGCAAGCCTCTTCAGTAATCTGGTAGTACTCTGCATCCATTTTATGTTTGCTTAAGTCTTCTACTTCGATAGGTCTAAATGTTCCAAGACCCGTGTGTAGTGTTACTTCTGCAAATTTTACACCTAATATTTCACATCTTTTGATGAGCTCTTTGCTAAAGTGTAATCCTGCAGTAGGAGCAGCAACAGCACCTTCATGCTTTGCATAAACAGTTTGGTAACGCTCCTTATCTTCTTCGTCTGGTTTGCGTTTGATGTATTTTGGTAATGGCGTTTCTCCTAAAAACTCTAACATTTTTTTGAAGCTTTCATCATCGTCGTCCCATAAAAAGCGAATGGTACGTCCACGGCTAGTGGTATTGTCTATCACTTCAGCAACTAGTTCTTCGTTGTCGCCAAAATATAATTTATTACCTACTCTAATTTTTCTTGCGGGATCAACAATCACATCCCATAAACGGTTTGGTTTGTTTAATTCGCGGAGTAAAAAAACTTCAATTTTAGCACCTGTTTTTTCTTTACGACCGTACATACGAGCCGGAAATACTTTTGTGTTGTTTACTACGAAAACATCTTTATCATCATAGTATTCTAAAATGTCACGGAAGTTTTTATTTTCCATATGACCACTTTTTCTGTCTACTACTAGAAGGCGACTGTCTTCTCTTTTTTTGGTTGGATTTTGTGCGATCAGGTTTAAGGGTAGATCGAACTTAAATTGTGATAATTTCATGTTACGGCATGATTATTTAGTGAAGGCTGCAAAAGTAGGTAAAAATTGCCAAAATTAAGGTAGGGCTGCAATAAGTTCCTGTGTATAAAGGCTTTTGGGCGAATTGTAAACCATGTTGGCAGGTCCAATTTCTTCTATTTTACCCATATTCATCACCATAATTCGGTCACTTATGTATTTTACCACCGATAAATCGTGGGTGATAAAAAGTGCCGAAAACTGCATGGAGGCTTTAAGGTCATTTAACAAATTTAGCACCTGTGCTTGAACGCTTACGTCTAGTGCAGAAACACTCTCGTCACAAATAACAAATTTGGGTTGCATAATTAGTGCCCTGGCAATTACAATTCTTTGACGCTGCCCTCCACTAAATTCGTGTGGGTATTTATTGTAACAATCGGCGGGTAGCTCCACTTTTTCAAGCATTTCAATCACCCTTTCTTTTCTTTCAACTTTGCTTGGTACCATTTGATGAACCAGAAGTGGTTCTGCTATGGCATCACCAATGCGCATGCGGGGATGCAAGGAGCTGTAGGGGTCTTGAAATATGAGTTGAATTATTTTTTTATAATGCGGATTGTATGGTTTGTTAGGAATAGCGATGGTTTCTCCTTTATACATAATGGATCCTTCGTTAATCGATTGCAGCCCAACAATCGATCTTCCAAGTGTTGTTTTTCCGCATCCCGATTGTCCTACAAGACCAAGGGTTTCGCCTTCTTTAATGTCAAAGGAAATGTGATCTACAGCTGTAAAACTTTTAGTAACCTTTCCAAAAAAATTGGTTGCTATGGGAAAGCGAATGGTAAGATTATTAACTTCAAGTAAAGTGTCATTACATGTTGTTTCTAATGGAGTAACATTATTCGGGGTAGGCGGAACTTTATAATTTGAATTTGATAAAAAATCTTGCACAACCGGAAGCTTGTACCCTTTGGGATATAGACCAGGCCTACAGGCCAAAAGTGCTTTTGTATATGGGTGTGTGGGATTTTCAAATATTGCTTTTGTTGAATTTTCTTCTACAACTTCTCCTTTATACAATACCGTAACCACATCTGCAAAAGAAGCCACCACATTTAAATCATGGGTAATAAATAAAATGCCCATGCCCGTCTCTTGTTGCAATTCTTTAAGTAGTATTAAAATGCTTTTTTGAACTTGCACATCAAGTGCTGTAGTAGGTTCGTCGCAAATGAGTAAATCGGGTTTGCCACTCATGGCCATGGCTATCATGACACGTTGTTTTTGCCCACCACTTAGTTCGTGTGGATACTTATCAATAGCTTTTTCAGGATCATTTATTTTGACACTTTTAAATAGTGCAATTGCTTCCACAATGGCTGCTTCTTTTGAAAGCTGTTGGTGCAAGATGATGGTTTCTATTATTTGTTCGCCACAGGTGAGTACAGGATTTAAAGCAGTCATGGGTTCCTGGAAAATCATAGCAATTTTACGACCTCTAATTGCCTCAATAGTGGCATGGCTTGCTTGTAATAGGTTAATGGCCTCGCCACTATTCTCATAAAACACAATAGAACCATTTTTATAGGAAACAGGAGGGCTTGGAATGAGTTGTAAAATGCTCATCGAAGTAACTGATTTACCAGACCCTGATTCCCCAACAAGTGCCCTTATTTCGCCCCTACAAACACTTAAGTTTAGCTTCTTTACTGCTGTAAAGCTTGTGTTCTCTTTTTCAAAAGCAACAGTAAGGTCTTTAATTTGCAACAAAGGGGCGCCCATTGTGTTATAGTTTTGTACAAGATTAAACAAATTAATTAGCCAATTTTATGCTAATGTGGATTAATATTTGTTAATACTGTTCATTATTGTACGGGTTCGCTTAATTTTGCACTTACAATTGTTAGTTTACTGGCTTTTGTAGGTCATCTAAATGATTGAATATGATTCGAAAAGCATGGTGGAAATGGGCTGCGTTTTTGCTTCTTTTTTACACTAGTATTTATGGTTTTATTGTCAAGGTTCCCAAATTAGATGACAGGCTTGAGCATTCTATTCGTAATATGTTTTTTCATGTGCCGATGTGGTTTGCCATGATGATTTTACTTTTTGTTTCGGTATGGTATGCCGCTAAATATTTACGCACCACTTCACCCATTGATGATTTTTATTCTAAAGCTTTTGCTGCCACTGGAACCTTATATGGTTTTTTAGGATTGTCTACTGGGGCTATTTGGGCCAACTACCAATGGGGTAGTCCATGGAGTGGAGACCCTAAACAAAATGGGGCAGCTATTGCCATGCTTATTTACCTTGCTTATTTTGTTTTGCGTGGCAGTATGACTGATGAAGACAAACGTTCACGCATTGCATCGGTGTATAACATCTTTGCATTTTTTATGCTTTTTCCAACGCTTTGGATTTTGCCAAGACTCACAGAATCGCTACATCCAGGCGGTCAGGGCAGTGAAGGCAATCCGGGTATTAATGGGAAAGATATGGATGCAAATATGCGTTCCGTATTTTATCCCGCTGTTATTGGCTGGACCTTACTTGGTGTGTGGGTGAGTACCTTAAAAATTAGATACGAAATACTTAAAGCAAAATAAATTATGAAAAAATATTTTAAATCTTTCTTACTCGTACTATTTACAATTGGTTTTTTTATTGCTGCAAAAGCTCAAGATGTTGCTGCCAATACAAACACCGATGTGATGCGCAGTAATGGAAAAATATATGTTGTAATGGCTGTTGTTGCCACCATTGTAACGGGTCTTTTTGTGTATGTATATTTTATCGACAAAAAAATATCAAAATTAGAAAACAAATAAAACGATTGTTATGTCTAGTAATGCGCCATATAGTTTTTTCAAAAGTGTAGAAAAAAGTTTTGACAAAGCATCTAAATTTACCAATTGGGAAAATGGATTGTTGGAACAAATTAAAGCTTGTAATAGTGTGTACAGTATGCGTTTTCCAGTAAAAATGGATGATGGCAGAATTGAAGTAATTGAAGCTTATCGTGTACAGCACTCGCAGCATAAATCTCCTTGTAAAGGAGGGATTCGTTTTAGTGAAGAAGTAAACCAAGACGAAGTCATGGCACTTGCTTCACTTATGACCTACAAGTGTGCTATTGTAAACGTTCCATTTGGAGGTGGTAAGGGTGGTATTAAAATTAATCCACGTGAACACTCTGCTTATGAGTTAGAAAAAATTACGCGCAGGTATACAGCCGAGCTTGTTAAAAAGAATTTTATTGGTCCTGGTATTGATGTTCCCGCGCCCGACTACGGAACCGGCGAACGTGAAATGGCCTGGATTGTTGACACCTATGCTTCCTTAAAGCCAGGTGATATTGATGCAGCGGGTTGTGTAACGGGTAAGCCTATTACACAAGGTGGTGTAAGGGGTAGAAAAGAAGCTACTGGCCTAGGTGTTTTCTTTGGCATCCGTGAAGTATGCAATATGCAAGACGAAATGGAAAAGCGTGGACTAACGGTGGGTGTGGCAGGTAAAACGGTTGTAGTTCAAGGTTTAGGAAATGTGGGTTACCATAGTGCCAAATTTTTTAGGGAACATGGATCTAAAGTAATTGCAATTGCAGAATTTGAAGGCGCTATTTTTAATGCAGATGGCCTTAACGAAGAAGATGTTTTTCAACACCGTAAAAAAACGGGATCTATTTTAAATTTTCCAGGTGCTACCAATATTGTAAAAAGCACAGATGCTTTAGAACTTGCTTGTGATATTTTAATTCCAGCTGCACTCGAAAATGTGATCAATGGCGAAAATGCACCACGCGTTCAAGCTAAAATTATTGGTGAAGCAGCCAACGGTCCTTTAACACCAGAAGCAGATGAAATTTTTGCAGCGAAGGGGACACTTGTGGTACCTGATATGTATTTGAATGCAGGTGGTGTAACGGTGTCCTATTTTGAGTGGCTTAAAAATTTAAGTCACGTGCGTTATGGCCGTATGGAAAAAAGATTCACCGAAAATTTAAATACACATATCCTTTCTCAAATAGAGGAATTAACAGGCAAATCTGTTTCTGCTACTGAGCGTAGTTTTATTATGCATGGTCCGGAAGAAGTGGATTTGGTGCATAGTGGGCTTGAAGAAACCATGATTACTGCAACCCGCGAAATTATGCAAATTTGGAAAGACAATCCTTCTATTCCAGATATGCGTACCGCAGCTTATGTTTGTGCTATCAATAAAGTAGGCACATCATATGCAGAGCTTGGTATTTTCCCTTAATCGGTTGTAAAACTCGGAAGTGTTGTCATTACAATTGGTTGTGAATTTCTTACATCAAAACCAAAAGTGTCATTTCCATTTGTGATTACAATGTACTGCGTTTCTAATTTGCTGTTATAATGTAATACTTGCCTAAGCACAGATTCGCTAAGCGGGACATTCATTTCTTTACATTCAACAATTAACCAAGGTTTGGTGTCTTTGTAAACAAGGATATCAAACCTTTTTTTTGTTTCGCCCCATTTGATTTCTTTTTCAATGGCAATAAGTGATGCTGGTACTTGATGTTTTTGAACGAGTAATTGTAAAAAATTTTGACGCACCCATTCTTCGGGGGTTAGTCGTACCCAAATTTTTCTGAATGGGTCAAAAATTTGCTCTTTTTGGTCCAAGCTTTTTATTTGATGCGCAAATGTTGGATACTCTACTTGAATCATAAGAATTGAATTGTCATGGCTTTTTTGTAATTTAGCCAATTAACTTTTTTCAAATATACCCACACTGGGTTAAAATGCCAACCTATGAAAACGAAAGAAGA
>Ga0222712_10000880_pt1 | contig 38534 bp, 32 predicted proteins | sample C33_657DmetaG_FD_165043 | JGI IMG/M metagenome (GOLD analysis project Ga0222712, IMG submission 165043) | Estuarine water microbial communities from San Francisco Bay, California, United States - C33_657D | ecosystem: Environmental > Aquatic > Marine > Unclassified | place: USA: California... | reverse complement strand
CACGGTCTCTTGAAATTCCAATACCACCATCATTACCATCAATAATAAAATTTCCATTTTGTGGATGAATCCACCAAGCGTGGTGATCTGGGTGAATACCGCTATAAGGAATAACAGATTTAAATGTTTTTCCAGCGTCTTCACTCACCGTAATCATTTGATTGATATTGTACAATCTGTTTTCATTGGTAGGATCAATGGCAATGTCTTGGAAATAAAATGCACGATTGGTCACCACGGTAGGATCACTATTTACAAGCTCCCATTTTAAACCACCATCTTCCGATTTATACAAACCATTTTTTGTTGCTTCTACAAGCGCATAAACTCTATTTGGATCATTACGACCCACTGTAATGCCTATGCGGCCTAGGTTTCCGTCAGGTAACCCGTCTTCTTTACCTAATTTTTTAAATGTTTTACCACCATCATATGTAACATAGAATCCACTTCCTTTTCCACCACCTTGTAAGCTCCATGGTGTTCTTTGGTGTTGGTACATATTTACAAATAACTTGTTTGGATTTACTGGATCCATCACCATATCACCAACACCACTGGTATCGTTGGTATGTAAAATTAGTTTCCAATTTTGACCACCATCTGTTGTTTTATATAAACCTCTTTCTGGATGCGGTACAAATGGATTACCCATTACACCAGCATATACAACATCTGGATTGGTAGGATCAATAATGATACGGTGGATGTTTCTAGTTTTTTCTAGGCCCATACATTTCCATGTTTTTCCACCATCGATACTTTTATAAATACCTTCTCCTAAACTCACAGAGTTTCTAGGATTACCTTCTCCGGTTCCTGCCCAAACAATACTTGGATTACTTTGTGTAATGGCTACAGAACCAATATTTAAAATAGGTTGTTCATCAAAAATTGAATTCCAACTAGCACCACCATTTTCAGATTTCCAAACACCGCCGCTAGCCGTTCCCAAATAAATAATATTAGGATTAGACCATACCGCATCAATGGCAGTAACACGGCCACTCATACCAGCAGGGCCAATACTTCTAGGTTTTAAACTTTTAAAATGCTTCGCAATGTCAATGTTTTGCGCGCTTGTGCAAAGAGCAATTACTAAAAAAGTAAATGCGGAAAGGAACTTTTTCATAAATGGTGATTTTGTGACGGGTAATTTCCTAAATAATCGGTTAATTTCCAAAAACTATTCTACTGTAAACCAGGTATAACTTTCTGGATCAATGGTTACAGTAAGCAGTAGCTCATGATTTCTGTTTAATGTGTATTTTTTTGCGGTTGCTTTATCATCTTTAAGTGCAAGTGTTGCGGTTGTAGTTAAACCGGTATAATAAAGTGGTACCGGTATGGTTCTGGTAATTTTTTCTTTGGTTGGATTGTACAGCATACCCAGCGCTTTTTGTTTTGAACTAGGGTCTACGTGGATGAGTCCATCCCAATCTCTACCATCGGCTCTTCGAAGCTGAATCATATCTGCATTGAGTATAGAGCGGTATTTTTTATACCAGTTAATAGTACGCGCAACCATTTGTCTGGTGGTTTCTGTATCATATAGCCTTGGACCTCTATAACAGGCCTGCACACCCGCCCCATAATACTGAATCATAAGTTGCTCGTAATCCGTTAAATGCTCCGAAAGTGGCTCTAGTACTGCTCTTGGATCGGTTCCTTGGTAATTGGTTAATGGCACAAAACCCCAACTCATAGAAGCCGTTTTTTCGATGGTACCATCATGAATATTTTGTCTATTTAAAATACGTTGTTGCTCGCGTGGTAATGAAAAATTTACTTCGCGATAGCCAATTGCGATTTTATGGGTACCATCTAAAAAATACCAATCGGGTGCATTGATATAAACACCTCTTTCATTTAACCAGCGGTACAGTTCTTTTTGTATTTCCATTTGACGCCACTGCGAATCATTGTACCCTTTATGTCCTGGGTGTGTTGTTGAAGCACATACATCGCCCGGATAAGGACCATCATTTTCCCAAATATCAAATCCAGTTTTAGTAAAAAAGTTTTTTATTTTTTCTCTGTACGCGAGGCCCCACTTGCTTCCAAAGCAAGGAGCGTTCCCAAAAAATGCGCCGCCTGGTTTTCCGGTTTTAATATCTATGACATCGTCTTCATCAGAAATTCTTCTGCTACTAAATAGTGAATAACCACCTAATAATATGCCACGTGTGTGCGCATAATCTGTTAGTCCTTTCCAGCGAGCAGTATTTTTTTGTGTGGTGTCTTCCATATTTAAATGACTACCAAAACTTAAAATCACAGCTTCATAACCAGTTGCTACGCACTGATCAATGGCCGTTTTTACTTCCTCGTCATTTTTACTAACGAGGTGCATGAATATTGGATTTTGCGCAGTCCATGGTGCAACAGCTGTATACATTTTTCGTATCATAAGACCTCTACGCTGTCTATCATAACTATCCATAAGTAGTTCATGGGTACGCACCGATTTAAATAATTCATTAGGCTGTAAGTCAATGCCAGGGGCCTTTTCAGGATATATTTCTAAAAGGCATGGGGTTTGGTAATTATAATTTACTTGAGAAGTATATACCGAATCTGTTTTCCAATGGGTAGTTTGATCACTAATATCGTAACGCATCGCATTGTTAAATGCATAATTTGTTTCGACATAAATACCATGCTGTTTTTTCATTTCTTCTGGTGATCCAACTACTGCACTTTCTTCTTCTACTAGCCCTAGCACTTCATTAACAACCCTGTCAAGTGCATGCGGTGTATTGGATGTATTTAATATTGAAACCCATTTAACAATCAGTGGTAAATGATTGTAGAGTTCATAATGCACTTCCACTTTAATACCATTAAGTTTTTGTGATGGATGCGCATAAGTAACAATTAATTCTTGTCCGGTTGGCGCGGCCGTATGGTGAGCCCAACTTTTATTTTTCCAATTTAAAAATGGTTTGAGAGGCGCAATTTTATGCGAAACATATTTAAAATCGTTGGCGCCGGCTTTTAATGTGTCTGCAAGGCCCGGTAAAATATATCCATTTTCTTTTTGACCCACAAGTCCACCCACATTGTACAATACACCATCTAATACAATACGCGCTTCTGGTTTGATGGCACGCAATAGTTGTTGTTGATTGGTTAAGTTGGTATAGTCGGTACAGGCAAAATTAGCGCCAATGGTAAATTTTCGTCGCACCAAACCATTGTTAAGTTCAATGGCAGTGCCCTTTTGTGTGATGGCTGCTTTATAAGGCGAGGCATCAATTAACCAATCTTGTGCGCGCACAACTACAGTTAGCTGCAGTATAAAAAGGCAACTAACAAAAACGATTTTTTTAAAATTCATTCGGAAAAATTTAGGTATCCAAAAAATGTCTATAAAAGTGCTCTGTCTAAATGCGTGTAACCACCATCTACATGTATGAGTTGTCCAGTGGTATGGCTTGATATTTCAGAAAGTAATACAGCAACCATATTCGCAATTTCAATATCAGTGGTCATTCGGTTTTCTAATGGAATTTTTGCCGTGATGCTTGCTAATTTTTCGGAAGGGTTGTCAAAAGTTTTTATCCAAGTTTCATAGAGAGGCGTAAAACATTCGGCAACAATAACAGCATTTACACGAATGCCGTATTTTAATAATTCTACCGCCCATTCTCTGGTTAACGCATTTCTACCCCCATTAGAGGCAGCATACGCAGATGTATTTCCCTGTCCCGTTTCGGCAGTTTTAGAACCAATATTTACAATCGCTCCTTTGGATTTTTTTAATGCAGGTAATGCATGATGTGCTAATAAATAATAGTGCACTAAATTTTTATGAAGTGATGCTATAAATCCTTCATAGCTTCCATTTTCTAGACCCACGCCATCATTGACACCAGCATTATTGACAAGCCCATCAATGGTACCATAAGTTGCAAGCACGGTATCTACCGCCTGTTTACAAGCATTTGGATCTGTTAATTCAGCTTCAACAGCAAATGCTTTACCGCCATTAGCAATTAGCGCATCTACAGCTAATTTATTATCAGCAGCACTGCGCCCGATAATACAAACGGTAGCTCCTTCCTTTGCTAATACTTTAGCAATGCCATAACCGATGCCTTTAGCGCCACCCGACACAACAATTACTTTATTTGAAAGTCCTAATTCCATATTGTTTTATTGAGGAAGTGTAAATATTTTTTCTAGTAGCACCCATTTTTCTCCGGGCTTTGATCCTGGCATTGCTTGTTGGTATGTCCACATCAATGTTTCCCATTTTTGAACCACTTCATTTGCTGCATCTGCCGCAGACTTTGCTTCGAAAGAAAAATTTTCATTGGCTTCTAATACCATAAATAAACGGTTGGCTACACAGTAAATATCCAAACAGGTAATGCCTGCAGTTTTAATGCTTTCAATAATTTCTGGCCACACATTTTGATGGTATGCTTTATACTCCGCAATTAATGTAGGATCCTCTTTTAAATCGAGTGCTAAAAAATATTGTTGTGCTGCCATTTTTTATTTTTTTGTGTACGCAACCGCTGTTTGTTTACTAGTGCCTAATCCTTCGATGCCTAATTCAATAACATCACCTGGCTTTACATAAACCGGTTCTGGTTTAATGCCCAAACCTACGCCAGGAGGGGTTCCTGTACTAACGACATCGCCCGGTAAAAGCGTCATAAACTGGCTTAAGTAATGCACCAAAAAAGGTATTTTAAATACAAGGTTTAACGTGTTACTATTTTGATAGGTTTTACCATTTACAGTTAACCACATTTTTAAATTATTAACGTCTGTAATTTCATCTGGGGTTGCTAAAAATGGTCCAAGTGGTGCAAACGTATCACAACCCTTTCCTTTAGCCCACTGTCCACCTCTTTCTAATTGAAATTCTCTTTCACTATAATCGTTGTGTAAGCAGTAACCTGCCACATAATCAAGTGCATCAACTTCTTCTACATAAGAAGCTTTTTTACCTATCACAAAAGCAAGCTCTACTTCCCAATCTGTTTTTACGCTGTTTTTTGGAATCACAACATCGTCGTTAGGACCACAAAGTGCTGTTGTAGATTTAAAAAATAAAACGGGCTCAGTTGGAATGGGCGCGTTGGTTTCGAGACAATGGTCTACGTAATTAAGGCCAATACAAATAATTTTTGAAGGGCGCGCTACCACAGAACCCAGTCTGGTAGTAGGATCTACAACTGGAAACAAAGTCCCTGCTGCTAACGCATCTTGTAATTTTTTGATGTCGTTATTTGCAAAAAATGCTTCGTTGTAATCTGTTACAATGCCCGATACATCATACCAAATATCATTTACAATGATGCCCGGTTTTTCATGTCCTTCCTGTCCAAATCTTATAAGTTTCATTGCTTCCTCTATTTAAATCTAAAAATTAATTATTGAGTTTTATAAATCCACCATCAATTGGATAATCACATCCTGTAATAAATGAAGCTTCATCGCTTGCTAAATAAAGTGCGAGTGCTGCTACTTCTTCGGGCTGTGCCATTCTACCAATGGGTTGTGAAGCAGATAATTTTTCAAACATTTCCGCTTCTTTACCCGGATAATTTTTTGCAATAAATCCATCCACAAAAGGTGTGTGCACGCGCGCCGGTGAAATAGAATTACACCTTATGTTTTCATGCATATAATCTTTGGCAACAGAAAGTGTCATAGCCATAACAGCTCCTTTGGCCGTAGAATACACAAAACGATCGGCTAGTCCTACCCATGCAGCAATGGAAGCCATGTTAATGATAACGCCGCTACCATTGGCCCGAAAGCCTGGTATAGCAGCAGCTATACAGTGATACACGCCTTTTACATTGATAGACATTACCCTGTCAAAATCTGCTTCGGGGGTTGTATCGGCTTTACCAATATGTGCAACGCCGGCATTGTTTACTAAAATATCAATGGCACCAATTGATGCAAATACTTTATTTACTTCATCCTTGTTGGCAACATTGCAAGCGTGCACACTCACTTTTCCGCCGGCAGCTGTTATCGTTGACTTTGTATCAGCTGCAGCTTCTGTGGTTAATTCTAACACATGCACTGCCGCCCCTTGTGCTGCAAATGTTACCGCAATTGCTTTTCCAATGCCGCTTCCGCCGCCGGTAATCACTGCTGTTTTATTAACTAATGAAAACATAAAAAATAATTATAAAGAAACGCCGCGCTTCCACGGTATAAAATCGTCTTGGTTTAATAGCACTGCTTTGGGAGTCACTTCACCACTAGCCGCCTTAATACAATATTCTAAAATTTCTACGCCCATTTGTTCAATGGTTTTTTCACCACTAATAATGGGTCCGCAATCAATATCGATAATGTCTTTCATTCTTTTGGCAAGAGATGAATTGGTAGCCACCTTAATAACCGGACAAACTGGATTGCCCGTTGGCGTTCCAAGTCCGGTAGTAAATAATATGAGGGTGGCACCTGATGCCGCCTTACCCGTTGTGGCTTCTACGTCATTTCCTGGTGTACAAACAAGGCTAAGGCCAGGTTTAGTTGCCTGCTCTGTGTAATCAAGTACGTCAACAATAGGTGATGTCCCTCCTTTTTTAGCAGCTCCTGCGCTTTTTATTGCATCGGTAATTAAACCGTCTTTAATATTCCCTGGAGAAGGGTTCATGTGAAATCCAGAACCTACTTGATGCGCAAGGGCATCATAGTTGCGCATCAGGTCTATAAATTTGTTTGCAGAAGATGCGCTATCACACCTGTCAATTAAATCTTGTTCTGCGCCACATAGCTCTGGAAATTCTGCTAACAAAACTTTCCCTCCAAGGGCCACTAGTAGATCTGAAGCATATCCCACGGCTGGGTTTGCCGAAACACCACTAAACCCATCACTACCCCCACATTTTACACCAAGTGTAAGTGCACTTAAAGGTGCGGGCTGTCTTTCAAATTGATTGATTTCAATGAGTCCTTCAAATGTTTTTCTGATGGCAGATGCAATCAATTCTTCTTCGCTTTCTGATTGTTGTTGTTCAAAAACATAAAGCGGTTTATCAAAATCAGGCGCTATTTTTTTAATATCATTTTTAAAATCTTCTACTTGCAAGTGTTGACATCCGAGGCTTAAAACCGTTATCCCACTTACGTTTGGATGATTTGCATAAGATGCGAGTAAGGCACTTAATGTGGCTGCATCGGCTCTCGTACCACCACAACCACCATTATGATTTAAAAATTTTATACCGTCTACGTTTTTAAATACTCGGTTTTTTTGAGGCGTATTACTTGGAGTAAAATTGATGTTATTAACAGATTCTCCATTTTGGTATGCTTCTAAAAGTGATTGGGTATACTTGCTGTATTTATCACTCACTGCGTAACCAAGTTTGTGATGCAGCGCCTCTTTTATAACGTCTAAATTTCTATTCTCACAAAATACGGTAGGAATAAATAACCAATAATTAGCTGTGCCTACCTGACCGTTTGATCTTACAAAACCATTGAATGTCTTATTCGCAAATTGTGAAACATCCGGCTTTTCCCATGAAAAATTTGTTTCACGGTAGGCATAAGGCTCAGCCGCATGCTTTAAATTAGCCGTAGTAACAAGGCTTCCTCTGGCCACATCACATTGCGTGGTCCCAACTAAAACGCCGTACATGAATACAGAAGCGCCTTTTGCAAGGTTACTTGTATAAAATTTATGCTTGCTTTGGATGGGTTCCAAAATAGTATACTCTTGTTCACGATACTCCACAACCTGCCCTTCGGTTAATTGATTGAGCGCCACCAACACATTGTCTTTGGGGTGCATCTCTATCACTAATCTTTTTGGTGGCACTGTAGTCATCGGTACTATACAGATTTAACTTTATGTCCTTTAGTTGCAAATAAAAACACCACAACAAAACAAAGAAGTGGTACAATATATCCATTTTGAATACTACCTGTTGCATCAGAAATAATTCCAAGCACCGGTGGCAAAAACGCGCCACCTACTATAGACATCACAATTAAACTAGATGCCATTTTTGTATCGGCACCAACATCTTTAATACCTAATGAGAAAATAGTTGGGAACATAATAGACATAAAAAAAGCAATAGCAATTAAGGCATACACCACCACAATGCCCGATCCAAAAATAGCCACTGCAGATAAAACAATATTGATAAGTGCATAAGCACTCAATAATTTTTCAGAAGCAAACCTGCCCATCAAAAATGTACCCACAAATCTTCCAAGCATAAAAGCAGCGCCATAACCCCAACCTAAATATTGAGCAGCGGTTTTTTCATCCATACCAGCGCCTGTTCTTGCCATTTTAATAAAAAAGCTACCTACACAAACTTGTGCACCAACGTAAAAAAACTGTGCTACAACGGCCCATGTCAAATGCTTATGTTTAAAGGCTTTTAGCGGATTGTTGCCGGCTTTACTGTCATCCCCTTCTTTAACATCAGGGAGTTTTGATACCATAAATAAAACAGCTACGAGTAAAACAAGAATACCTAAAAAAAGGTAAGGCGTTTTTACACTTTGCGCTTCGGTTGTCAAATAATTATTAAGCGCCTCAGGAGATAATTGTGCATAGGCCTCATCAGACATTTCTGTTCCAGACAAAATAAATTGACCCCCAATAATAGGAGCTACCATGGCAGCAAGTCCATTAAATGATTGCGCAAAATTTAATCGACGCGTTGCTGTTTCGGGAGGACCAATAATGGTTGCATATGGATTAGCGGCTGTTTCTAAAAAAGTTAAACCACTAGCGATAATAAACAGAGCGCCTAAAAAATAAATATATTGATGTGTATCTGCTGCAGGTAAAAATAAAAAGCATCCTAGCGCAAACAACAAAAGGCCACCCACAATTCCGGATTTATAGCCATACTTACGCATTACGTAACCCGCCGGAAGTGCCATTAGAAAATAGGCGATAAATACCGATGAGTCAATCAGTGACGATTGCAAATCATTTAAACGAAACGATTTACGTAAGTGGGGTATTAAAATAGGGTCTAGGTTATGTACAAAACCCCAAAAGAAAAAGAGGCTAGTAACCAGTATAAATGGGAAAAGCCAGTTATTGGTTTGGTTACTAATGGAGTTGTTATGTGTAGGTGTTGCCGGTAATGCCATAGTTGTTTATTTTACTACTTTTAAACGCAGTAATTTGATAAACAATATACTTAAAATATTATCTCAAAACACCTGAATGGTAAAGCAGAGCAAGTTTTTATTAATATGTACGAAATAAATATTTACCTCTTAAAACTACTTAACCTCGTACTCCTTTTTCAAATCATTTAGCAAAATAGTAGCCGAAGATAATATTTGATCTAACTGGTACAACTGCTGGTTTTTTATTGAGTTTTTGATGTGCGAAAGCCTATTGGCGTATTCTGTTAATACGGTTTTGTCATAAGTCATTAGTTGAGCACCCGATTTTGTCGTTTTGACTTCGTTTCTACTTATTTCATTATAATAAAATTGATTAAAAATATTATATGAACGCTCTCGAGCCTTTAGTTTTAGTTCTTCTGTTGTGGCACCATATGCCCTGGCATATTCCTGCCAATGCCAGTAATTGGCGATTTCATCACTAATTTTTGAATTTTTAATGAGCCGCATGCCACCCGCATTTTTTAATTGAACACTGGTACGTTCCATTAAATTAAGCCCCCTATTTCCTAAGGTTGATAAATTTAAAACATAAATTTTATTGAGGTTGACATCGTTCCATTCACCCATTTTAAAAAGATTAATGGTTGTGTCAATAATCTTCATTTGCTTCGTGTAAACACGCTTTAAGGAATTTAATTCGATGGTGTCTTTTTTGAGATCTTCATATAAGCTTTGCATATACTGTTGCTCTCTTAAATGTTCGATATAATGTTCGCGCTGATTTTCGGCAAAAAATCCTAAAGTTACAGCAGTAAACAACATTAGAAACTCAGTAATATACTCTTTCCATTTTTTTGGTTGATGACCACCCTGGTGATGGGAATGATGTACTTCCATATTCTTAATTTAAAGTGTTACAATGTAAGAAAAAATATAATTAGTTTAAAGAATAGTGGACCTCAAGATTTTAAATTAAATTTATTTAATAATCAAATTCATGAACCTGCAACCCAATCATTTAAGCAACCATTTAATTCGGCTAGAACCGCTGCTGCCCATTCACTTCGATGAACTCTATGCGGCCGCATCAGATCCGCTTATATGGGAGCAACATCCTAACCCTAACAGGTATCAAAAAGAAGTGTTTGAATCGTTTTTTGAAGGTGCTCTTGAATCGGGCGGGGCATTTATTGTTAGGGACGTAGACACGGGTAAAGCCCTTGGCTCCACTAGGTTTTACGATTATAAACCACTTGACAATGAAATAAAAATTGGCTATACTTTTTTTAGCAGAGACTGCTGGGGAAAGGGTATTAATCAGCAAGTAAAAACACTTATGTTAAACTATGCTTTTATTTACATTGAAAAAGTTATTTTTCATATTGGTGCATTCAATATTAGATCTCAAATAGCCATAGAAAAATTAGGTGCAAAAAAAATTAGCGAAGAAATGATTGCCTATTACAACGAACCTGACCGGCTTAATTTTGTGTATGAAATGATGAAGTAATAAGAATTAACAATAAAAATATATTCTGTTTATACTATGGTAATAATGGATGTCTAATTTTAAAAAAAATTAATTATGGCAAACTTTAATGATTTAACCATTGGAAATTTTTATTTAGTAGCTGAAAATGAAGGTGAGCAAATTGCTTTGCTCGAGCCTTTAATGCATACCGATAATGCGGTATTATTAATGCACCACGATGATTATGAAACTAGCATCTGGAGAAAAAAGAATGATTCTATTTTTGAAATCGTAGATGAATTAACCATGGACCAATTAGACAACTACGACGCACTTTTTGAAGATGAAGACGAAGAAGATGATGATTTTGAAGAAGAATCAAGTACTTCAGAAGAAAATTAATTTAATTCCAAGTGTTTCAATGATTTAGTGATCATTGAAACACTTTCTTGTATTTGTGCTTCATTAATGATCAGTGGTGGTGCAAATCGTATTTTATTGCCGTGGGTAGGTTTAGCAAGTAATCCATTTTCTTTTAACACCAAACAAAAATCCCAGGCAGCATTAGGGTTTTGATGCGTTACTTCGATCGCATTTAAAAGTCCTTTACCTCTCACAATGCTTATAAATGGTGAATTTATTTTTTCTAGTTCAGACCTAAATAATTGACCCATTTGATAAGCATTATCCGCTAAATTTTGATCACGTAATACGTCCAATGCCGCCATAGCTACGACACAAGCAAGTGGATTACCACCAAAAGTGCTTCCGTGTTCACCTGGCTTTATAGTATCCATAATATCATCGTCACATAAAACAGCGCTGATTGGCATTACCCCGCCACTGAGGGCTTTTCCTAACATTAAAATATCTGGTCGTACATCGTCGTAATCGGAAGCCAACAATTTACCAGTCCTAGACAAGCCAGTTTGAATTTCATCGGCTATCAGTAATACATGATGATGCTTACACAAATCATGTACAGCTTTTAAATAACCATTGTCCGGAACAATGACACCGGCTTCACCCTGAATAGGCTCTACCATAAATGCAGCAACATTTTTATTTTGAAGTGCAGCTTCTAGCGCTTCAATATTGTTGTAGGGGATTTGCTTAAATCCTGGAACAAAGGGTCCAAAATTTGTATAGCTACTTGGATCTGATGAACTAGATATGGCCGCAATGGTTCTTCCCCAAAAATTTCCTTCTGGAAAAAGTATTACGGCTTCGTTTGCAGCGACCCCTTTTTTCTCATACGCCCATCGTCTGGCTAGCTTTACAGCAGTTTCACCAGCCTCAACGCCAGTATTCATGGGTAACACTTTATCGTAGCCAAAATACTGTGTAATATACAGTTCGTATTCGCCGAGTTGATTGTTGTAAAATGCCCTTGAAGTAAGCGTTAGCTTTGACGCCTGCTCTGTCATAGCTTTAATAATTGCCGGATGGCAATGACCCTGATTTACTGCCGAGTACCCACTCAAAAAATCGAAATATTGCTTCCCTTCTACATCGTATAAATAAACGCCCTGTCCTCTTTCAATTACAACAGGTAAAGGGTGGTAATTATGCGCACCATACTTTTCTTCTAATGCTATATAATAAGATGTGTTTTTGAAATCCTGTGCTTGCATTATAAAGAAGTTAATTGTTGTTCAAAATTAGAAAGAATTTGAAAAGCTGTTTCTGCCATTTTATTTCCTTTATTATCTAATAAGGGGTTGATTTCTGCGATTTCTAAACAGATAATTTTTTTAGTTGAAGCCAGTTGTTGTAACACTTGATTTATTTCGTCAGGTAAAAAACCTGATTTGACAGGTGTTCCGGTTCCATAGGATATTTGGTCACAATCCATCGAATCTACATCAAAAGAAACATACAAGTAGTCAACCTCTTCTAATTTTTTAATGATGATATCAAGTGTATTTTGTAATCCTTGTTCTCGTAACTTTTCTACTGTATAATTTGAAATGGACTCCGCTTCTATAACCTGTTTTTCTGCAGGTTCATAATCTCTTAAACCAAAATACACCAAATGGTTGGGTTTTAACTTAGGTCCTTCAACCCCCATATTTTTAAGTACACTCCAGTAATGAACCGTATCTGTAGAAATTTGATTTATTTGAATGTGCGTATGGTCTAAACCTAGTGCTGCAGCTAATGGCATTCCATGAATATTTCCAGAAGGTGAGGTGTACGGCGAATGAATATCTGCGTGAGCATCTATCCAAATAACGCCCAGCTTTTTATTTGGATATGCTTTTTTGATACCGCTTATAGTGCCAAGTGCCGAAGAATGATCGCCAGATAAAACAATAGGAAAAAAGTTTTTTTGTAAGGAATTAGCTACAGCATCACACACCCGGTTACACTGCTCTGCAACATGCTCAATTCGTTGGGCAAAACTATTGGTGTTTTTTTGATAGATCGTTTCGTTGTGTGTGATAATATCCTCAAATAAATGCCGATGAAAAAAATCATTATCTGCATTAATTGCTGCAATTTCAAGTGCGTCAATACCCATATCTGAACCCCTAGTTCCGGCACCAATATCAGATCTGTTTTTAAGTAATTTAAGAACCATTTGATAAGTTTTATATCATTATTTGAAGGTAGGGTATGCTAGATTACCTTTTGAATAAAACCATAATATTTTGTTCATTTTATCGTCTTTTCCTCCATCCACTTCATTGTAAACCTCATTTTGAGACATGAGTGCCATTTTCTTGGCTACACCACTCAGCGATTTGATGGGCAAATTCATTTCGTCGAGGGGAATATTTGAAGAAACCGCTTGGTAGGTTTGCGCTTTTTTAAGGGGTGAAAAACAATCTGTCATGAGTCTACTGGTAGCATCCATCGTATTCATAGGAGGTAATCCTAAAATTTGTTCAATGGTTCTTAACATAGAAACCTGATTGTATTTTGTATTTATAATTTTGTTATTGGCGTAAGCACTAACCACAAAGCCAACCGTTCTATACGCCGACACATGATCCCAACCACCTTGAGAATCATCTTGTGTAACAAAAATAACTGTTTGCTCCCATGCCTTGCTTTTACTTATTTTTTCAATAATTCTTCCTAAGGCTAAATCATTATCTGCAACCATTGCATTTGGTGTAGGAAATCCAGGGGATGTGCCTGCAGAATGATCATTGGGCAGTGACAGAATCATTAAACTTGGAAGGCTATCTTTTTTTTCTAACTGATCCCAATCCGATAAAAAAATATCTGCTCTTTGTTGATCACTAAATACCATGTTATCACAATCTGGAAACGTAGGATGCATGTAAGGTCTTAAATTATCGATTGTAGTTGTATTAATCCAGTTTGGCTTTTTAGCATTTTGATATTGTTTATAAAGGTCTGTCCAGGATAATTTTTTGTTATACACTGTTTCACATGCTTCTCCATATACTTTTACAGATTTACCAAATTTTAATGCATGATTCCAAATGAAACCACTTTTATTATATACTAGTGCATCTTCTTGTCTATGCGGATAGCTTCTAAACCAAGCTCGAATATTTTTTTCTACATAATCAGAAACCATACCAGCGTCTGTCCACTGGTGCCCTTCGGCAGATGATTTTCCAGATGCATGGTAATTATCCATTAAGCCATATTGTTTAGCTAGTGCGTGTGCGTTGGGCGTTATTTTATTTCCAAAAACACACAAACTACTATCTCCATTTGCCCCTTTTACATCACCAAAAACTTGATCGTATGTTTTATTTTCTTTAATGATATAAATGACGTGTTTAAATACAGAAGGTTCTCCTAAACGCTCAGGAACAGGAACTGGTGTTATATTTTGTCTGGCAGGTAATGTCCATTGTTTTATTTTGTTGGAAACATTTAATATGCCTACCTGGGTTGTGTAATTTTGTAAGGTTTGTTTATTAGGTAATGGTATAATACTTACAGAAGCCAATTCGTGATGTATAGATCTTGCCTTTTTATTTTTATCAATCACATTGGCGCCATCAGATTCTAAATTGGCAACAATCAAATTGTTATTTTTTACCAATAAACCAGCTGGATAGGCTTCGGTAGGAATTAATCCCTCGTTTCGTTGATGTACCAAATCATACACGAATATTGCATTATCCAAACCATTGGCAACATATAATTTATTGCCATTGGGCGCTAAACAAAGTGCATTGGGTGTACTGCCTTGCAAATCACTTCCAAAAATTCCTACCGGTATAGAGCGTACCAGTTTATTTTTTGTAGCATCAATGATAGACACTTCATCACTAGATCCATTTGACACATAAATCAATTCTTGATTACTAGATCGTATGATAGCATTGGGATGAAGGCCAACAGTAATCTCTTTAATAAAATCACCATGAATGTTCAAAACAGAAACGGTTCCACTTTTTGTTGCGCCAGTTAAAGAATCGGTATAGGCTAATCCCCAAGGAACACCCGCTGTTGAGCGCAATGAATCTGTTACTTTACTTCCTGCCCAATTAGAGACAAATATTTTATTCTTTGCAATAGCTAGCCCATATGGAGCAACGCCTGTGGGTTGTTGCCAAACAATAGATTTTGTTTTGAAATTTATTTTTACAATTTCATTATTGCCATTCAAAACGGTGTAAATAAAATAATCTTGTCCTTCTTTGGCTACCAAAACCTGATTGGGTAAGGCATTGGAAGCAGGTGCTTTTTTAAGTATTGGAATCTGTTCGATTTTTTTATTTCCCGGCTGCCACTCTACAATCATTATACAAGAGCGGTCTCCGCCTGCAGCACTAAATAAAATATATTCTTTTTGATCGATAATAGCTGTGGTAATACCACTATAAACACTCATTAATTTACTGTAACTAGGATAATCCTGAAATCTAAATGAATCTACAATAACTTTTTTAGTGATGTCTACTATGAAAAATCCATATCGCTCTTGCACGACTACCAAATTGGTATCCTTTAAGTTGGCAATATCCATCGCATGATTTTCCAAATTTTCTTTGCCATAACGTAGCACCGTTCCTGCAGATTTTATGACCCTATTATAAGGTAGCTCTCGAACATTTTTATTTCTTGTAATAAGGTAATCTGCTAATTCATTAATCTTATCTGTATTGATATAATCCACCTTCCATTCTATTAATTTTTCCCAAGCTTTAGCATGATCAGGAGTAGCCCAAAACCGAATGGGTTTACCAAGAGCGTGAACACTTGAAACGGTTTGCTTGATTTTTTCTTCCATCAAACTATCTAAGGGCCATTTTAATTTCCACCCTGTTATTTTATTATAGTCTTCACTTATTAATGCAATTTTTGATAACTGAGCTGTTGTATAATTTTTGTTGAGCCTTCCATCAAACCATATAAAATCTGGATAATTTTTAAATGTAGAATCCGGAGGCGCGTTTCCAGACAAAACTATTTTTATGTTTTTATTTTGTATAATGGAAGGATATTTTTTAAGAATTTGTACCAACCGATCAATAGTAGAAATTGCTTCAGTTTTGACATCAATTAACAATTGTAATTTTCTATTTTCCAAATTATAAGCAACAATTGTTTCCAAGTACAATTTTTCAAAGGTTCTAGCGCTGTCTAAATCTTTGGTATCATGGCCAACTAAAATTTTATTGTTAATCAAATGAATATCAGCTTCTATTGAGCCAAACATTTCATTATAGGCTAAATGAAAAGGCGATTGCTGTAAATAATCGTTGTGAGAATGTGCACGACTAGGCGTGACTTCTTGAGCGTGGAGTTGAACACAAAATAGAGCCAAAATAAAAATAATTGAATTTTTCATAGGATAAATTTACTCCTGTTTTATGCTATAACCAAAGATGATATGATATTGATGAATTAATAATTAAATAACCTACACACACAATAAATTAAATACAAGTTGAATAGATTACAAGTATTAATTACACTATGATCTGGCGAAAATTAAACGGCGAAATCTTACTCCTTCCTATAAAAGAAGCTGTAAAAAATGTGCTGATTGAAGAAGCAAAAAATAATACTAAATTAAAAGTTTGTATTGGCACTGACAGTCAGGTAAAAGCCAATACAACTGAATTTGCAACAGTTATTGTTTTTTTAAGAGAACACCGAGGGGGTTTTATGTATTTCCATAACGAAAAAACAACCACAAAATATCATATCAAAGAACGTATGCTTTTAGAAGTGGCAAAAAGCATTGAAGTCGCTTATGAACTTTGTGATCTTTTTATAGAAAACCATGTAGAAATGGAAATTCATGCCGATATCAATACCAATCCGCAGTTTAAAAGTAATGACGCCTTAAAAGAAAGTATGGGATATATTCTTGGGATGGGATTCAATATTAAAGTAAAACCAGAAGCCTTTGCGAGTAGTTGCTGTGCAGATAGAATTGTAAATTAACAATAAGAAAACAGTTTGTTTACAATAAGATAACATATCCTACATAATTTTATTACAAATACTACGATATGCGCCAAACGTATCAGACAAAAAAAAGCCAACTAGTTTCCGTTATTGAACCAATAAAGTACGGAAAAACCCCTAACCAGCTTTCACCTCAATTTGGACATGAAGCATTAGAGAGAAATAATGCCCAGTTCACACAAGATGAAGATTTATCTTATTTAGCAGAAGAAGAATTATCGATTGAAGAGGTTTACCAAGAAGTTTTAAATGAAATAAAAGCCAAGAAGGTTAATTTATAATTCATTTGATAACTTTTATTTAATAGCTGCGTAATATTTAATTTACACAGATGTCATCCCTTTGGAAAACATCGGGTCATGAAAAAGTATTTTTTTTCAATTACTTTAGTTTTTTCAATTTTATTTGTTAGTGCTCAAAAAGCCTCAGAAGCCCCCAACGTTTTCATTATAACCATAGATGGATATAGATGGCAAGAAGTGTTTAGAGGCGCAGACCTTTTATTAATGTCTGACCAAAAATTTGTCAAAGACACCAATCTCATTAAAGAACAATTTTGGAGCGATGACGAATTAGAAAGAAAGAAAATGTTGATGCCCTTTTTTTGGAATGTTATCGCAAAAAGAGGTTTGCTACTGGGAAATAGAGATTTTGGCAATAAAGTAGCCGTTTCTAATTTTTATAAAATTTCATATCCTGGTTATAATGAAATATTAACAGGGTTTGCTGATAAAAAGTTTATTGCCAATTTACCTTTAAGGAATTACAATTCAAACGTTCTTGATTATTTAAATAAGAGTGAAACCTATGCGGGTAAAGTGGCAGCGTTTAGTTCATGGAACGTGATTCCATATATATTAGATGAAAAGCATAATAATTTTACCGTAAATGGTGGTTACGAGGCATTAGAGGAGGATCAAGATTCTCTAAATGTTTTAATTAACGCAGTTCAAAGTAAGGTGAACGATAAATCCCATACTAGAAAAGATTTATTAACATACGCTAGTGCGAAAAATTATATAGAATTAAATCATCCAAAAGTTCTTTTTTTGGGTTTGGGAGAGACCGATGATTTTGCGCATAAAAAACAGTACGACCAATATTTATATAAGGCCAAGCAAGTGGATCAAATTATTAGCGAACTTTGGTATTATGTTCAAACAGATCCTTTTTATAAAAACAATACCACTTTTATTATTACTACCGATCACGGCCGTGGTAGCAAAAGCTCCAATTGGTCTACGCATGGATTTTGGGTAAAGGGTTCCGGTGAAACTTGGATGGCAATGATTGGCAACAATATCATTAACAATGGAGAAATGAAAAACAAAGACATTGCTTATTTAAAACAAATTGCTTCTACCATTTCTTTACTTGCTGATGAAAATTTTGAAGCAGAAGATCATACTGTTGCCAGACCTTTAGCGGTTGTTAAAGATCAAATTAAAAATAACTGATTATAAGAAGGAAATTAATTGGATTTTGTACTTACATTGAGTTACAAAAATTGATTATGAGAATCTTCCTTTGCTTATTGGCTGGTTTCTATTGCTCGCTCATATCCGCCCAATCTCTTCAATACACAGTTGCCAAAGACAATACCTCAAAATACCATAGCATTCAAGAAGTGCTCAATATCATTCCATCGGGTAACAAAGCTGCGGTAAAAATTTATCTTAAGTCTGGTGTATACAACGAAGTGGTGGTAGTGGATGCTAGTAAATCAAACATCACCCTCATTGGTGAAGACGTAGATAATACCATCATCAATTTTAATAACCACGCTGGCGTTAAAACACCGGATGGTGATACCCTAAACACATGGACCTGTGCTACTGTTTTTGTGTATGGAAACGATTTTCAGGCACAAAATATCACATTTAGCAATCAGGCTGGGTTTACTGCGGGGCAAGCCGTGGCAGTAAGGGTAGAAGGCAACAGGGCTAGTTTTTTTAACTGCAAAATGGTGGGGTTTCAGGACGTTTTGTTTTTAAGCGGCAACGGGGTAAAGCAATATTTTAAAGATTGTTACATAGAAGGCACTACCGATTTTATTTTTGGAGCCGCCACATCTGTTTTCGAAGACTGTCATATTCACAGCAAAAAAAATTCACACGTAACAGCGGCATCTACCAATTCAATAATCCCTTTTGGTTTTGTATTTAAGCGTTGTAAACTAACCGCAGACAGTACAATAAATAAAGTTTCGTTGGGAAGGCCCTGGTCACCAACAGCGAGTGTTACCTATCTCGATTGCTGGATGGACAAACATATTATAGAGGAGGGATGGAATAATTGGAAAAATCCAGCCAACGAATTAACAGCTAGATATGCCGAGTTTAATAGCACAGGACCCGGTGGTAGTGCACAAAAAAGAGTTAGTTGGTCCAAACAATTAACGAGTGAGCAGGCGCTTGCTTATAGTAATGAGAAAATTTTAGGAGCTTGGCGTCCTTGTAAAAAATAAATTACTTTTTAGATTTTGCACTCATACCTTTTTTCCAAAAGCTAAAAAACGAAGGATAATACCCTTGGGTATTAGGAAACATCCAATCTCTGCTATCTTTTATACCCGGATAATATTCAAACGCAGGATGCTCTTTTGAAATAAATGCATTTGAAATGGTAAGGTCCGTATTTTTATACTGACTCACTAAACTATCTACTTCACCTACATAAATTTCAATTCCTGAAATATTTTTTGAAAGGTCAATTATAAAATTGATCACTTTATCACTCACCGGATATTGATTAAAATGCGAAGGCTCTAAAATTAACACACGATTTACGAATTCATTTGCACGCCATAGTGGATCTAGATTATAGCTGTTATATAAAAGTGTTGGCTTACTAGTATCAAGTTTTGGTACTGCTGTTTGTGGCAAATTGGTAACAAATGCTAAACTGATAGTTGTCTCTAATGCTTCAGGCACAGGCATTGTAGCAATATGCTCGTAACTATCATCTAAAAAAGTATGCCGCTGATTTGAAGACGTGTATTTATTAATATTTTCTTGGTTGCAGTAATATTTTTTTGAAGAAAAGCTTCCCGCTACCCACTGCCAACTACAACTATTACTTGCAAGGTCGCCATCTAATAAATGATAGTACATCCATGTTGCAGGAACCAACCAGTGTACTTTTGCATTATTACACACCATCGATGCGAGGTACATTCTAATATGATTGTGTAGATATCCTGTTTTGTAAAAAGTATTGATGTGCGCATCGATTGTTTCAATACCCGTTGCTGCACCAATAACGGCAGTAGGTATTTGAGTATGTAAAAAATCTGGTTGGGGTTGTTTTAAATCACTAAATATCAATTCTTTTTTTACTTGCCATACCCGCTGATAATATTCGCGCCAAGCAAGTTCTTGTAAAAATTTTTCAATCTCGTAGGGTTTGAATCCTTTTTGTAAAACCGCTTCTTTAATTTGTTGTACACTAATCACGCCTCTAGATAAATAAGGAGACAAATAGGTTACGTCGCCAGTAATAAAATTTCTTGTTTTGGCATACTTTATAGGATTGATAGCATTGATACGCTCAACAACCAAATCATAAGTAGTTGGAAACATATTTAGATCATTAAGGCTTTGCATATTCGAGTCTTTGAAGTAGTTGTGTGGTATGATAACTTTCCTGACCGGTACTGGTTATGGAACCCGCTTTTTCAATATCTAAAAATCCATCCTCCGATAAACAATGATCCGGAAAATGAATCCATTTTATTTCACCAATAATCATACTTGTATGGTTGATACTGATAGGAATACGTTCTTTAAATTCCATACCTATTTGAATGTGGCTCTCGTTCACAAAGGGGGCCACAAACCCATCTTTAAATAGGGGGGTTAACTGCGTAGCATCAAATTCTGACACTGTTTTAGGGTAGCGCGCCGAGGTTTGGTGCGCCTGCTCATACATATTTTGATGTATATGGTTAATGGTATAATGGCCCATTTCCATAATATTTGAAAGTGTGTGGCGCTCTACCGAATCGGGGCGCATAATAAAACCAAGGAGCGGCGGGTTAGATCCAATATGCACAATAGAACTAAATATGGCCAAATTGGTTTGTCCCTGCGTATCTATCGTACCAATGAGCGCAACGCTTCTAAAGCCACTGATGCTATTGATTAACTGGGCTCTTTTTCGCTGCTCCATATCCATTATTTGAGCATTGCTTAAACTGGTGTTCATATATTACTATGTATCTAATGATTGTAAATAATTATCTGCTGCGTGCAGGTGTGCCTTTCTTTTTTCTTCGGACATTTTATCAAATGTTTTTACAAGCATTCCAATTCGTGGATTTTGTAAAAAGAAGTTACGGTGTACATGCATGAAACGCCAAAATAATCCATCCCAAATAGGTTGCCATGTTCCTTTTTCGTAATCACTCATTTTCATAAGGTAGTTACTACCACTGATATAGGGCTTCGTGGTCATGAGTCCACCATCGGCAAACTGTGTCATACCATATACATTGGGCACCATCACCCAGTCGTAAGCATCAATAAACATTTCCATAAACCACTTGTGCACTTCGTCCGGATCAAATTCACACAACAACATAAAATTCCCGAGCACCATGAGTCTTTCTATATGGTGGGCATAGCCTGTTTTTAAAACCTTTTTTATGGTACTATCTATTGGGGCTATTCCGGTATCCCCCGTCCAAAAAGTTTTTGGTATTTTTCTTTTAAACTGCCAGTAATTGGTGGTTCGTTGTTTTGTTTCTTCGCGCTCATACACAAGTCGTATAAATTCACGCCAGCCAACAATTTGTCTAATAAAACCTTCTAATGAATTGAGCGGAATATTTTTTGTAGCGCCTACACGTATTGCCGCATCCACAATTTCCTGCGGTGTCAGAAGGCCTATGTTTAACATCGGTGATAAAACCGAATGGTATAAAACAGATTCTTTTTGTACGATAGCATCTTCGTAAATCCCAAATTTTTCGAAACGTTCATCTAAAAATTGATCAAGCCATTTTTTAGATTCTACAAAATCAATGGCAAACAAATGTCGCTTACTTATGTCTCCATAATTGTTCGGAAAGTTTTTTTGAACATACTGCTCCGCTTCAATCATAAAATTACTAGAGGTGCTCACTGGGAGTTCGGGAACTATTTCTTTTTTAGGAAATTTAGCACGGTTCTCTGCATCAAAAGTCCACTTACCACCTTCGGGTTTACCGTCCGGTGTTAACAACAGGTTACGCTGCTTTCTTTGGGCGGTATAAAAATCGGTTTGAAAATATTTTTTTTTAGTAGCGAAATAATTTTGCGTTCCAGAAAGTGTATTTAAAAAATTGGGGCTTTCGAATACCTGCAATTGTATATTATTAGAAGTAGAGGCCCGTTTAATTCGCCTCATTAATAAATAATCTACCGGATCAATTATTTGAATTTCTGTAAATTTTTCTTTTGCTAAATGAGCAATAAGCAATCTGCAATCATGAAGCGCATCTGTGCTATCAATATACTGTACTTGATAGCCTTCTTGTAACAGATACTGCTCATATGCTTTCATCGAAGCTCTATGGAGCACCAGTTTTTCTTTATGAAAAGGATATTGTGTAAAAAACAGATGCTCTTCCACTAAATAGTGGCGCATGTTTTTATCCAGCACTTCTGGTTTTTTAAAAAGCTGATGCGGAAAAATGATGACGGCCTGCTTTGACATACCTGTTAAACAAGCCAGTAGAGATAATGTTGAAGGGTATGCAAAGTATTTTGTGTGGGAATACCTACTTGTCTTTAAATACTAAAACAAATTTGATCTTCATCATATTGTCTGTTTTTACAAAGAGTAAGCTGGGTCTTTCTACATTATAGGATTCTAGAAGCACAGGAAATTCGCCTTCATACAACCATTGATTGTTTTCCTTTTTAGCCTTAACTACAAATTGAATTTCGTTGGTAACACCGTGAAATTGTAGTTTTCCTGTTGTTATTATGTCGGCTCCGTTGTATTTAATACTCGTGCTACTAAACGTAATGTTAGGAATGGTTAGCGCATCCAAAACTTCAATCATATGGCTATCTCTACTTGATAGGCCACTATTAAAACTGCTCACTTTTGCCAGCACAGAAATTTGTTCTAGTTTATCTCCGTTCCATTTGCTTGCTACGTTTACCTGCTTGCTGGTTCCATCCCAGGCATGCAGTTTGTGTTTCATGGTGTATGTAATACTAGAGCTTGACAGGTCGTACGTAGGTGCCTGAAAAAATACAGACATGAGTAGATTTAAAATAATATAGTGTAGCATAATTTAAAATTTAATGACAACAAGCGCTGTTGCCAAACTTGCAAAACTAACGTACGCTGCTGCGCGGTGGTAAGGTTTTAAAGAAACGTTTTTTTCTATTTGAGTGCCGAGTATATTGGTGGCAATCATGCCTGAAAGGTGCAGTACCGCAAGCCATTTATGCAAACGAATAGAGGTGATTTTTTTATCCCTGTTAAACGCCGAAGGTGGTGCAAAAAGGCCGTTTAAAGCAGTAAATCCATAGGTTAGGTTTACGGCCATGCCCATGTTTTCATGCAGGTCTTTTACTTTGTAATCGCCTTTATATAACTGACTTCCAATAATACCTTGTGCAACCATGCCACCAATTGTTACAAATCCGCCAATTTGGTGGAGCTTCAACATGGTTCTTCTAATTTTGAGGTCTTTTTGTCGATTTGCAACTAGGTCATTGCCACTATACCTGTTTTTTAAGAGCCCACCCTTACCCCACAAAGCACGCTGCGTAAATAACATTTTTGCAGGGGGTTGTATTAAACTTGAATCAACATGATTAGCACTAATTAGTTGTTGTAACAACGAATCGGATTGTGCAGCTAAAGGTTGCGCACAAAATAAACAACCCACTAAAAAACCTAATAAATACGTTTTAGAAAATTGGATACGCTTATTCATTCTTAAAAGTTATGATGTGAAAACGGCTTGGTTATTCAATTTACGCATAATCGTTGAAAGCGTCATCATCCATTCCCATATCACCTAGGTTAATCATACTTCCCATCATGTCGTTGAATTCAATTTTTCCATCAATCATTTTTTTACTAATGATAGAATAAGATGAAAGGCCGTGTAAAACAAATTCCATTAATAATGCTGCTTGTTTTTCGCCAGCTTGCGGAAAATGTTTTTTTACGATTCCAAATAAACCATCCACCTTATACAGTTCGATCATTTTATCCTCGTCTTTCATGTCTAAAAACAAATCGAGGTGATTACCTGCATCAAACCATTTTGCAATGGCAGCATACGGATTTTCAGGTTGCTTTTGTTCTGGGGCGTTAGCTGATTTTTTTGGTGCCTTCCGCTTTTTAACATCATCCGGGTTTGGAAAATAGGCTACAAATATGCTGCGTATCGATTTGTTTAACAAGTTAAGCGCCACTTCGTATGGACCTTCTTGCTCTCCCTCATATACCAGTTCAATTTTTCCGGTGATGGCCGGAATAATTCCTGATAAATCACTGATCCATACCTGTGTATTTGATTGACCGTGAATAATGGCCCTTCGCTCTGCACTGCTTACTGCAGCCTCATATGCAGCAATGGTTAGACGTGCACTCACACCACTTTTTTTGTCTACAAACTCATTGGTTCGCGCTTCAAAAGATACTTGTTCGATAAGCCTTTTTATAAGATCACTCACTTCCACTTTTTCTTTTTGTACCGGCAAAATATTTGCTTCCTGCTCGGTAATCGCAAGTGATGTTTCAATCGTTTTTGGATAGTGCGTTAATATCTGACTTTCAATTCTATCTTTTAATGGTGTAACAATACTTCCCCTGTTGGTATAGTCTTCGGGGTTTGCTGTAAACACAAATAAAATATCAAGCGGCATACGAAGTTTAAAACCTCTAATTTGTATATCACCTTCTTGTAAAATATTAAATAAAGAAACCTGAATTCTTGCCTGTAAATCGGGGAGTTCATTGATTACAAAAATGCAGCGGTTACTTCTTGGAATAATCCCGTAGTGAATTACTTTTTCGTCGGCAAAACTGAGTTTTAAATTAGCAGCCTTAATAGGGTCAATATCACCAATTAAATCGGATACGCTAACATCGGGTGTGGCTAGTTTTTCGCCGTAACGGGCGCTTTTGTGTACCCAGTGAATAGGGGTTTCGTCGCCATGCTCAGCTATTAGGTCTACCGCAAAGCGGCTCAGGGGCTGCAAGGGGTCGTCATTTACTTCAGATCCGGCAATCGTAGGGATGTATTCATCTAATAAATCCACCATTTGACGTGCCATCCTGGTTTTTGCCTGACCACGGAGTCCTAAAAACAAAATATTGTGGCGGCTTAAAAGTGCACGTTCTACATCTGGTATGACCGTGTCTTCGTAACCTAAAATACCCTCAAAAGCATTTTCTTTATTTTGAATACTGGCAATTAAATTATCACGCACTTCGTCTTTAATAGACTTTGACTTGTAGCCCGATTTTTTTAAATCACCAAGTGTTACAATTTTTTTAATATCGATTTTCTTGCTCATAATTAATACAATGTTTTTCTTTTGCCACTCTCAAAATCATTAAAAATAAAACTACCCAAATTGTCAAGTGACGCAAAATAGGCTTTGCCATTATTCATCTCTGTAAACTCTTCTACAAACTTTTGTAAATACGGATCCGATGCAATCATAAATGTTGTTATCGGAATTTTTAATTTCTTACACTGCGCTGCCAAATTAATACAACGGTTTACCACTTTACGGTCTAGCCCAAAACTATTTTTATAATAACGGCCACCAATTTTTAAACAAGTAGGCTTACCATCGGTAATCATAAAAATTTGCTTGTTGGACGTTTTACGTTTGCGTAATATATCCATCGCTAACTCAAGCCCAGCAACGGTATTGGTATGGTAGGGCCCAACTTGTAAATAGGGTAGGTCTTTAATTTCTACCTGCCATGCATCATTACCAAACACAACAATATCAATGGTGTCTTTTGGATATTTTTTAGTGATAAGTTCACAAAGCGCCATCGCTACTTTTTTTGCAGGTGTGATTCTATCCTCACCATATAAAATCATAGAGTGCGAAATATCAATCATGAGTACCGTTGACGTTTGGGTTTTAAAATCCGCCTCACGAATTACCAAATCATCTTCATGCATCGAAAAGGCATCTACGCCTCTATTGATTTGCGCATTTTTAATGCTCTCTGTAAAATCTATTTGCTCCATCAAATCACCAAACTGAAAAGAGCGGGTATCTGAATTAATATCACCAGTTGGACCCGCTTTGGTGGTACTATGGTTTCCTTGCTTGCCTTTTTTTAGTTTGCCAAAAATTTCCTCGAGGCTTTTTTGACGAATGGTTTGTTCAGTTTTTGCAGTAATCGCAAATTTTCCATCCTGTGGATTTTCTTTTAAATACCCATTTTGCTTGAGGTCTTCAATAAAATCACCCACCCCGTACTGGTCATCGGTAAATTTGTGGGTACGGTCTAATTGATTGAGCCAATCTAGGGCCTCTGTAGCATCACCGCTCGTATAGTTTAATAGCTGCGTGAAAATGTCGAGCATTTGCTCGAATTTAGATTTTGAATTTTCTCCAGGAACAAAATTGATAAAGCGGTGGCCGATCATAGTTATCTAAAATAACAAATAGTGGCCACTAAAGTTCGTTTTTATGGATACCAAAGGCTTTATACATCCTCGAGCGGTCAAACATTTTTTCGTTGTTAGAGATAAAAATAGTGGCAACACCGTTGCCAATAAAATTGGTAATGGCTCTGGCTTCAGACATAAAGCGGTCTACACCCAGAAGCAATGCGAGACCTTCTATTGGAATTACTTTGGTAGCAGTTAATGTAGAAGCTAATATGATAAACCCACTTCCGGTTACGCCAGCAGCACCTTTTGATGTCACCATCAAAATACCAATGATAGTAATAATTTGTTCCATATTTAATTGAATATGGAATACTTGGGCTAAAAATACTATAGCCATTGATAAGTATATAGAAGTGCCATCCAAATTAAATGAATAACCAGCAGGAACCACAAGCCCTACCACCGATTTATGGCATCCCATATGCTCTAACTTTTCCATGAGTGATGGAAGCGCCGCTTCTGAAGAAGAGGTACCTAAAACAATCAGGAGTTCATTTTTGATATAGCCTAAAAATTTCCAAATACTGATTTTATAATAATTTAGAACAGCGCCTAACACTAAAAAAATAAAGAGGGCCATAGTAATGTATACACAGGCCATTAATTTACCTAGGGGCAACAAAGTAGCAACACCATATTTTCCAATGGTAAATGCCATGCCACCAAAAGCACCAATGGGCGCAAGCTTCATTACAAAATGAAGACCTCTAAATACATACTTTGATAGCCAATATACTTTGGTTAAAATGACTTCTTTGGATTTTAACCTACTAATAACGATACCCGCAAGTATTGCAAAAAGTAACACTTGGATGGTAAGGTTGTCTTTAAAAAACTGGACCCATGAAATAGAAACAGAGCCGTTACTATACTTAGAAATATCGCCCTTGGCTACAACGCTTGTATTTACCCCAGCACCGGGCTCTAATAAATAACCAACCCCAATACCAATTAATAAAGCAAGGGTAGTAATGATTTCAAAATATAAGAGGGCCTTACCGCCCACTTTTCCTACTTTTTTTAAATCGCCCATGCCACATATACCGGTGACCATGGTAAGTAATATAATTGGATTGATAAAGAGTTTAATAACATCAATAAAATATTTACCAAGAGGTTGCATCGCAACACCGGTGGCTGGAAAAAAATGACCAACCAATATACCTGCAGTAATAGCAAACAGTACCCAAAAGGTGAGATTGGTTGCAATTTTTTTTATCATGTTCTCGCGCTTAAGGGTTCTACTGAATCACACTGTTTACAATACTCACACAAGACTCGATTTCTGCATCAGTTAATTGCATGATTCGAAATGTCTCACCGTCTTTGTCAAAATAATTATACACGGTAGCGTACTTTTTTGGTAAGGTACCCGTAATTTTTTTTATAAAACTTAAGGCAATTAAAAATGTTCCCACCGCCGATGGATGCGATCCATCGGGATGGAACAAATTCATTGTAGGGATGGTTTTTCTGGCCAAATCAAAGCTTGATCCAACGGGTACATTAACCGCATTTTCTAATGCTGCTAGTTCATTGTATACCGCATTGATACTTGATTGGGTTTGTGGCGTTTTTTCCCTTGCCCATGTATTGTACAAGTATGGCTTTGCGCCATTTGCACGAATATAATTGCAAAAAAGTTGGCCATAAATAAGCAAGCTGTCTTTATGTTCCAAAGGCCACATGCTATTGTCCTGAATGACAACAACATCAAATTTATTGCTTGCTATAATTTTTTTTGTCTTTAAGCCTCTTTCACTGTTCCAGTGTTGTCCGAGTGTTGCTGCGCCAATGGTCGATTTTTTACAAATAATTTTTGTGTTTAAACTATCTGTAATTAAACCAATCATTTGTGCTAAATTATTGTAGTAGATATAACTATTACCTACTAGCAATACACGGACCGTATCTTTTTTTTCTTGCGCAAAACTTTGGCTTGAAATAAAAATACAAATCACTAAAATGGCCTTCCAACATGCGTTACTACACTTCATTCTTTGCTTACATTTTACAGATCTAGAAACCAGGATTTTGAACCATGTTTGGGTTGTTTTGAACCTGTGTTACCGGAATTGGTAATATGGTTCTAACAAAGAAAGTAGATGTAGTTACAGAATACTGAATTAATCTAGAAGTCGCATTACCACCAGAACTAATTTTTACAAAATTCGTTTGCGTTCTATTTAAATCAAATAAACGCTGACCTTCAAAAGCAAACTCTTTTCTTCTTTCTACGATAATACTATCTAAATATGCATTAGCAGAAATAGTTCCAGCCGGAAGCGTACCTGATAATTGCGCATTAAATGGTCTTGTTGCAGAAGCAGTATCTCTAGATTTTCTAATAAGGTTAATGTCAGTCAAAGAAGTTGTAAGTAAGCTTGGGGTACTATTTGCAACAGCAAGTCTAGCATTTGCCTCACCTCTAATTAAATACATTTCTGCTAGTCTTAACACTTTAATGTTTTCCATGTAGGTAGAAATGTTGATGTACTTAGTAGGAAGTGGCACATTGGTTTCACCGCCCAACGAATTTCTATTGCCAAGTGCAACAAATCCTCTTCTAACATCTGTGGCAGAATAAGCTTCATACAAACCTCTAAAAGTAGTTAGCGTTGTACCTGTGCTTCTACTATTCATAGACTGAATAGTGCCAAGCATTTCCCCATATCCTTGTTGACTACATAAATAGGCATATGAATCCGTTCCTGGATTATCGTTGGTATTATTGGCTATTTCAAATATAGACTCTGCGCTATTTTGCGTTCTAAAATCTTGAAGCATATTTCCAAATGTATAAAGCGCATAACGTCCAGATGCAATTACCTGATTGGCTGCATCTGCAGCACTTGCCCAATCGGACTTATATATAGACACCCTGGCTTTTAATGCTAAAGTAGAAAAACGGTTCATACGAATTTTAAACAAGGTATTATTTACAACACCGTTGCTAATTACATTTCCTGTTTGTGGCAAAAGTGCAATAGCAGCTGTTATGTCTTTATCAATTTGAGCATATACCTCTGCAGCAGTATTTCTTGCAGGATATACTACTTCTGTAATATTAGTAATTGGCTTAATCACAAGTGGTACACCTAAGTGTGATCCATCTGCAGTAAAATTTAGTGGCCTTGCAAAAAACTTCATTAAATCAAAATAAACAAGTGCTCTAACGGCATAAGCTTCACCCACTAGTTGCGCAGCTTCCTCTTGTTCTAATGATGTAGCAATTTTTTTAATAGTTGTTTCATTTGCAATGATAGCATTGGTATTGGTAATTATTTGATACATCTGACTCCACATTCTACTAACGTTAGCATCAGTTGCAGTATGTGTTACCGTATTCATACCGGTATACCTATTACCCGTTCTTACACTTCGAGTTGCGTTATCAGAAAGCACTTCCGGAATAACCATGGCATCTCTACCATAATAACTATAGGATTGCATCAAAGAGTAAAGACCATTAACAGCGGCTCTAGTAGTAGCCATGCTTTTAAATACGTCTTCTGTAAGTACACTTTGTTGTGGTTTTACATCTAAAAAATCTTTGCTACAAGAAACAATTAGTAGCAAACTGGTAATCACTGTTATTGAATATATTTTTTTCATAAAAGAAACTTTATGCAATTAAAAATTGATGTCTAGGCCAAATAAAAATGTATTGAAAACCGGTGGACGTTGCGCCATGGTTCCATCAATACTAACTTCAGGGTCTGTATTAAACCTCTTGTCCTTTACATAGGTAAATAGGTTTTGACCGCGCAGGTATACCCTTACATTACTAAACTTAAATTTATTTAGTACTTCGGTTGGTAGGTTATAAGAGAGTGTTACATCTCTAAGTCTAATATAACTACCGTCGTATAAAAACCTGCTACTTTCAAAACTACCTGATGAAGATTGTGTTCCCAAAAATACAGGCTTTGGTACATCTGTTATTTGACCTGGTGTTGTCCAGCGTCTTTCATACTCATATCTGCTTAGGCCATTACTTTGATCAGAAAATCCAAGGTTGGCATCTGTCTTTTGTAAATAACCATAATCATCATAAATAGTATTACCCCAAAAAGTATACAATTGGAAACTAAACCTGAAATTTTTGTAAGAAAACGTATTGGTTAAACCACCATAAAACTTAGGTAATGCGCTTCCATATTGTAAACGCGGAAGTGCCGTTGTAAATGCATTGGTAGTAGAATCCTTTGCGCCACTTCTATACCATAAAGCCTCTCCGTTAGCAGGATTCACGCCAGCGTAACCTCTTTGATAATGGGTATAAAAATCATTACCAACATTTCTTAAATAGTTTGCGTTTCCGGCATATGCTGGATCAATTTCTGTGATTGTATTTTGATTGGTAGTGATGTTAAAGTCTGTAACCCACTTGAAACCACCCTTAGATTTTGGTGCAATGTTAACAGATGAAAGGCTTAGCTCAATACCTGTATTTTTCATGGCACCACTGTTTACCGTAATACTTGTTACGCCATTAACACTTGGGATGGATTGACTAATTAATAAATCACTTGTTGTTCTTGTATACCATTCTAAAGATCCAGATAATCTGCCTTTTAGCATAGAAAAATCAAGACCAATATTTAATGGAATATTTTTTTCCCAAGTTAAATTGTCATTGGCTAATTGATTTTGTGCTAGGCCAGATTGTAAATTGTAATCGCTTCCTGCACCATACAAACCAAAAGATTCAAAATTATCAATACCCTGGTTACCGGTGTAACCATAGCTTCCTCTTAATTTCAATTCACTTAACCAACTAACATTGTAAAACTTTTCGTTAGAAATATTCCAACCTGCACCCACGGACCAAAAAGTTGCTTTTCTAAAATTTTTGGCAAATCTTGAAGAAGCGTCTTCTCTAAGTGATCCAGATATAAAGTACAAGTCTTTGAAAGAATAATTGGTGTTAAAAAACTTACTTACTAATCTGTTAGCAGTTCCAGTACCAGTAGTTAAAGTTGGGCTAGAACCTCCCGCTGCGGTAACGGTTCCAGGTGCAATTCCGTTAACTGAAATATTAATGTCAACATCAGATCTACTCTGTGCTTCATATCCTGCAAAAGCCTCTAATTTATGATCATCTGATAGATTTACTTTATAGCGTAAGATATTTGTTGCTACCCAGTTGGTAATGTCTTGCGTATAATTTTCGATGGTACCACCTACAGCAACAATGGCATTACCCACTCTTGGATCGTATTGTGTGCTACTAAATGCGTGGTTAAAATCCATCGCATAAGATCCTTCAAAAGTTAATCCCTTTGCAATTTTGTAATTCGCTGACGCGTTTGCAGAAATATTATACGTTTTAGCTTTCCTTTTAGTTGTTTCAATAACAGCTACTGGATTATAACCGTTATTATATCCAAGCTCATAGGTTTTACCATCACTTTTATAAATAGGTAACCATGGTGCTAAACGATACATCGCTCTAACAGGGTTAGCAAAAAATGATCCACCTAAAAAATTACTTGTTTGTTGAAAGCTTCCACTAAAGCCACCCTTAAAAGAAAGTTTTTTGGTTAGCTCCGAAGAAATATTAATACGATAGGTTGCTTTATCATAATTAAGACCTTTTGTTGGGGCGTCTGAATTATAATAACTACCAGACACAAAATAAGTAGACTTATCATTTCCACCACTTGCATTCAAATTGTATTGAGAATATTGACCCTGTCTTAACACGGCATCAAACCAATCCGTATTTGTTGTTTTGCTGATGCCATTTGCAGTTAATAAAGAATCATAAGAGCCAGCTCTATTGCCTGCATTCACCCAGCCTTCTCTATAATATTGTAGGTACTGATCTGTGTTCAAGGTTTTTTGCTCATCACGAATGGTATTATTGTTCATACCATTTTGGTACGTGAAATGAAATTTTGCTTTACCAGACTTACCCTTTTTTGTCGTAATTAATACCACACCATTAGCAGCTCTAGAGCCGTATAATGAAGTAGCCGCAGCATCTTTCAAAATAGACATTGTTTCAACATCATTTGGATTTAATCCAGCAATGGTATTACTATTCATTCCAGAAATATCGCCACTCACAACCGGGATACCGTCAATTACATAAAGTGGAGCAGAGCCAGCATTAATGGATCCAATTCCACGTACTCTAATATTTGGAACGCCTCCAGGCTGACCACTTGCATTGGTAGATTGAACCCCTGCAACATTACCTTGAATACTTTCTTGAACAGATGCATTTGGCGCACTTTCAATAACCGCATTTTTTACGGTTGTAGCAGCACCTGTAAATGAACTACGTTTTTGATTGGTGTAGGCTAGTACCAAAACATCTGAAAGATTGTTTTCGGCATCCTGCATTTTTACAACAGTCATTTTAGGATCAAAAACCGATACGTTTTGAGCAATCAGGTCTACTCTCGAAAACTGAAGGGTAGTTCCTTTACTTACTTTAATAGTGAAAGAACCGTCTTCTGCCGAAATGGTTCCAGTTTTAGATTTTAAAACTTTCACGGTTACATTGGCTAGTGGCTGGTTGTCTTTGATTGAAATGACCTTACCTGTTACAGTCACCAAATCATTTCCAGCAGTAGTGCTGGCATTTTGTGCAATGACTTGATTAGACAGCAATTGAAGTGTCATTCCAATAATTGCCACAATTACATGGATGTTTTTTTTCATATAGCGTAGTTAAATCGTTTAAAATAACCCTTTGGGTTATTTATTGGTAACAAATGTATTAAATAATTGCAATTTGACATGTTTATCTAGTTAACCTGTAAATAGTAAGTGCCGCTCTTTTGATTAAGTGTGGAAACTCTTTCAGATTAATGGTTTCGCCAGGCGCATGCGCACCTTTTCCAGAAGCACCCATACCATCCACTGCATCAACAAACTGTGCAATATAAGAAACGTCTCCAGCACCTCGAGATCCTGGATCTCCCTCAATAGCAGGACCTAATCCTAAATCCGTTGTTACACCACTAATAAGTTCTAATACCTTTTTGTTGCCAATTGTGGGCTCCATACTTGGTATTCCATCACTAAATGAAATAGTAGCTTTTGTTCCGGTCAAACTTTTTTGAACAATAGCGTTCATGGTTTTTCGTGCTTCTGTTTTTTGAGCTTCTGTTAAAAAACGTAAGTCGCCGGTAACAATTGCGTCTGGTGCAATGATATTTGTTTTTCCTAGCGCAGAAGCTGTTGCTGCAGACTTTTGATATTCGATTTCAGAACCACCAACAAACATACCGGGATTGAAGGTTAAATATTTTTCTGAACTGAGTGTTTCTCTAAACGCATTCACAATGCGGGCTGCTTCATAAATAGCGCCATAGCCTCCGCTCGCTGTAAATACACTAGCACTATGGCCTGTTTTTCCAGAAACTTTTAAAGACCAGGAACTAGAACCTCTTCTTGCTGTTGCGATGGTATTTAATCCGTGTGCACTTTCAAAACCAAGCGCAACATCTGTTTTTTTTGCTGCCTCCATAAAATGTCCTCTACTAACTTGTCGGGGCTTTCCTGAAGACTCTTCATCACCTGTTAAATAAGCAATGATATCTGCATTGTTTAACAAACCCTGTTGCTGCAAGGCTTGTAATGCAATAACCATAATTACATCACCCCCCTTCATATCGTATACGCCCTGACCGGTTGCCACCGAATCATTGAGCATTGAAAAGGGACTTGCTGGCATATCGGGTTCAAAAACAGTATCCAAATGACCAATTAAAAAAAGCTTTTTTGCAGTAGGCGACTTTTGTTTTTTATCAAATCCAATAGTAGCTACTAAATGTCCGGCTCTATTTAAAGAATCAGGCATTGTAATCCATTCGGTTTTAAATTTTGCTTTCTCAAATTCTCTTGTAAAAATGGCGCCCACTTTTTTTACACCTTCAATATTTAATGTGCCACTATTGATGTCTACTGTTTCTTTTAAAAGCGCAATGGCCCTAGGCATGTTTTGATCTATATAAGTTAAAACCGCTTTTTCCTCTGCATTGAGCCCTTTTGGAGTGGGCTGTTGCGCAAAAACTTGCAAATTGAATAGTAAACCAACAATAAAGAATTGCCTTTTCATCAATTGTAATTTAAATGGATCATAAATATAGGATTAAATTAAATGGGTTAATAACCTATTGGCACCTGTAACCTGCCCTATTTTGAACCTATTCAACTATAAATTGTTATAACATTAAACAAGAGCATGAAAGCTTTATACATTGCACTAAGTCTTGGTGCCATTTATTTTATTTTTCAGTCATTTATTGCTGGTAACTCTGTTAAAACTGAAAAACAAAAATATAGGACCGTATTAAAAGATGATGTGCTTGAAATAAGATACTATCCTTCAGCAACCATGGCAACGGTATATTCAAGTGCCACAAACTACAAATCGGTGGCAAGCAGTGGATTTGGAAAACTAGCCCGTTTTATATTTGGCGGCAATAACGAAAACGAGAGCATTGCTATGACGGCTCCCGTAAGAATGAACATGTCGGAAAAAGGCGCTGAAATGAGTTTTGTAATGCCAACAAAATACAATGAAAGTAACATACCTAAACCAAATGACGAGAGCATTCACATACATCAATCGGCTCCACAATACGTTGCTGTGGTTTCGTTTGGTGGCTATGCAAACGACGAAAAAATAAAGACGCATAAAGAAAAGCTATTACAAATACTTTCGGAACGTAACATAAAAGTTACGGGTGATTATACATTTTTGGGATACAACGCCCCCTACCAAATGATTGCAAGAACCAATGAGATAGCCATTCCAATAGAATGGAAAGAATAAATTTTAATATAATTTTCCTACATTTATAGCAATTGGAAAAACTATAATATGAAAGACCCTCGTTATCCTATTGGAAATTTTGAATTCAAACCATTTAGCCAAGACATCAAAAATGATTGGTTGGCAGAAATGAAAGCCGCGCCTACAAATTTAGATGTAGCGCTACAAAATTTAAATAATGAGCAACTAGATACACCCTATAGAGATGGCGGCTGGACCGTTCGACAACTCGTACATCATTTAGCAGATAGCCATATGAATGCATTTATAGTTTTTAAATTGGCATTAACTGAAGACCTACCAACCATTAAAGACTACAGTGAAAACGATTGGTCATTTACAACAGATGTATTGCATACACCTATTCAGGTTTCCGTTACATTATTAAGTGCCCTCCACCAAAGATGGGTAGACTTACTCCATAGTTTTACAGATGAGCAGTGGCAAAGAAAGTTTTTTCATCCCACCCATAACGTTGAAATAAGTTTATGGGATTTCTTTGCGGTATATACATGGCATGGTAAGCACCATGTAGCCCATATCACTACGCTAAGAGAATTAAGGGGCTGGTAAAGCAACCAATTTTGTATATTATTGTTTAACAATAGTATATGGATAGGAAAATATCAATTTTCAACTTACTCATTGGGCTCTTTTCATTGATTTCGACTGTTAGCGCTCAATCAACAGCTGTAATAAGCGGTAGTGTAAAAGACAAGCAAACCGGCGAGTCTTTAATTAAGGCCGTGGTGCGTATCCAGGAATTACCAAACGCGGGTATTATTTCCAATGAATACGGGTTTTATTCACTGTCGTTACCCAAAGGCAATTACTCCGCCCTGGTATCACAAGTAGGATACGAAACACTGGTTCAAAAAATAAAACTAGACAGCAGTCAAACTATAAACTTTTATTTACAAACTAAAAATGTTTTAAAAGAAGTGGTGGTTGAGTCGTCTCGAAAAAACGATAACTTAACCAAGGCTCAAATGGGTACCGAAACCATTAATATGTCGGCGATTAGTAAGGTGCCTGTGATTTTTGGTGAAAAAGATCTTTTAAAAACAATACAATTATTACCTGGGGTAAAATCGGCAGGTGAAGGCAACAGCGGATTTTTTGTACGTGGGGGTGGAGCCGATCAAAATTTAATTTTACTTGATGAAGCTCCCGTTTATAATGCTACGCATTTACTTGGTTTTTTTAGCACATTTAATAGTGACGCCATTAAGGATGCTACTATCATTAAGGGCAATAGCTCCAGTCAATACGGCGGAAGGCTTTCATCGGTGCTCGATGTTAAAATGAAAGAAGGTAACAACCAAGATTATACGGTTAATGGGGGCATTGGTTTAATTAGTAGTAAAGTAAGTGTTGAGGGGCCTCTTCAAAAAAACAAATCTTCATTTATTCTTTCTGGCCGAAGAACCTATGCCGATGTATTTTTAAAAGCGACAGAAAAATTCAAAGACAATATTTTATATTTCTACGATTTAAATGCAAAAGCAAATTATCAAATCAACGCAAAAAACAAAGTATATATTTCGGGATATTTTGGAAGGGATGAATTAGGACTTGGTCAAGACTTTGGAATAGACTGGGGCAATAAAACCGGTACCATTAGATGGAATAAAATTATTAGCAATAAATTATTTTTAAACACCTCATTTATTTATAGCGACTACAATTATAATGTCAAGCTTAAAAATGGTGAAACTAATTTTAATATCAACTCAGAAATTAAAGACGTTAACCTAAAACAAGATTACACGTTTTATGCCAACAACCAAAACACACTCCGCTTTGGTTTTAATACCATTTTACATAACATTAAGCCTAGTACATTTAGTGGTACTGTAATAAATAGTGTTGCAAAATCAGGCAGAAATGGCCTCGAAAACGCCCTTTACCTCACCAACAATTATAAAGCCACAAATCAACTTACTATTGACTATGGTATGCGCCTATCAATGTATACTCTTATGGGTGGTGATGTTTATAATATATATGAAAATGGAGTAGTGCGTTCGTCTATTAAACTTTCTCCTTCTAGTTTTGGAAAAACATATGCAAATCTAGAACCCCGAATTACCACCAACTACCGTATCGATGATGAAAAAAGCATTAAAGCCGGCTATGCTAGAAACGTGCAACACCTGCATTTGTTAAGTAATTCTGTTGCGTCTAGCCCTTCCGATCAGTGGATTGGCAACTCCTATAATATTAAACCAGAAATTGCAGACCAGCTAAGTATAGGCTATGTAACAAAACTATTTAAAAATAATTTTGAATTAACAGCAGAGGCCTACTACAAACACTTACAAAATCAAATAGACTATAAAGATGGTGCCGAAATAAATACAGTTTCGGATGTTGAAAGTGTTTTGTTATATGGTATAGGTAGAGCGTATGGCCTTGAGTTGTTGTTAAAGAAAAAAGAAGGTCGCTTAACCGGATGGATTGGGTACACGCTTTCTAAAACAGAAAGAAAAATTGAGGGTATTAATGATGGTAAATGGTACAATGCCAGACAGGATAGAACGCATGATATATCGGTGGTAGGAATTTATGATTTAAATGAGCGCTGGTCTATATCTGGTGTGTTTGTTTACAATACCGGTGATGCTGTAACATATCCTACTGGAAAATATAATTTGCAAGGGCAAACACTCTATCAGTACGCAGCTAGAAACGCCAATCGTATGCCAGCATACCACCGCTTAGATTTTAGTGCTACTTACGAGAAAAACAAAACCAAAAGAAGACATGGTTCTTGGAATTTTAGTTTGTACAATGTGTATGGTAGAGAAAATGCATACCGCATTAGTTTTAAGGACGACCCCAATGATCCTACCAGAACACAAATTATTAGAACCGCACTTTTTAAATGGGTGCCAAGTGTAACCTATCAATTTAAATTTTAGGCATGAAAAAAATATTCTTTCTTTTATCGTTTTGTGCCATCCTACTTATTGGTTGTGACAAAGAAATTAGCTTGGTGCTAGATGATAATGAGCCTGTGCTCGTTATTGATGGTAGCATTACAGATCAAGCCGGTCCTTATTTTGTACAGCTTTCTATGTCTACACCCGTAGTCAATC
>Ga0222712_10000879_pt1 | contig 38565 bp, 45 predicted proteins | sample C33_657DmetaG_FD_165043 | JGI IMG/M metagenome (GOLD analysis project Ga0222712, IMG submission 165043) | Estuarine water microbial communities from San Francisco Bay, California, United States - C33_657D | ecosystem: Environmental > Aquatic > Marine > Unclassified | place: USA: California... | reverse complement strand
GGGCTTTCATTCAAGGCGCAAAAAACGAAGCGTTGGAGGAAGTCACAGATCAGATTGGTCAGGCTGCTCTTGAGAAGATGACCTTCAATCCAGAGCTTACGTTGGAGCAGGCTATTGAGTCAGTTAAAATGGCTGCTATTGGAGGCAGCGTACTTGGCGGCGGTGTCTCTGCGATGTTCCAGCCTACTCGCGTTTCCCAATCCAAAGCACTAATCGACGCTGAGAACCTTCGAGCATCCCAAGAGCAAAGAGCGACTGAAGTTGCTCAAGATGCGAGTACGCCATTCGACGCAATGTCGCCTAAAGGCCAGTTTGATGCTGGTGCGCCTCCAGTAATCTCTCACGCAGCCGCTCTTGCTGAAGCTACTAATAATAAGAATACCGAACTTTTAGCTACCGCAGATGCCAATCTTGTCACAGCCAATGAAACTGCTGCCGCTGCCAATGCCCAAGTTAAGATAGCAAATGAGGCACTTGCAGCCGCTGTCGCTCTACGCACTCAGATAGTCCCACAAACGCCAGCACAGGCTACTGTGGCTACTGAAGCAAAGCTCGAGGCTGCTATGCTTCCCGCCACGTCTGCCACGATTAATCTTGAATCAATCGCGGTTAAAGTTGCTGATACAGATCCAAAAGCTGGACGATTAACCGCAGAAGAAAGCGCAATCCTTGACAGATTAACGGTAGAACAGAAACAGGCTTATCTGGCGAGGGTTAAGGAATTAAGGAATAAACCATCCGAGCAAGCGAAGACGGGTGAGCTGTCCCAATCCATTCCCGCCACCCCCACCGCCGAGACGGGGGCGGTTAAAAGTGTAACGGCTGATTATTTTTCTGACCCTCAAACATTTTACAGGGTGGTGCAAGGCGACAAGGCTTTCGCTGATATTGTCGAAACAGGGATAGTTAGGTCAGTTGCAACGTCGGATCTCGCTCTTGATAGACCCGGAAAGATTAACCTTAGCGGGCGGCCAACTGCGTGGCCGTCGTTCAGCAAAGGAGAGGCAAAACTTTCCTACTCTAAGGAAGCACCAAATTATTACATCATTACAACGTCAGGACCATTAAAAACATCACAAACTGGCAGACACTCTCCGGGTAGGACTTTTTTTCCAACCGATGAGTCTGGCAACTTTGTAAATTCACTTGATGGTAGCAAGGTTGATATTTATAAGCATATTGGGGATGGTAAACACGATCTTGTTTATTCTCGCGGAAAGGTAGTGGAACCACTCCCCACCACTCCCACGACCGCTGCTGCAACTCCCGCAATGCAGAGTGTGGTAGATGCCAAGAAGACTAAGGAAGAGAAGAAAGCGATTAGTGAGTTAAACAAGAAAATCAACGCTCTCAAAGCTCAAGTTAAAGCAGCAAATTCCGCCGCTCGGAAAGCTAATGGTAGAGCGGCTAAAGCAGCAAATGAGGCAAGCAAGGCAAGAGCAAGATGGAGCAAGGCAAGCCCTGCTCCCGCTGCTGCTCCAGTGGTTACTGCCGCTCCTCCAGTCCCGCCCGCACCGCCCGCGCCGCCAGCCGCCACTCCGCCTGCTCCTACTCCTCCAGTCCCGCCAACTGGAACGAATGTGTTTGATGCGGAGAATCTCAAGGACAGTCCAGTCACCACTTTCGATAAAATAAAGGCGGCTCTAGTCGCAAGATTCGCACCGCTTGACGCTCTTCAAAGCAAGTTGGCTGAGAAGATTAGCGGTTACAAGATTAAGTTCCGCCTTGCTAGAATGTATGAGGCTGTTGCTGGAAGCCGGGGCAAAGCTGAAGCTCGATTCACAGAACTGTCCGAGCAGATTAATCCTCTCATCTTGGGTGTTGAGAAGCAGTTTTCTGAGTTGGTCTTCTTCTTCGCAGCGGGGACTCGTATCGCAAATGGGATAGACACGTTCAACAACGGGCGGAAGATGACCAAGAGTGACGTAGACTCGAACATCGACAAGCTCAGGACTGACTTGATTCAGTCTGGGAATTGGGCTGGTGTACGCCAATCTCTGCAAATCTACAAGCAGTCGATGGACTCCATGCTAGATGTGATGCTTGAGTCACAGTTAATTACTGAGGCTGAATACAACAAGCTGAAAGTCCCTAATGCCTTCTACGCTCCGTTCATCAAAACTGAAGTCGGGCAACGTGGCGGCAGAGGCGGCACTGCTGACGGACAAGGTGGCTACTCACCTTTGGCAAGTGCTAAGGGGCAGCAGGATCCTGACGCAAAGCTTAGACCGGCACTTGATGCTGCACTGGAATACTACACAAAGGTTCATTCCAGAGCGGACATCAATACGGCTAACCTGTACCTCTATGAACTAGCTAAACAAGCCAACGCCCCAGAGCTAGCTCGCGTTGATGACACGGCTCTGATTCGAGAGGACGCAATTAGCGTTCTGGTTAAGGGTAAACTCAAACAAATCGTAGTTCACAAAGATGTTGCCGCAGCGGTTGCCGCAATCCCACGGTCTGTTAATGCGTTAAGCAACATCACTACAGCTATGGCTGCGCTTGTTCGTTTCGGCGCAACGACAGCATCTATTCCGTTCCAGTTCAGAAACTTCTTCTTCTCCGACATGCCGAACGCAGCGATTGTGTCTGAGGCGGGTGTTCGCAATCCCGTGGATGCAATCAATTACATCTTCGCAGTGTGGAAAGCGTTCAAGCTGGCTTATGCCGGCAACATGGGAAGCGGAGCAACTCCAGCAGGATACCTTGCCGCTCAAAAAGCAGGCGTCCTTGGCGGCGGATTGCAGGCATCCTTCGAGGCAGTAGGCGGTGGTCGTTCCGGTCGGAAAGGCGACATCCTCAACACGATTGGCGATATTGGCCGAGTGATTGAAGAGACAACAAAGCTCGCTGTGTTCCAGCGGCTCCTCGACAAAGCAGGCGTGAACAACATCTCGCAGATGACGACTGAGGATGCGATGAACCTGATTGCAGAGGTTCGCAACTACGGCGGCTCACCCGACTTCCTTCGTGGCGGTAGCCTTGTTAAATCCGCAAACCTTACTACGCTTCTCATTTTCGTTCCCGCAACCATTCAAGGTAACGCCTCTACGATTGGGCGCATGCTGGACAACGTGAAGTCTGGAGCAACTAAGCATGAGCGAGACACTGCTAGGGCGGCTCTTACTCGCGCTGGCTTATTCGTTGGCACAGCCACCCTAGCCGCGTATGCGCTGAATCATCTCACGAAGGATTACGAGGATGACTTCGAGAAGATATCTGCAAGCGAGCGTAGAGACTACTGGATGATTCCAACAGACACACTCATCACCAGTGCTACTGGCGAAAAGGTTCGCAAGTATTACCGCATCCAGAAGCGCGGCATCACTAAGATGATGGCATCATCCATTGAAGATGCAATGGCCTACGCGAAGGTTACTGACCAGAAGCACTTCAACGAGATGCTGGCTGGTGCGAGTGAGAGCATCCTCCCGTTCAGCGTCAAGGGAGATACGGCAGAGAAGAAGATGATGAGTGCTGCTGCCTCACTTAATCCGCTACTTAAAGTTTTCGCAGAGTATATGACCGGGAAAGACTTCTACGCTGGTAAACAGACTGTTCCACGCTTCATGGAGTTAGCTTCTGTTGACAGACAGTTTGGTGAGCGCACCAACGAGAACATCAAGGTAATGGCTGGATACCTTGGAATGTCTCCATTGAAGTTGCGCTTGGCGTTGAGCGGGTTGACTGGCGGGTTGTCTGGGAAGGTTCTCCCCGATAAACCGATTGAGGGCGATGAAAACGGACCTGCGAATATCTTAGGACTTGTTCGCTCTGGATACAAAGAGGATGCAGACAAAGAGTTGATTGAAGAGGCAAGGCAAAGTGCTGCCGATAGGTCTGTTGACCGTCGCCGTGAAGCAGTTAAGTTCGTGGATCAGCGAGAGGGTGCGAAGTTGAGCGACATTTATCAGGAAGCTGCAAAAAAGTACGGAAGGACACAGCCTGACTTGGTTCAGAAGATTAAAGAAATCTTAACAGGCAAGTCTAGGGGAGTCACGCGAGAAGATGAGGTTCTGATTCAGCTTCCTCCAGAAGAACGCTCAGGCATCATCATGACGCGCTTGAGCAGAATCCCCAAAGACCAACAGTTGGACTATGTTAAAGGCCTTTACCGCAAGGGCGTTGTTACTGATGCTACGCTGGTTCAGTTGCGCCGACGCGGGATGCCGTTCTAAGCTTTGCAGTTGACAACTGGCTAAGATAACCAATACTGTCAACCTCCATAAGCAGTACCGTCAGAAGTAACCCACCACAACTGAATGGCTACTTGGAAAAAGTTTGTCGCTGTTGGAGACTCCCACGGAGATTTGGTGTGCAAGTCTGCGCTTGACGCTGCCGTCAAGTTTGTGGCTCACTACAAGCCTTCCCTATTCGTTCACCTCGGAGACGCCTTCGACTTCCGCGCTCTTCGTCAAGGCATCAAGGCTACTGAGTCGGATGCGTTTGAAGATTTAGAAGCGGACACACTTGCCGGCTACCAATCTCTTGAGAAGTTATTTAACGCAGCAGGAAGTGCCGAGAAGGTGTACATGTTAGGCAATCATGAACATCGTCTGTGCCGCACTGCTGAGTCACACCCTCACGGTATTATCCGACAGGCGGCTAGGGATGGCGTTGAAAAGATGGAGAGCTTCTGTGGTCGCCATAAAGCAAAACTGCTCCCGTACCACATCGAGAAGGGCGTCTTCCGCAGCGGCAAAGTCACCTTCGTCCACGGCTTTACGGCGAACAACCTGAGCGTGAAACAACACGCAGAGCATTACGCTACCAACGGTGGCGTCTGCATCATGGGCCATCTTCATCGTCTTGAGAGAGCCGCTGCCAACAAACAGGGAGGGGCCGAGGGCTACTCCGCAGGTTGCCTTGCGAACATAGACGCCATGACATACGCATCGCATCGCCTAGCGACTTCTAGGTGGTCTAACGGCTGGCTGTTCGGAGCAATCAGTTCTGAGGGTCAACAGATATGGGAAGCAAAACAAATCGGAAACAAGTGGCTGCTGCCGACGGGTGTGGAAGAGATGTGAAGGAAGCTGCTGCTTGGGCTGCGTTCTACAAGGACGTTGCTTTGGAGAAGTATAATGCTGCTCCTAAGGGATGGAAGACTGCTTCTGAAATAGCTGTGATGCTTGGCATGTCCAAGAATGGATTAAGCAACACGATGAAGGTTAAGGAGAGGGAAGGGAAGTTGAAGGGGAAGGTGCGACTTTACAAGATTAAGATTGGATCGTTCGTTAGAAACGTGAAGCACTACTATTGTGAGGAAGCGGCGAACCAAAAAGATTAAGGTACGATTCCGCAAGCTCGGAAGAGAACGCGCTATGGGTCAGGCTTGGGCGGATGGAGTGGTTGAGATTGATCCGAGGCAAGGACAGAAGGCGATACTGAATACGCTCATCCACGAACTGCTTCACATCTGTGAACCGGAGTGGACTGAGAGTCACGTCAACCGAGTGGCTAACACATTAGCTAGCTACGTCTGGCTTGCTAGGTTCAGACGTATCGAGACAGGGTTCAAGCGGAAGTAGGCTTCTTCACTGTCCTTCGGCGGAGAATAGATTTAATTAGATTTGTCTCTTTTGTATTAATCCTCTTGCCATTCTCAATGGCGAAGTGCTCCTCTAGTATGGATATCGCATCCAACATAGCTAAATGACGAACTAAAGTGCTGTGGATTACTTTTAATTCTGCTTTGGTGAATTTCATATAGTAGGCTTCTTCACTCTCCACTTCGCCATCCTCTTAGCCGCCTCCTCGTCACACTGTTTGGCTAGCTTAGGAGCGTCACGCCTTAGCGCAATGGCGCAAGACTCTAGCTCGGACGAAGAGGCGGACGGGTCATGCAACATCTTGACCGCGCACAACTGCCAAGTCTTGAGGATGACTTTATCTGCTTGGTTCATACCACTTCTATTTCTGTGCGCTCTTCTTTGCGCGTGGCGACTTGGACTTGACGCTCGGTAATAACGATGTGTTTGGTAGTGTCGTCTTCGATGATGCCATTGTATCGGAGTCCGTCGATGTGATACTTGATGCAGAGGTTGTCTTGGTCGAGGAGCCGGACGCGATAGCTAGTGACTGTGACACGGCGGCGTGTATCTCGTCCCTCAACTTCTTCCTCTGCCAATGCCCCATCGAGAACAGTCGGTTGAGGCTTGGGATCGGTGGGCCGTAAACTACTAGCTTCGTGGGTTTGGAATCCGCGCCAGTATGCTCGAACTGCTTTGGCTTGTCTTTCTTCATACGCTCTCAGCCATTCCTTTGTGTAGTTCATGATATCCTTTGAGTCCGATTTCGTTGGCGATAAGTGTGAACCGAGAATGGAACGCTCTGTTGCCAGTCCTCAAGTCATCTCTTACACAGTTAATCCCGTGGAATATTGAGCCGTGAGTGTATCCGGTCAACCTTCCAATTTGAGACAGCCCCATGTTGTGAACCCTCTGAAGGATGTGCCAGTAGCAGAACCTTGCAGACGCCATAGGCTCAAGCCTTCTTCGAGAGAAGAACTCTTCTTTGGTGATGTGGAATGCGCTGCACACGGCGAGGATGACACTTTCAAACTCCTTGTTCCGTTCGAGTATTAGCGCGTGTTTCTTGTGTGAGTTGGTTTTCATTTTGTAGTTGGGAGCCAGCGGGATTACCCGCCAGCCCCCAGTTAGTTAGAACGGGATGTTCTGTCCATCATCCTTCTTGCCGCCAGTGATAGCACTAAGCTCCTTCATCAGTGAACCGACAGTGGCTTCGGGTGTCACCACCTGCCCACTCCCCTCACGCGGAGGCAGTGGCTCGCTCAAGCTAAGGCTTAGATACTGGGTGTTGCCTTTGCTCGTCTTGTTCCAAGCGGCAATGCGCCACTTCTTACCGTTGATGGTCACGTCCCCGGTCATGTCGGGGGCAGTGTCCTTTGACTTGTTGCGGTTGATGAAGAGTGAGCCGGTCATATCCTTCTGGACATACTCGCGCTTACCTTCGGGATGGTTGTGTTCGATTTGGGGCATACGTTTTGTTTCCTATTCTTCGTTGTTTACTATGACATTCCAAAGCCACACGAAGGGGAGGCAAGGAATGGTTACGATTACCAACAGGGTTGAAAGGAACGCAGCACACGTTAGGTGTATCGCGTCTTTGATGGGTGTCTGTTCGTTAGGCTTCATTGAGCGTCTTCTTCTTTAGGTTGAAGAACAGTCCACGGAAGTGCTTCACCGCGCAGTGGTCGCACATCCCAGTCTCCACCTCGTCGCCCTTCAGGTCTTCGAGGCAGTGTTCGCAAGCGTCCGGCTCCACCCCGCTGAACGCCCAGTCAGCAACGAAGCGAGTACTGGAATCTACATGATGATGTTCTGTTCCCGGCGGCAGTGTTCCGTCCTTGCTCATACAACCTCCTTGCTTTGTGGTTTGCGATTATAGAATACGACCAGCTTCGCGTATTCATCCCATAGTTCCGGCCAACACCCCTTGATTCGTTTGAGGTTGTCTTTGTCAGCGCGCATAGCTGCTTTGGCTAACGCATTGGCAAAGCCGCCTCCATACTTCAACATCGCCTCAACTATTTTAATATCTTCGATGCTCATATGTTCTCCAGTTTGTAGTAGCTATGGACAACGCCATTAACTCGCAGACTCTTCTGCGTTATCCCATGCCCACGCTTCCGCAGATCAGCTATGCGCGAGTGAACTGCCATAGCACCCGACACGCGCCAGAGGCTTATCATCGACACCCATCTCCCAGTCTCTCCGAGCAGTGTTCTGAGTATCCTGTTGCACTGCGATTGCCCGTCTCCCCTTGATTTGTATTCTGTTTGTTTCATAGTTTCATTCCTTTCTCCCTAGCTAGGCTAGGTTTTGTTACATTGACTTCCACACAACCGTCTAACAACTCGTCCATCTTGGCATCCAGTTGCTTGCCCTTAAGCCCTGTGGCCTCGCCAAGCTTCACCTTGAGCGCACCCTTGCCAACACTCACCGTCGTTAAGAACGCCGCTTCTGTGCCATCTTCCGCGAGGAAGCGGGACATCACAGTGGTTGCGTCCCTGATGGTTTCACGCTCGACACCCGGCTTCAATCGCCAGCCAGCGATAGTTTCACCGAACTGGAGCCTTGCCTTCGCTTCCTCGCGGATAGCTTCGATGACTGACTCGGCTTGGTCGCATCTATCGAGAGCAACCTCAAGCTGCGCGACTGTCAGTTGCGTTACCATGCTGTCTTCCAGCGTCACGGCTAGTGCCTTAACCTCTGCGCCAGCTTCAGGGCAACGAGTTCTTGCGGGGCAATACTTGCATTGCGTAACGCCAGCTTGCCTCACAGCGTTGGGATCCTCTGCTGCTGCAATGATTGCATACACCTCATCCGTTGCCATCACTAGGTCAGCCCTGCTGTACGAGCAGACTGTGATTCGTTGTGCGGCCATTGGCTGTATGATGCAGACGGTTATCGTGTCCAGCTTTCGGCTTGTGTTCTGCAAGACCAACACCGCAAGTGCGCGTAGCTGGATGTTTTCAGACGCGGACGCAACCGCTCCGCCCCCGGTCTTGTAGTCAACGATGAGCGCGTTCATCCCTTCAATGACCACTAGGTCAGGCTTGCCGCTGAACCTCAGGTCAGCAGACCAGAGCCGATGCTCGCGCCATACCTCGTCGCAATCTCCTACAGGGACGCCGATGGTAGTCTCGATGACGTTCTCTGCGAGTTCAGTGCAGGTAGCAGCGGATGCCTTCTCGTCCGCTGTTTGATTCTCCACCTTATCTCCAGCTAGGATAGCGTGGATGCGATTACCGCGTTCAGCAGCAGAGGATGTGGTCTCCTTGATGCCGACACAGATGTTGAACGAGCCAGCGCAGAGAGACAGCCGCTCGATTGAGGATGCAGACGGCTTACCGTTACGCTCGTCTTTCAATTCAGTTTCATTTTCCATACGGTTACGGGTTAAGTTCCGTTGGCGGCAGCACGAAGTTCTTCACCTCAGTCCACACATCTGGGACAACCAACCGCGTCAGGATGTTGACCGGCAGGTTGGAGATGCGAGCGCAGTCTTTCGGCCAACTGTTCTTGCTTTCAAGGAACCCCCTCACCAAGTCGGCATGCACCTTGTCCTTCGCCATCAGCAGACCGAGAGCATCCGCTGCCTTCTCGGATTCGTTAGGTGCAGGAGCCTTCTTGAACAGCGGCTTGGCTGCTACTGTTGGCGCAGCATTGCGGTTGCCTGTCGCCTCGTTGCCGTCGTCATCCACTTCGCCGACCAGCCCGAACACCGAGCCTATGGTGTACCGCTTTGCGTACGAGGCAGCAGAGCCGATGCCTTGAGCATCCATCCGCGATGCCGGTACGTTGAACGGGCCGTATCGAACCTCCTCACCCGTGATGAACGTGAGGATGGTTGTGCAGGACACTCCTGTCTCTGTCGTTGTCAGATCCTGAGCAAACAGGATGCCGTGCTTGTGCAGCGCAGGTCGCACAGCATGCAGGAACGCCGTTAAGCTGGCGTACTTGTTGCGGAAGTGCGGGTTCACCGAGTCAAGCTCGGGGTTCCGCATCTCCGATTGTGCCGAGAGCAGTGCCTCGTGGAAGGTCACTGCCGTTATCTGTTGTGGGTCTAGTGGTTTCATTTCTTTTGGTTTCATTTTGGTTTGTGGTTTGTGGTTTGTAGTGAAGGGTTATGCGCCTATCGTGTTCACGTCCTCGCGCCTGTATCGAATGCAGCCGCCAATCTTGACGGACTTAATGAGGCCGCGCCCACGCCAGTTCTCGATGGTGCGGCGGGTGACACCGAATAGTATCTGCAGGTCTCGCGTGGTGAGTAGGTCGCCGACTGCGATGTTTGGTTTTGTTTCAATGGTCAATGTTTCCATAGGTTGTGTTGAGCTGTCAACAGTTAATTGCTCTTTATTGTCAGCCCCGTCCGTGCTTGGTATCGGGTCGCAAGCATCTCCGCTTCCTGCTTGTGCGAGTGGTACCAGCGTAGGTTCTGTTCCAGCTTCTGTTGTAGGTTCCATAGTTCTTCCTTTTGGTTTACGTTGAGTTGTCCGAGTTTACTTACCTTGTCTAGCTTGACTATCTTCCTCCCCGCTTCCGTCGCCCCCTGAATGGCGTCGCGGAACAGGAAGGTGTGCTTGCCGTGGTCGCGCCTCATCCCAGCGCAGGTATCGCACAGCACCATTGCCAGCAATCCCGCACCAATCTCTGGCAACTCGCCGAGATTGATGTCGAGTGGTTTGCCGCAGTCCGGGCAGGTTGGGTCACTCATGCGAGCCGGTTCTCCTTGTTGTCCCAAACGTAGAACCCACGTCCCCAGACTCGGCTGCTTGGCACGGGGCGTTTGTCTGTGTAGTGAACCTCCGGCTTGCCGCTGTCGGGGTGCATCTTCGTGACGGTGTAGCGGTAGTTCTCGGTCATCAACACCTCTGGGCAGTTGAGTTCCGGTATGTGTCCGCTGCTGGTGATCTTGAAGAACTTCATTTCCTTCATAGCTTTCATTCCCTTTCTCCCTTCGTTTCTTCGAGCATCTCCCACGCCCTGTCGAGTGCGTGTTCTAGTGTCTGCTTTGCTAACTCTCTACCCATCGAGCTATCTTGGTTGAGGTGTGCTGACGCCGCAGTGTGCAACCATTCCAGCGCACGGATCAGTTCTTCTCTGTCGTCGTATGTGTTCATAGTATGTGGGTCATTACGGTTTCATCGATGGTCTTCTTGCCGCCGTTGTGTACGGAGCAAGCCTTGTTCACTAGTCGTCCTACTTTCTCGTCGAGCATGTACAACGCTGCGGTTGAGATGCGTTTGCCCTCACCTTTGGCGAGGAGTTTGATGGCTGCTGTCTTGATGTATTTTGGTTTCATTTGTTGTTGTTGTTGTGGTTTGGTTTTGTGTTTGGTTGGACTAAAGCGATGGCGGCGCGGAGTTCGGCCTGCGTGGACTCGTTTCGGTCTCCACGGGACGACAGGAGGGGCGGCAATGCTTCGAGGGCTGACAGGGCGGATTGAGCGGCGGCGAGGAGGTCTGGCGCGGCAGCGATAAGGAGGGCGTCTGCTCTGACTCTCGGAGACGGGCAGATGGCTACCGTGTCGCGGATGTCCGGTCGGTCTGGCCATTGTAACTGTGCCGCAGTGACGCTGAATGTGGAGTCACAGCATTCAGTGACCGTCCACGGGCCGGGGGTGTGTTGTGTTTTCATTTGGTTTGGTTTGGTTTGGTTTGGTTTAGTTGAAGAGTCGGCGAGCCAACGAGCGACCGAGTTGTCGGGCGGCTTCGTTGTGTATGTATTGGGAGGTCACGATGGTGTCGGCTGGGGCGCAGTCGCGGAAGAACTCCCACAGCACCCGCGCCAGAACCGCACACACTGCCGCCCTGTATTCAGTCGGCCAGTATTGGCCTGTGCAGTAGTCGAGCCTCTTGCCGTCCCAAGATAGACGGCCACTGTAGGCCCCGAATCCATCCTTGATGTTTTCGGCGGTGATACTTGACCGCCTATACACCAGCACTAGAAGCTGCCGCGCATCGTGTAGCTGTTTGGTGATGGTGCGTACCTCTGCGCGATACGCCTTCCGGTCGCCATAGTTGCCGTACTCCAGCCGGGGCCGCTGGAGGATGAACCTGTGCAGTGCAGCGAGTATGTCCTCGCGTTCCGTTATGCCGGATGATGGCGAGAATGTGTTGATTCCGTTGTAGTTGTTGTTGGTTTTCATTTTGTTCCTTTATTCCTTAGTGAAGATGGGCATCACGACAGCCAACGCACCGTACAGTTCGTCATTGTCCGGGTGATCGGTAGGCAAAACAAATATCGGGCTGTTGCTATCTTGAAAGCAAAGCTTGAGCTTCGTTGTGCCGATTGCTTTCGCAACTTGAACGAGTAGGTTCACGTCCACTGAAACCCTAAACTTGCTATGGGTTGCAGTTGGGTTTTGTGGAATGACTGCGTTGCAGTTTGGAAACTGGCCTTCATCCCTTCTAGGCATCTGCATGTGGTGCATGACCAGATTCTCCTTGAGGCAAACCATGAACAGCGGTTCGCTCTTGTTGCCATCCTTTCGTGCAGCAACCAGTGCGCTTGCCTCGATGTGACCGTCCACATCTTTGTCATCCCTTTCCACTGGCACTTTGACCAGAACCTTGCCGCTGGTAGCATAGATGTGGCCGTCCCGTAGGTATGGGTTGAGGATGGGCAGACGACTATCGTCATCCGACACAGCCGCTTCGATTTTGCATTTCTTATTTAGTTTCATTGTGGTTTGGTTTGGTTGGTTGTTGGTTAGATTAGTCCGGCAGCGAGAAGGATGGACGGGCAACCATGTTCGCAACGTCCGTCCGGTTCCACTTCACAGCCTTCTTTGCAGCAAGCTGGCACAATGCAGTCGTCGCATTCTTCCAGCCCTTCGATTCCGTGCATTGCAAGCGTTGCTGAGATACTGATTCGGTATGGGTTCTTCGGTTTTGTTAATGGCGTAGTTTGTGTGGTGTTCATTTTAGTTTCCATTGTTGGTTGTGGTTGTGTTGTTTATAACTGCACGAACTTGTCGTCCAACATGCCGTCCTCATCTTCGAACCAGTGCTGAGGCCAGCGCGCCGTGTAACCAGTGGACTGCAAGTCCTTGTCTTTCCATATCCCGTACGCGCCGAGGGCGACGGCGTCTTGGTACGAGACGTAGCCCCCAGTGTTGGAGAACACTACGCCCCGAGGGCAATACACCATTTTCTCACACTCCTCGTGCGTGGGGTTGCCGAACCCCTGCTTCTGCAGTTTCCTAAGCAGCGTGTATGCTTCGTCGAACGACTGCCGTGTGGTGGTGGTGGTGGTGTTGGTGTTCATAGTTTTGTTTCCTTTTTACCGTTTGCTGCACCGTTCGTCGGTGCGCCGGAGAGTCTCATCAGGGCTGGCATCTCAAGCCAACCGACGGGCTGCTGCCTGTTTCGACTTAGCCGCGCCGGAACGCCTCGTCTGCCATGTACGCGGCGTAGGACGCGGCGTCGTAGGCTTTCTTTGCGGCGTCGCAGGCTGCCTCGTAGGAGCGCATAACCTCGCGCTCGTGGGCGTCTATGCCCACTGCCGCGCTGGCGGCGGCGGCTTTGTTGTACGCCGCCTCGTAGGCGGCGAACGCCGCCTTCTCTGCCTCGAATACGTTGGTGTTCATGTTGGTTAGTCCTCGGAGTTCATTCCGAACCCCGACCCTCGGTCATAACCGTCGCCGTCTTCCGGCAAAGCACACGCTTTGCTGAGTGCGAACAACGCCGCAGTCTTGGCTTTTTCCAGCGGCAGCATCCGCGCCGCCTCCATGATGGCCTCCGCCGCGACCCGCTTTTGCATCGGCTGATTGTCGTCAGCCCATAGTGCGCGGCATGCCTCGTAAGAGGCGAACGGGGCGCATGCCCCGTCTCTGGCATCTAGCCAGAGTGTCGCAGCCTCGTCGGCTGCGGCGATGATTGCGGGTGAAGCCCTAAGCAGGGCCTCCCGTGTTTGGAAGCACACTTCCATCAATCTCCTCACAAATTCCCCTCCAGGCCGACGCAGCCCGTGGGCTGTCCGGCTGCATCCCGACGGAGTTCGCCGGGGCTGAAAACGTCCCGCCGGGCGGGGCACGCGCTCCGCACCATCGCGGAGACGACGAGGGCCGTTCCCTCGACTGCCGGGGGGAGGCCGACCACAGCCCCGAAGGAGCTATGGAACACCGGCAACCCCGCAATGGGGCTGCCGGAAACCCGCGTCACCGAGACGCGGGCAATCTCCCCACTCGGGGGGAGGGTGGTGATTTCCGTTCCGTCCGGACTGAGTATGCGGACGGCGTGGGGTGTGAGGTTGAGGATGTTCATAGTTTTGTTTCCTTGTTTACCGTGGTTTGTTTTGAAGGTGACTGTTCCCTTCGTTCACGCAATAGGTTTGCGATCTATTTCGTGAAGGAAAGGGACACTTTCCTGAAGGATTGTCGGTTGCCGTATTCCCCGTTGGAGCCTTAGCGTTATCCATTACTGGACTGCTATGCGTCTGCAGCTTTGCCATGCTGCTGTCATCCGTTCCCGCGTCTGTGCCATTCACCCGGTTCTTTCAAACGCCGTTTAGTCGTGGATATGGTAAGTGCGTGGTATGGATTGTTTGCTTGTGTCGCCTTTCCTTCGCCTCGCATTTGAAGGCTAGCCATTTGCTATGCCGTCGGCTTCTTCCCGCGCATCGTCTTTGCTTTTGGGCAAGGTTCTTGCGTAGGCTTTTCCCGCTACTTCTGCGAACGTCAACCTTCGCGCTAGCCTCGCCGCTCTGGAATCAATCCAGCGCGTGGTGCGCACTCTAATGAGAGGTTAGACTATGTCAAACTACAGGCGGCCAAATGCCGTCAAGTCTGCCATCAGCAATCGCTGCTGATGGCAGGTTGACGCCATTAGGCGGAGATATCGGCGAGCCGGGCGCGGTGGGCGGCGATTCGCCCGAGGATGCGGTAATACACTTCGCCCGTCGCGAGCTTTGCGCGTGATTCGAGGGCGGCAATCTCTTCGCCGATACGGGCGATTAGCTCTGGCGACGTGGCGACGCGAGCGTAGATGACGCCAGTGCGCAACTCGCCAGCGGCGACGTTCACTCGCCCCGCCGTGATTCTGACAATGCGTTGTGTCGAGAATGTTGCGGTACGTTCGCGCAAAACGGTCTGCTCGGCGAGTCGAACGGCGGCGACGTGAGCGGACGTGAGTGTTTCACGGCCAAGTGAGGCGGCGAGAGACGAGCATGCCGATTTGAAGTCTAACCGTGTTTCGCCATCCATTGCCGCGCGAACGACTAATTCAGCACGTTCGGCGAGGCGCACGGCGGCGGCGGCGGTATCGGCGGCGGCGACGAGTTGCAGGATGGCTCGTGCATCTGACACGGATTGCGCCGAAGGAGCGGTATCGGGGACGGTATCGGCAGGAGCAGCAGCAGGAGCAGGAGCAGCAGGAGCAGGAGCAGGAGCAGGAGTTGCAGGGATGCGGTTTTGGGATTTGATTTTAGCGGTCATAGTTTTGGTTCCATTGCGGCGACGTAGTGTCACCGATTGCAAAGACGATACCACGTCTGAAAAAGGTTGCAACATCTTTTCTTCATTTATTTTCGCAAGGGTTCTCAAGAATGCGTTTTCATCAATGCCCGCTTGCCTGTTGTGAATAAAAAGAAAAAGCTTTGTCTCGACACGTTTTGACCATCTTGCTAAACTTTCCAAACCAAAAGTAATGATTGAAACGATCCCGCAAAACAGGCAGAGATTCACCGCAGTGAATGAATTTTGGAAGGGTGAATAGCGGGAAAGGGAATGGCGCAAAACGAGGGGTGAAGCGAAGCAGCTGCAAGACGATGAACCGGGCGAACAGACGATGACCATGCAACCATGCAACCATGCAACAAGGCAACAAGGTGACCGCACAAGGTGACCAGACGAACAGATGACCAGGTGACCAGGTGAGTGGACGGGACGACGACGACGACGAATGGACATTGGCAAGGGGCGACGGGGGGTGGACGACCACCCACGGGCGGGTGGGTTTAATATATACCCCTCCCAAATCGCACACACACATTTAAACTCTTGCCTAAGTCACGTACCCAAGGCACAAGTAAGGATATGGCAAAGCACAAAGGATTGAGTGAGGTAGAGGAGAGGGAAGTGTTGATGGGGATCAGCAAGTCACTTCCTATCAAGCAAGCGGCTGACTATGCGGGGGTGGAATGGGTAAGGTTAGAGGCATTGATGAGGGGGGATGAAGGGTTGTCGATGAAGTTGAATCAGGCACAGGCAAGGGAACAGGCTAGGGTATTGGAGTTGATGAAGATGAAGAGTGGGGATGTGAAGGCTTTAGCGTTCTTGTTGGAGAGAGTGTATGGGTTGAGTGCGGTAGAGGCGAAGGAGGTTAAAGCGTCTAAGGTAGGTGGGAACCAGACATTGACTGTGACACCGGCTGTGTTGAAGGCATTGAGTATGGGAGCGGAGAAGCTGGCAATTATCAAGAGGAACTAGGTGGAAGAGAAGATTCCAGTTGGAGTCCCGAAGCAATGGGATGACATGACGGGGAAAGAGAAGATAGCGGAGCGTGAACGGTTGAGATTAGATTTGAGGGCTAGACGTGTGGCGCAGATGGGGAGAGCTAGGGCAGTGCGGAATGCGAACCTCAAGGTTGAGATGGACGAGAAAGAGAAGGCGAAGAAGATTGCGGCAGATGAAGCGAAGAGAGCAAAGAAAGAGGAGAAGAAAGCAGGGGAAGAACTGACGCAACAGTTAGGGGTTGGAGACGGTAAGTTTCAGTTAGAAAACTTCCCAGAACTATTCCTAGGCTTTGTCCCGTACAAATGGCAGAAAGATGTGTTGGGAGCATTGAACAAGAAAGGGTCTAGGGTTGCTCTCAAGGCAGCGAATGGGTCAGGTAAAACAAGTATCGTTGCTGCTGCTGCTGTGGTTTGGCATCTCCTACGCTTTCCAGAATCCCTAGTGGTATCTACGGCGGGAGTGTATCGGCAAGTGGAAGACCAGCTTTGGCCGAGGATTAGGAAGTATGTGACAGGACTAGGCGGAGCAGAGGCAGGATGGGAAGTGTTCTCAAGTGAACTGCGATACACTAATGGAGCTAGAGCGATTGGGTTCTCGACGAATGACGCAGGGAAGTTTGAGGGCTGGCACAAGCAAGGGCCGAGCGAGAACTTGCTGATGATTGTTGATGAAGCTAAGACAGTTCCAGATGCAATCTTTGAAGCTATAGAGAGGTGTCAGCCAAGTAGGTTGCTGATGATGAGCAGCCCCGGCTCAACCTCTGGAGCGTTCTACAAGGCGTTCACGAAAGAGGCTGCGTTATGGCAGACATTCACAGTCACAGCATTTGATTGTCCGCATCTGAGTAAGGAATGGATTGATCAACAGATTGAGAAATGGGGGTCAGGTCATCCACTGATTAGGAGCATGATTTATGGCGAGTTCATGGACGGCAGCAACGAAGCCCTCATCATCCAACCGCAGACGTTACAAAAGGCGTTGTCAAAGTTGCCGGACATTGAACCCGGCGGACGCGCTGCTTTCTGTGATTTTGCAGCAGGCGGTGACGAGAACGTGTTCGCGTTGCGGGTGGGTAACGACATTAAAGTTCTTACATCATGGCGTGACAGAGATACAGTCTCGGCCATCGGACGCTTCATTGTTGAGTTCAAGAAAGAAAACCTAAAAGCAGATGAGATATACGCGGATGCCGGTGGCATGGGCATTCCTATGTGCGATATGCTTAGGGAAGCAGGGTACGATGTTCATAGGGTGAACAACGGAGACAGAGCCTACAACGACGATCAGTTCGCTAATAGAGGCTCAGAGCTTTGGTTCAATGCAGCAAGACAGATTGAGAAGAATGACATACGCCTGCCGCAAGACGAGCTTCTGTTCACACAACTTACCACACGCAGAGCTAAGACAAATATCCGAGGCAAACTCATGGCAGAACCGAAGGATGAGATGCGTCAGAGAGGGTTAGGTTCACCGGATAGAGCAGATGCAGTTGTCGGAGCTATCTCATGCGGGACAGGCGCAATGAAGCGAGGGTCAGGTGGTCGTTCACTTTTCTCATTGATTAAGGAACAGACAGATATGGATATGCAGGGAGAGACAGCAGAACTTGCGGGAGCTTGGTGCGGATAGTTCTTGTCAATCTAAGATTTGAGAGTTACAAGTTCAAAGGATTTGTTCCCTGACGGCATAGAGCGGTGGGATGTCCACTGACAGGCTTTTGCGTTGAGAAGCGTTTTGGCCTCATTTGAACACGCAGGGAGCCTTTTAAATTTATGGCCGATAACGAGAAACGGAACAAGCTGCATAGCGCAATCCTAGAGGATTTGAACAAGCGCACTGCTTGGGAGCAGCGTCAGGTGATGTGGTACGAGATGCGGCACAACGGTCTGCGCCGAAAGAATAAGCCATGGCCCAATGCCGCCGACCTTCACTGGCCTCTCATCGATACAAATATCGAGAAGCTTAAGCCGATTCTTTTCCAGCAGATTGTCGGCATGGATGTGGTGAGTTCCTTCATTCCAATGCGGCAACAGCTTGCGTCATTCACGACTACTGCGGAGCAATGGTTCGACTTTAAGATTAAGGAAAAGACCAACCTCGCCACAGAAGCGTTGTCTTGGATTGATAATGGTTTGGTTGCCGGCAGAGCAGTGATGAAGTGCTTCTGGGATGTGGAACGTAAACAGGTTCGATTCGATGCCATCAATCCGATGTTCATCATTGTTCCGAGTTACACCACAGACTTGCAGAGCGCAGATCGCATTGTTCATGTGATGCCGATGAGTGAGGCTGCATACATTTCTAGTGGCCGATACGATACCAACAAGGAGTTGATTAAGAAGATTAAGGGCAGTGGCGATTCGGAGAGTGGCACAGATAGCGAGCAGCGTCAGACCAAGCAGACCCGCGAAGGTATCACTCACGATACTGAAGGTGAAAAGATTATCGTGTGGGAAGTGTACGAGCGACAGGGGATGAAGTGGACTGTTTCAACCTACAGCCCTAACGATCCTGACACAGACTTGCGCGATCCGATGGAGCTTCCGTACGACCACGGCAAGGTTCCGTTTGCTGACTATTGCTACGAGGTTAAGGACAAGGGTTGGTATTCTCCTCGCGGTGTGTGCGAGATTCTTGCCCCCTACGAGATGAGCTTGTGCAATACTTGGAATCATAAGCACGATGCAATGGCGTTGTTTAACAAGCCGATGTTCCGCGCTGAACGTGACATTCCGAACAGCACAAACATTCGGATGATGCCCGGACAGATTCTCCCTTTCGGTGTTGCCCCAGTCCAATCTCCGCAACCTCCAATCTCTTTTGACCAAGAGATGACCAGCGTTCGCCAAGTGGCAGAGCAACGTATCGGTAATCCCGATTACGGTATGGGACAGGTAGTCAACACAACCAATCGCCGTACGGCCACGGAAATCGAGGCCATCAACGCTCAGACTGCCCAGACAGGCGACCTTCGGGCGCGACTGTTCCGCATCGCGTTAGGCGAACTCTACAAGCAGGCTTGGGGATTGTATCTCCAGTACGACAAGAAAGATTTGCAGTTCCGTTATCTGCAAGACTCGATGGAGATTGACCCAGAAGCTTTGCACGACGAATACTTCCTTGAACCTAAGGGCGGCATTGATCAGGTGAGCAAACAGTTCCTGATGCAGAAAGCTGTGCAACGGAAACAAATCTTTGCTCAATCACCTTGGATTGACCAAGCGGAACTCGACAAGTCCATCCTCGAACTGGATGACCCTTCGCTCATTAAGCGCGTGTTTAAAGATCCGAACGAGAAGATGCAAGACCAGTCCGAGGACGAGATGCGTTCGATACCTGCGATGTTGATTGGTGCGCCTATCCGAGTTAAGCAAGGCGAAGATTACCAGACACGTCTCGGGGTGCTGATGCAGTATGTGCAGAACGCTGCCAGCACCGGCAAGCAGCTACCAGAAGAAGGTGCTCAACGCATCATGGAACGCATCGACGGTCTTCTTAAAGGCTTCGAGCAACTTGACGCGAATGCGGCTCGCAAGATGCGTAAGGAGATTGGCAACTTCTTTAAGGAAAGCCAGAAGGCTCAAGCGCAGCAGGCTCCACCCCAGCAAGCACCGCCACAGAAACAACTTCAAATTACTCCTGAGATGATTCAGGCCGCAATGGAAAGCGGGATGACTCTTGAACAGATTGTTCAGGAAGCTATCAAGGCGGGGATTCCAGTTGAACAACTGATTCAAGCGGCTCTCAAGCTTGGCATCTCTGAGGAGCAGATTGCACAGTTCATGCAGCAACAAGGTTAAATGAAATGATTCGTCATCTAAAAGCAATGTGGCAGTACTCCAAGTATCAAGCCTGGATAGATTGCCCAGAATGGCATAATGAGGATGCGATTGCTCTCAAGCTGTTCCTCAAGAGCAGAGCGGGTGCGCGATTGAAAGCGACGTTATTGAACGGAGTCATCCGCCAGCAAGCTTCTGCGCTCGTAAGTGAAAATAGCGTTGACAGACAGGTTGGTTATGCTAATGGTTTTCGAGGCTGCGTATCGTTTATCGAATCTCTAACTGAGGTTTCAGATAGCGAAGCCGAATAATTTCACTAGGTCGAGGTCGGGACTCGACGGCCAAGTGAGTAAAGAGTCCCAAGTTGACGGACGCAGGGTGTGCGACCTGCGGACGAGATTAGCACATAGTAAAAATGGAAGAACAAGTAGCTCCGACACGGGAATCGCTCTTGGCTGACGCCGAGGCGCACGACGCAACTGGTGAGTTTAGTGCCGAAAAGGTATCTAAATCAGAAGAGAAAGTCTCGGAGGCATCCGATGACGAACCTTCAAAGCCAGATGCTCAACCTGAGAAGGAGACTGAGAGTTCTTCTGTCAGTGAAGTAAAAGAAGGTGAGTCGCCAAAGGAATCAAAGCCTAAAAGCAAATGGGCGGCGAACGAAGAGCGTAAGTCAAAGACTTGGAACGAACTCAACGCTGATAAAGAGGCGTTGAAAAAGGAGCGCGAAGCATTTAGCTCTGAGCAGTCCCGACTCCGAAGCGAGAGGGATGAGTTCACTAAGGCAAAAGCGCAGCCTAATTCCGAGTTTCGAGACGAAAAGGGTCACACGGTCAAGGATTACGAGGACGCAGCAAGGCGTTTCGACAACGACGGGGACGATGAGCTTGCTAAGATGGCTCGGGACAAGGCTGGAAAGCTACAATCCTTAGAGAGTCAAGGCAGGCAGGAGAGAGCAGCGCAGGAGTTCAACCAGAAATGGCTTAACAACTACACTAAGCTCGCCGAGAAAGACCCGGACTTGAAGAACGAAGCCAGCGATACCTACAAGCAGGTGATGAACTTGCTTCAAAAGTATCCTCTCTTGACGAAAGACCCGGATGGTCTCAGTTACGCCTACGAAGCTGTGTCTGTTGGCAGAAAAGGCCGAGGTTACGAGACGGCTCAAGCAGAAAACGCCAAACTCCGCGAGGAGCTAGGCAAATACCAGAAAAAACTGGCTATCGGTGGCGGTGTTGCGACGGAACAGCCGCAGGGCGAGAAGGCGTTTGACAAGCTCTCACAAGAAGAGCAACGGAAACGTCTCATGGCCTCTGCGGATGAGTTTGATCGCACCATGCGCTGACGTAGCCTCAACTTGGAGATAAAACATTATGGCAGTCACGACTAGTTCTACACTCAGCGGTCAGTACCAAGCTTATTTCAGCAAGGAATTGCTCAAGTACGCGACTCAAGCCCTCGTCCTCGACCAGTTCGCTAAGAAAGCTGCGCTTCCTAAGCAAAATGGCAACAAGAGCATCACGATGTTCCGATTCGGTGTGCCTAGCACCTCCGGTATTGCGGCCTTGACGGAAGGCACTGCGATTACGTCGGCTAACTATCGCGCCCTCTCGCTCACCAGCATCACGAAGAGCCTCTCCCAGTACGGTCAGGTTATCGGTCTTACCGACATCCTCACTGCGTCTGGCTTGTTCAACGCGATGGAACAGGCGTCGAAGTCCACCGGCGAAGATGCCGCTCTGCACTTCGATACCATCACCCGCAACATCCTCGTCGGCTCCAACGTCGGCGGCACTGCGGTTGAAGGCACTCCTCTCGACAACAGCGACACCCTGACCGAGCGTTATGCTAACGGCGCGGCCAGCTACTCGGCCCTCAACAGCGATACGGCCTCGACCTCGAAGATGAGCGTTGCGGATGTGCTGGATGCGGTCACGAACCTGAAAATCAATCGCGCTCCTGAAATCAGCGGCTCGTATGTTGGCGTTATCGCTCCTCAAGTGTCCCGCGATCTCCAGCGTGATACCGACTGGCTCGACGCTGCGAAGAACAGCAACCCTTCCGCTCTGTACAAGGGCGAAATTGGTTCTATCTACGGTGTGCGTTTCGTCGAAACCACGAACCCGTTCATCAGCGTTGGCTCTGCCACTGCTGCTGACCGCTATGTGTACTCCACCGCTGGCACGAACAACCTCGCTGCTGGTGCGGACATCTACACCAGCCTGTTCCTCGGCGGCGATGCGTACGGCGTTCCGATGCTCACTGGTGACAGCCCGATGTCGCCTAAGGTCATCATCACGGACTCGGCTGACAAGTCTGATCCGCTCAACCAGACCGTCACTGTGGGCTTTAAGTCCTACTGGACGGCTCTGCGCCTGAACCCGACGTATTACATCGTGTTCCGCAGCAAGTCCGGCTACGCGGCCTAATAGCTAGCGAGCTAGTTATGCACGATAAAGGCGTAACAGTAGTTATCGTCACGGGCGGGGCAGGTAGCCCCGCCCGTATGGGCGGTGACAAAACTTCCAAGAAGAAAGCGTGTCCTTGTATGATTATGATTCCCGTTTCAGCATTGTCTGGCTCCAGCGAAGGCGGAGAGTCTATGGCTCCAGAAGTCGGTGACAGCATCCAGCTCGAGAACGTCATGGGACGTGTCGATTCCATCAAGGGGAATATGGCTCATGTCGAAATTCAATCCGTAAATGGACAGGAAGCTGAGTACATGGATAAAGAAGGCGGCGACCGCGAAGAGATGATGGATATGGCGAAGAAGGTTGACGAAGAAGCCGGTTACATGGAGTAATAGCCTATGCCAATCAAGGTACCCGTTTCTGCTCTAGCTGGTTTCGATGAGTCCGGCGAGTCGGGTAGCCCTGCTGCTGGCGATTCATTCACGCTCAGTGAGGTTGAAGGAATTGTGTCTTCCATCGACGGAGACATGGCTGAGATTGAGATTACTTCTGTGAACGGAGAATCTCTGGTTGATGACGCAATGTCTGAGAGAGACGCTCTTCTTAATTCAGCTATGCAGGAAGATGAAGATGCTGCTGCTTATTGAGCTATGGAAAAGCGATTTACTAAAATAGTTAAAAACCCTGAGACGGGTCGGACTAAAACTGTCAAGTACGGTCAGGCTGGTGCAGCAAAAGACGGTGGAGACAGAATCAGGCCGGGGACAGCTAAGGGTGACGCTTACTGCGCTCGTTCAGCTAAAATCAAGGGCGACTGGAAAAGCGACCCTAACTCTCCAAACAATCTGTCCCGCAAAAAGTGGCATTGCAGCGGAAGCAAATCGACAAAATAATCTATGCCAATCCGCGAATATGAAATGCCTAATGGCGGGATTGTAGAGATTGTCGAGAGCAGCCAAACCGTTATCCCTAAAGGCTGGAAGCGTTTGATGAGCATGGGTAGCTTCTCGACCGGCTCGGTGAAGGAACAGGGGATGAGCGAGAAAGTCAAAGAAGGCTACTACAAGCGTGAGTGCGAAAGTGGTAGCCGGTTCTCCAGTAAATATTCCAAGAAACAAATTAAAACCGCATGGGGCTGGTAACCTTTTTTTATGGCTGACAAGAAAATTTCCGCACTAACAGCACTCGCCACAATCGCTTCTGGCGACTTGCTCGTAACAGTTGACGTAAGCGACACAACGCAAGCGGCGAGCGGCACCACAAAGAAGATTACGGCTGGAGAGCTTCTTTCTGCTCCGAGTCCGATTGGCTCAGTGACTCCTTCCAGCGGTGCATTCACTACTATCAACACTGTAGTTCTTTCTGGAGCGTCAACTCCCACCCTAGCTGTTACTGGCACTACAACGGTGTCAGGAGCTAATACGGGCGATCAGACGAACATTACTGGCAATGCAGCCACGGTCACGACCAACGCGAATCTTACGGGTGGAGTCACTAGTATCGGCAACGCGGCAACCGTAATTACCAACGCTAACCTCACAGGCGGTGTGACTAGCGTTGGCAATGCTGCAACCGTAATCACGAATGCAAACTTAACTGGCGGTGTGACCAGTGTAGGCAATGCGGCAACTGTAATTACTAATGCGAATCTCACAGGCGGTGTGACGAGCGTGGGTAACGCAGCAACGGTTATCACGAACGCGAATCTTACTGGTGGTGTGACGAGCGTAGGCAATGCCGCTACAGTAATTACCAACGCCAACCTAACGGGTCATGTGACATCCTCCGGTAACGCTGCTGTGCTGGGCAGCTTTACCTCGGCGCAACTGGCGACTGCGCTCTCTGACGAAACTGGGTCTGGCGCAAGCGTGTTTGCCACAAGCCCAGTGCTGACCACGCCGAACATTGGGACGCCGAGTGCGGGTGTGTTGACTAACTGCACATTCCCAACGCTGAACCAGAACACGACGGGGACTGCTGCTGCGGCTAACTTGGCTGCATCTGGTGTGGGTGGTGTGACAGGCAATCTTCCTGTCACCAATCTTAATTCCGGGACAGGAGCTACATCTGGGACGTTCTGGCGAGGCGATAGCACTTGGGCATCAGTTACCGCAGCCGGTGCCTTGCTCACTGCAAACAACCTCTCGGAGTTGACTGCTACGGCATCTACCGCGAGAACGAACATTGGCCTTGGAACAATCTCCACTCAGGCTGCTTCGTCTGTCGCAATCACAGGCGGCAGCATTACGGGAATCACCGACTTAGCTCTAGCAGATGGTGGCACTGGAGCATCCACTGCGCCTAATGCTCGAACCAACCTTGGCCTTGGCACTGCTGCAACTAGTAACACGGGGGACTTTGCCGCAACCTCTCACACACACGCAGCGGCAGACATTGTTTCAGGAACGGTTGCAACTGCGCGACTCGGCTCTGGCACAGCATCTTCTGCTAACTTCCTTCGAGGCGACAGTTCGTGGGTAGCTATCTCTGGCGGTGGCGATTTGCTCGCTGCCAACAATCTCGCCGAGTTAACTCCTACTGCTGCTACCGCCCGGACCAACCTTGGACTTGGCACGATGGCTACGCAGGCTGCTTCGGCTGTCGCTGTCACGGGTGGCACGATTAATGGCGCGACTGTCGGTGCGACGACGGCTGCGACTGGCGCGTTTACTACGGGTACATTTTCCGGCACGCTTGGCGTAACCGGAGTGGCTACACTAGGGAACGGCGCAATTTTAGGAACTCCCGCGTCAGGCGTGATGACTAACGTCACTGGCACTGCGCCCGGCTTAACCGCTGGCAATGTCACGACAAACGCGAACCTCACAGGCGGTGTGACTAGCGTTGGCAATGCTGCAACCGTAATTACCAACGCCAACCTCACTGGCGGTGTGACCAGCGTTGGCAATGCCGCGACTGTAGTAACTAACGCTAACCTTACTGGTGGCGTGACGAGTGTTGGAAATGCCGCTACGGTAATCACCAACGCCAACCTCACAGGCGGTGTGACCAGCGTTGGCAACGCTGCAACAGTAATTACCAACGCGAACCTCACAGGCGATGTCACAAGCTCCGGCAATGCAACCGCGATTGCTGCTGGAGTAATCGTTGATGCAGACATTAACGCCGCTGCCGCTATTGCAGATACCAAGCTGGCAACAATTTCTACTGCCTCCAAAGTTAGCAACTCAGCAACAACAGCAGCATCAGCAAACACCGCTAGCGCAATTGTTGCGCGTGATGCGTCTGGCAACTTTACTGCGGGGACTATTACAGCAGCCCTAACCGGCACGGCAAGCGGGAATCTGGTCAGTGGTGGCGCACTTGGAACACCCTCAAGCGGCACAGTCACGAATCTTACCGGCACAGCGAGCATCAACATTAACGGCACGGTTGGTGCGACTACGGCCTCTACTGGTGCATTTACGTCGCTGTCATCTACGATAGGGTCTAGCCTTGCAACAAGCAGCGGCAGTGTTGGTGTTGGCACTGCGAGTCCCACAACTAAGTTTTTTGTCTCAGGAAACTCTGCATCCAACATTTCCGCACTCACTGACGGTGCGACTATCACCCCAGACTTTTCCGCTGCAAACAACTTCTCGGTGACGCTGGCCGGAAACAGAACGCTTGCTAATCCTACCGGACTTATTGCGGGACAGAGCGGAGTTATTACGATTACTCAAGACGGCACCGGATCGCGCACCCTCGCTTACGGTTCATACTGGGACTTTGCTGGAGGGACAGCCCCAACCCTATCTACCGCTGCTGCCGCGCAAGATGTGCTGGTGTTCTTCGTCACTTCCTCCACTCGCATCACTTGCCAGATGATTGCTAACCTTTCCTGATGAGCTTACCTAACGCAACAAAACCTATTTTAGCTGGCGGGGCTACTACTGCTTATCAGGTGAGTCGCAGCTTGAGGTTTAACAGCGCAGACTCGGCGTATCTGACGAGAACTATGGGGACGGCAGGCAGTTTGCTGAAGTGGACTTTTAGCTGCTGGGCTAAGAGAGGGTTGCATCCATCCAATCCGGGAATGATATTTTCTGGCGGAGCAAGGGATGGAATAAGTTTCCAATCGTTATTGTCTGGAACTGAAGGATTGTCGTTCCGTGATAATGATGGTGGAGCTTTTCACCTGACAACATCGGCTCTTTACAGGGACTTTTCTGCTTGGATGCACATAGTTGTTGCGTTTGATTCGGCTCAAGCTACTGCTTCTGACCGAGTAAAGATTTATGTAAACGGGTCGCAGGTTACGTCGTTTAGCGCGTCCACCTACCCGTCTCTGAGCTATGCTTCCAGCATTGGGGCTGCTGCGGCACATACATTTGGAACGCGAAATGCTACTTCTTACTACTTAAACAGCTACTTAGCCGATGCTCACCTTGTAAACAATCTCGCGCTGACTGCTTCTGACTTTGCACAGACGGATGCTACCACTGGACAGTGGGTTCCTAAGCTATACTCAGGAGCCTACGGAACTACTGGTTTCAAGCTCAACTTCTCCGACAACTCGGCGGCAACAGCGGCTACTCTAGGGGCTGACAGCAGCGGCAACGGCAACAACTTCACACCTACTAACCTGAGCGTCACTGCTGGCGTTGGCAACGACTCCCTAACTGACACGCCGACGCAGTATGGGAGCGATACAGGCGCGGGTGGCGAGGTGAGGGGGAATTATTGTACGCTAAACTCTATCATCCCAAGCGCGTCAGGGATCACCAATGGTAACCTGGACGCTACAGGGGCAGCGCAAGGAACATTCGACATCACATCTGGTAGTTGGTACTGGGAATCCACAGCAAGTGCTACAGCGGCTGGAGGAATCATTAACTCCGCTGGAACAGCATATACCACCGCTATTGCATCTGGCGTGACTAGGGGATTTAGGTACGCATCGTCAACGACGACACTTGAATCAACCATTAACGGCTCGTCATGGACAACAATATCGGCTGCTGTCGTAGGCCAGCCTTTTCCTTATGTACTTACTGGGGCCACATCATCTAACTTCGGCCAACGCGCTTTCACCTACACAGCCCCTTCCGGCTACAAAGCACTCTGCGTCCAGAACCTATCTACTCCAACCATCGTCCTTCCCAGCACGGCGTTTGATGCGAAGCTCTACACGGGAACGGGAAGCAGCCAGTCAATTACGGGATTAGGATTCAACCCTGACCTTGTATGGATTAAGTCGCGCTCTGTGTCCACCAACCACGCCCTGTACGACAGCGTTCGCGGATCGCAAGCACGGCTTGAGTCGAACAATACCGACGTGGAGGCGACATCCGATGCCGGACTCACGGCATTTAACGCAACTGGGTTCACGGTTAACACCCTCGCTAAAGTTAACACATCGGCTGCGACCTACGTTGGCTGGTGCTGGGATGAGTCTGTGTCTGCTGGGTTTGACATTGTGACGTACACTGGCGACATAGCCAGTAACCGCGATGTGGCGCACTCTCTTGGTGTTGCCCCTAAATTCATAATCGTAAAAGACCGTAGCTCAAACGGAGTTAATAACAACTGGAGCCTCTGGCATACGAGCATGACTTCTGGCCACAATATGTATTTTGATACTTCGGCCAGCTTTGCTATTTCAGGTACTTCTTATGGTGGAATTGGAACTGCTCATACCTCTTCTACGTTTCGCTTGCAAAATGGAAGCTCAAGCAATCAAACGGTTAATGAATCCGGCGATTCCTATGTCGCCTACCTCTGGGCAGACGTTGCTGGGTTCAGCAAGTTTGGGTCGTACACTGGCAACGGGGCTGCTGACGGCCCGTTTATTGACTGCGGGTTTAGGCCACGGTTTGTTATGCAGAAGAACGCTTCTGGTGGTGGAAACAACTGGAGGACGTGGGACTCATCTAGGTACCCAAACAACGAAAACGTAACTCCGCTATGCTCCAATACCTCAGATGCGGATGCGGCAGACGCGAACGGTGTTGATATGCTTTCAAACGGATTCAAGGTCAGGCTGAACACTTCAGCGGCTAATAGCTCTGGATTAACCTACATCTTCATGGCTTTTGCTGAATCCCCATTTAAATACGCTAACGCGAAATAACTTATGCTCCTACTAAACGGAAAGTTAATCTCACCCGACACAGCGTTTACTCACGCTGACATCCAGTACCCCGCGAACTGGCTGCGTCACGCCAGCGCGGATGAGAAAGCTGCTATCGGCATCTCTGAGGTTGTCGAGCAGCCCCGGCCTGACGAGCGGTTCTTCTGGGTTACGGATAACGGCAACGGCACGTTCTCTGCAACTCCGAAGGACTTGGACTCGAAGAAGGCTGAGTTGATTGCACAGGTGAAGGTTGCCGCAGGATGTCTGCTTGCCGCCACTGACTGGATGGTTGTCCGCGCCTCGGAGACTGGCAAGGTTGTGGACGCTAAAACCCTTGCTGACCGCGCTGCGATCCGTTCCGTCTCTGACTTATCTGAATCTGCCATCAACGCTTGCCAGACAATTGACCAGCTTGCTGCTAATGTTATTGAATGGCCGAAAGGTAATCTGTGATCGATAAACTTGAAGTGATGGTTGCGCGGATTGAGGAGCGGCAGATTGCCAACTGCGACAAGCTTGACCGCGCCCTAGCCACCGCTGAGAAGCACGATGAACGAATCACCAAGCTCGAAGAAACTTCTTGGCGTTCAGCGGGAGCGGCTGGAGCGATGGGAGCAGTTGCAGGTGCAGTCGCAGCAGTGGCAGCTAAACTCTGGAAATGAGATGTCTGATTCAACTAGCGGTTTTGTTGGTATGCGGATGTGCGAACTCTGGCCCTCAACGGGCGCAGAAGGTGGTGGAGCTGGTGAAGGTGGAGGAGAAGGTCGCGCTCAAGGCGTCGGCGAATGCCTTTGCGACGGGGCTTGCACTCAAGGCTGCTCCTCAGACAAACCGTGCGGTTGTGGTCGCGCAGACGTTCAACGAGAAAACGAAAGCACTACTGCCGAAACCTGATTATGAAGACATCATCGAATACGAAGCAATTGTCGCTGGACTCCTCTCCGAAAACGAAAAGCAAAGGGCGCAAAGCCAAAAAGCCCTTGGCGAAGCGGACTCCGAAATATCATCCCTCTTATCTGAACGAAGAGTCATCGAAGGTCGAGTCCAAGAGTTGGAGAATCGGCTCATTGAGTACGGTGCTAAGTACGAGCTTGAACGCAATAAAAGCTGGTGGACACGCATCTATTCGTTTCTTGGCTTCGGCGGGATCATTGCTCTGGTCGTCGCTTTCCCGATTCTTATTCCGATTGGAGGACAAGTTGTTGGCTGGGCTGTCAACACTGTGCCGAGCCTCGCGTCGTGGATTGGATTGGTTAGCCGGAAATCGTTCGACTCCGTCGTAGTTGCTGTGGAGTCAGCGAAAGAAAGAATGAAATCTGATGGTAAAGAGGACGCCGTTGCGCTATTGAAAGAGGAGTTAAGCAAAGCGACGGACTCAGACCATCGCAGGTTGATTGCAGACAGGAAACAGTCACTTAACATTTAAGACCTATGGCAAGCCTAACAGGACAAACAGTAGCATCAACGTATCCGATCTTGCTTAAGATTGAGACTTCACCGCTTAACACGGTGTTTAAGACCGTTGAGGCTGGTGACGGAACCGACTCCGCGCTTCAGCTTGCCACAACCGGAATCAAGTCTCAGGGAACATTTGAGTCCACAGGTGCTGCTGTTGTTGGAGGGGCAATCACTGTGACCGGCCTGTCCACCTTAAACGCTGGCGCAACCATCACTGGTGCTGCGACTGTCAGCACTACGCTAGGCGTTACTGGAGTCCTGACGGCCACTGGCGGCGTCGTAGGAGCTTTGACTGGTGCTGTGACGGGTAACACGGCAGGGGTGCATACTGGGGCTGTTACAGGGAATGTGACTGGAAATGCTACTGGGTCGTCTGGTTCTTGCACGGGCAACTCCGCCACTGCGACGGCTCTTGCTACGGCTAGGAACATTCAGGTGTCTGGTGATGTGACTGGAACTGCGTCGTTTGATGGAAGCGCAAACATAAACATTGCTACTGCGTTTGCAGCGCAGCCCGTTCCTGCTGGCTCCGTGTTCAACTTCGCTGCATCAACAGCTCCTACTGGATACCTTGAGTGCAGCGGTGCGGCAGTGAGTCGCACGACTTATGCCGCTCTGTTTGCAGTTACGTCCACGACGTTCGGTGTAGGTGACGGCTCTACCACATTTAATCTGCCTAACCTTAGAGGCGAGTTTGTTCGAGGATTTGATAACGGTCGAGGCATTGACACTGGGCGCGTGTTTGGCTCGGCTCAATCAGATGAGTTCGAGAGCCATAGACACGCATGGACTGGAACTACTTTTGCTAGTGGTGATGGCAGCGATGGGTACATAACTGTGGGGTCGGACGTAACGCCTCCAACTCAATCAGGTGCCGGTTCATTGATGGACTTGACTGGCAGTACTGAAACTCGTCCGCGCAACATTGCTCTGCTTTACTGCATCAAGACTTAATTATGACACTCAGCGAACTAGCAGATTTTGTTTGCGAGAAGATGATGGACACAGAAGCTCCGTCCGTCACTCTCTGCAAGAGTTTCATCAATCGTCGCCACCAGATGATTTGGGACTCGGCTGTTTGGAATGAATCTCTTGGAACCATATCGCAGCCTGTTTTGATAAACACTGCCGATGTGACGCTTTCAGAAGATCCGCAAGTGTTTTACTTTCCAACCGCTACCACCACTGTTGGAGCGAAGATGGACTTCATCGTTGCTGCTAAGTTCATCCCTACTGGTGAGGAAAGCGGCTCGGAAACCATCAACTCAGATTGGGCTACGTTCTTTCAGGTTGACCCCGGAATGTTTGAGAACACCTCTGGTCGCCGTTCGTTCCCATCGAACTTCGTCAATCTGCCGAAAAACGCTACTGGCAAATGCCGAATCAAGCTAGTCCCTGCCACATCCACAGCAGGGACTCTATTTGCCCTTGGCAAGCTTAAGCTTGAAGCGATGGGCGATACTGACTCGCCGGTTCTTCGCGGCATTGATAACGCTTTACTAGCATTTGCTGAGGGCGATATGTACGAGCGTTCTCGTCAGTTTGCCAAGTCTCAGGTCAAGTTCACTGAGGCCGCAGCGCACATCCAGATAATGAAAGACTTGGAGAAAGGACAGCAGCAGTCTATCACGCGCATCGTGCCATACATTAACGACGAGTACAGTGTCTCCGACATTTTCTAATGCCTTCACTAGACAATAATGGGATGGATGACCCGTTGATTCTTGACGGGAATCTTTCTTTTGTGGGAGGACAGAACAGCTTTTCTCGGTCTAATGCGGTTCCAGAGAACGGCTACTTTGAAGCTCTCAACATGGATTACGATGTCTTTGGCGGCATCGTTACCCGCCGTGGAGCAGCGCAGTTAGTTGGCGATGTTGTTGATTACGCTTGGGAAGATGTCAGTTCGCTATGGAACTCAACTTCTCAGTACTGGTCTGATACTTTTACTGCTCCCATTCGAGACGTATTCTACTTCGACAGTTCTGTTGGAGAATACATAGCCGTAGCTGACGGCAGCAATACGATCAAGTTCTCAAGTGAAACCGCTGCAACCGCAGTCATTGCAAGCTCCACTTACTCAGGCAACAATGTTTACTTTGCACAGTTAACAGATCGGCTTTACTTTTGCGACGGCAGTTCAACTCTCCAGTACATCACTGCTTCGTCCACACTCGCTTCCATCTCGGCAGGACGCATCACTAGCGTTGAGGTTACTAACGGAGGGTCAGCCTACACATCTGCTCCAGCGGTTACGGCTGCTGGCGGTGGTTCTGGTGCGACGTTCACTGCTATCCTTGGGCCTAACGGTGTTGTCGTTGGGATTACCGTAACGGCGCAAGGCTCCGCTTACACGAACGGAACGATTCTGACAATCGCTGCACCCCCGTCTGGAGGAGTGCAAGCGACCGCTGACGCTCGCATAAGCCAGCAGCCTTCCCAGCCTAAGCTGCTCATCTCCCACACGAACCGGCTAATTGCTGCGAGCAGTGTGGCTGCTGCGCTAGACACGGTATATGTGTCGGACATTCTCGATGGAGAATCTTGGGATTTGATTTCTAACAGCATCAGGGTTGGCGGCGGTGACGGCGATCCTATCACTGCGCTATTCCCGTGGCACGGGTTTAGGCTTTTGGTGTTCAAGGAGCGCAGCGTCTGGGTGATTGATGCCAACCCGTCAATGGAAGTGGCTGACTGGGAGGTTAAGCTTATCAGCAACCGCGTTGGTTGCGTTGCTCACAAGAGCGTCCAGCAAGTTGGCAGCGATGTGTTCTTCCTATCGCGTGAAGGTGTGCAGAGCCTGTCCACAATCGAAAGCGGAGCGCAGACTGGCATTTCTCTTCCAATATCCGCACCTGTACACGACGAGATAGAGTCCATCAACAAAGACTTTTATTCCAGATGCTCGGCAACCTACTACCGCAACAGATACTTCCTGAGCTACCCGACAACTACTAGCACTGTTGATTCAACGCTTGTCTTCAACACGCTCGTAAAGGCGTGGAGCGGTAAGTGGGACGGCTGGAAGCCCAGAGCCTACACAACAACTGCTTTTAGCGGTAAGATTCGGATGATGTTCGGGGATGAGGACGGCAAGTTATTCACTTGGCTTGACTACATAGATGACGATGAGGCTAACGAGTCTTACTACCTTGACCAAGGCGTTCTTTACGCTTCACAGGTAGCTACGCGATCCTACAATTTCGGTGAGAAGTACGGAGACAAGTTTGGTTATCAAGTGGAGTTTGATTTGGATAACCCATTCCTTGAAAACCAGCTTGTTAACTTCTCGCACCTTGTCAACTTAGCTCCGCTATCTAGTTGCCTCATCAGTGAAGACTCGTTTGGGACATTGCTGACAGAGCTTGGGGATTGCGCCTCATCTGAGTTCATCGAACCGTTTTTCAGTGCCACAACGATTCCTTCTACGACTGGATTGTTCAGGAAGTCTTTCAACCTGCAATCCAAAGGACGGTTCTCTGAGATTCAGTTTGTTGTTCGAGCCGAGTCCGGGCGTCTCTCATTGCATAGCGTGAAGGCATCTGCCTTTGCGGACACCATCCGGCCTGAGCGATGAACTATCCGAAGTCAACTATCCAAGCATCTGCGTTCATTAAGCGGAACTGGAAAGGCTGCAAAATCTGGGAAAAGAATAGGTTGCTTGCTTGGGTTCAGTGGTTTGCCGGCAATGGCAGAATGATTGCGATGCGTGAGGGAGGGAAGATTGTCGGGGTTGCTCTGTTTCGATTCATTGATTCTGAAAAAGACATCAGAGCTTCGGAATATACTGACACTGGCGGGGAGATATGTTACATAGTTCTTTGCGTCAGCAAGGCTAAGAGGGTTATTAGAGCCTTGTACACGATTTTGTGGAATGCTGGACTTTCTAGCCGTAAGCTTGTTTGCTGGGCTAGGGATAAGTACAGCGACAGGCAAAACACAGTGAGTGTAGCTCAACTTGGAAGGAGACTAGGTTATGGGTAAAGGAAGTCAACCAGAAGCACCAGCACCGCCAGACTACGCAGCCGCTAATCGAGAGGGCATCTATGCCGACATCGAGACGCTGCCTATTCGCCGACTCCTAGACTACGCCACTCGCGCAGGCACAGCCGTCACCTACAAAGATCCCAAGACCGGCAATGATATTACTGCCGACTTCACCGGCAAGGGTGACATTGACCTTTCGCGTCTTCAAACCCAGCTTCGCGGAGAGACGGCAAACCTTGAGGCGGCGAACCAGTTGGGTATCGCTCAACAGTACGCTCCTCAATTCCAGCAGGTAGCCTTAGACGCATTGCAGCGTCAAGACCCTGCCGGTTACGCTGCTCGTCAAGAGCTTGCTGCTGGCCTTCGCAGCGACTACTCGGCTGAACCCGATATAGCCGAGAGTGCCACCAGCCGGATGCTTCGTGAGGCTGGAATCTCTCAAGCGTTGCGTACTCCAGAGACGGATACCGGCGACAATGCAATGCTGCAAGCGGGACGTAATGCTGCAATGCAACGCGCCCTTTCTGAGTTCAGCCTTGGCGGTGAGCTTAGTGGGTCGCAGCAGCGTCAGGTCGAACAATCTGTTCGCGGTGCTGGCGCGGCTCGCGGTCAAGCACTGTCTGGCGGCACCGCTTTGCGTGAGGTTCTAGGCAAGTTCAACCTTGGAGAGCAGGTAGCCCAGCAGCGATTGAGCAACCTGATGAACGTGGGTCAGCAGACATTTGGTCAGGAGTCCGCGCTTGCTGGCTCTCGTCAGAACCAAGCTCAGGCTCGACTACAGAACCTGTTCAATGCTCAGAACACCCAGTTCTCTCAGGAGCAGTCTGGTCGCCAAGAGACTCAGCAACAGCAGCAGCGGCGTCTGTCTAACCTGCAATCCTACGTCCTCGGCGCACCTATCAGCAGCCAGTTCCAGTCGTTGCAAGGGGCGCAGCAGAGCGCATCTCCGTACACTCCGATTATGACTCAAGGCATCGGTCAGAACGCGAACGCTGGACAGCAATCCGCTCAGTTTGCCGGCAACATCTTCGGCACACAGGCGCAGATGTATGGGACGCAGATGGCGAATCAAGGCTCGTCTCCGTTAGGGTCTATTCTCGGAGGTGTTCTTGGCGCGGCTGTCCCCGGAATTGGAGGCGCATTAGGTGGGATGTTTGGTAATAAAGCTCCAGCTTCCCCGCCAGGCTCTTGGCAGGGCGGTAAGTCAAATCCCGGTATGGTTTAATCACTTAAAACACTATGGCACCATTTGCAAAATCATTCGGTCAGGCATTCTCTCAATCGTATGATGCCGAGTCTAAACGCCGCAGGCAGAAGGAGGATGAGATTGCTCAGGAAGGACGCCTAGAAGAACGTATGGGACGGACGCGAGCGTATGAGCTTGGTCAGGAGCTTGAACGCGAGTCGAGATCTGCGACTAGGCAGCTTGACCTAGAGCGTCGCTCAAATGAGCTTTACAACACAAGACTGTCTGAGAGTGATGTTAGGGCTATTGAGGCAAATGCTAGAGAGCAGGCTCAGGCCGCAAACCTGAGAGCGACTCTTCAAGGTGAAAATGAGGCTAATGCAGATAAAGAAAGGCAGCGCATCGAGGACGAAGCTAGATTTATTGCGGCTGCAAGAATGCCATCAAAAATTCCAGTTGATTTCAGGGCGCAAGACTGGAAGGGAGTGGTTGCAGATGTTGATAAGACTTCCACCTTACGGAAAAGCCAAGCAGAACTCGGCTTGCCTATGTCGCCATATACGGTTGACCTTCCTGTGAGATACGCGCCTGACGAGGCCGTTGACCCGATTCAGGATGCAGAAATTTACAAGCCTTCGGAGGCCGACTATGCCGCTGTTGATAAAGCCCAGCGTGACAGAGAGGAGGATGTCAAAAACAAGGCATTGGAAAGACAACTCAGAGAAAGAAACGAAGCATTTTTTACAGAGGCTTCTTCGCTTGTTCCGCTTGAGTTCCAAAATGAAATCACGAACGATAAAGGGCAAATCACCGAAGGGGGAGCGGCATTCCTCCGTAAATACGTGAAGTATAAAAACGTTACATACTTCGACATGAATAAGGGCAAGGATGTTACTGAAAAACAACTGACATTCATACGTCCAGTGGTGGAACCTGTTGGTAAAATCGGCAAGGACGATGTGATAGTTGGCGGACCGGGGATTATTGGAGAACCCCTTCCGGGAAGAAATAAAGATGGAACAGAGATTCCAATGCCTCTCCCTCCAATCCTTGAGACACAAGGCCGACCGCTTGTTCCAATGCCGGGAACTGCGTTCAACACGCCCGTTGATTACTTAAGAGATTGGAACACTCCTTCTAATCTAAGGACTCAAATGCGGAGAGTTGGCCTCCCTGAGGATTTCATACCGGGCAACGCGAGAGATGTCCGCGATATGGAGGAAGCTCTCGATATGGGGATTCGCAAGAATCGCTACCAGAAATATATTGCTCGATAAATAATGCAATGCAAAACAACATCGTTTGGTCAGCAAAGCAGAGGTATCCGAAGTATGAAAATGTTCCAGATGATGAGTTGACGCTTTGGTATGCTAAGAATAATCCAGAGTTTCTCAACGAGGATGCTGGGTTCAAGTCTGATTACGAACGGATAACAAGAGAGCGTTCTCCAGTAGCCACACAACTTGATTCACAACCTGAAGCGGGAGTCATGGAGTCGGTTGTTCGTCGCCTTGGAGCGGGTTACGCTGGTGTTGGCGCAGCGGGATGGAAAGGTGTTGAGTATGCTCAACGTGCATTTGGTGCGGATGAAGCAGCTCAAAACTCTAAGGAGACATCTGAGTTCGCAGAGCAATTTGCAGAAGATCAACGCGCTAAGTCTGGCAAGGCCGGCATTGCTAAATACGCAGGTGCCGTTGCTGAGATGGTTCCGGGCGTACTCTCCACCATGGTCGCACTTCCGCTTGGCGGTCCTGCATTGATAGCAGCGGGAGGTGTCTATGGAGGCTTATCCACTTTGTCTCCAGCAGAGAAAGGTTTTTACAAGCAGAACATTGAGGCTGGGATGAGTGAAGAGGAGGCTCTGTCCAATGCTCGATTAAAGGCTACTGGGGTTGGAGTGGCGTCCGGCGTTATGACCGGACTCATCACTCGCGGATTTAACAGGATGGGAATGGGCGGCTTGGAGGCTACGCTGGCTAGGACGCAAGCTTCAGCAGCCACAGCTAAGGCTGCTGCTGGAGGGGTGCTGTCAGCCGCCGACGATGCAGCGATAGCTCTCTCCCGACAGGCCGCACTTGCTGAGGCTAAGGCAGTCGTAGCGCAATCAATGCCAAGGGCTTTCATTCAAGGCGCAAAACACGAAGCGTTGGAGGAAGTCACAGATCAGATTGGTCAGGCTGCTCTTGAGAAGATGACTTTCAATCCAGAGCTTACGTTGGAGCAGGCTATTGAGTCAGTTAAAATGGCTGCTATTGGAGGCAGCGTACTTGGCGGCGGTGTCTCTGCGATGTTCCAGCCTACTCGCGTTTCCCAATCCAAAGCACTAATCGACGCTGAGAACCTTCGCGTAGCCCAAGAGCAAAGAGCGACTGAAGTTGCTCAAGATGCGAGTACGCCATTCGACGCAATGTCGCCTAAAGGCCAGTTTGATGCTGGTGCGCCTCCAGTAATCTCTCGCGCAGCCGCTCTTGCTGAAGCTACTAATAATAAGAATACCGAACTTCTAGCTACCGCAGATGCCAATCTTGTCACAGCCAATGAAACTGCTGCCGCTGCCAATGCTCAAGTTAATATAGCAAATGAGGCACTTGCAGCCGCTGTCGCTCTACGCACCCAGATAGTCCCACAAACGCCAGCACAGGCTACTGTGGCTACTCAAGCAAAGTTCGAGGCTGCTATGCTTGCTGGAGATGTGACGCAGCCAGCGGTCAACCTTGACGCAGACCCTAAGCTGCCAAGGAACCTTGCGAAAGCTAACCCAAGATTCGGATATGGCCCCCTAAACTTCACCCTCGACTTCGAGTCAGACATTGAGCGTGCGTTGTATATCGTTGCTGGCTCAAAGAAAGACTCTGCCCAGCATAAAGCATACCTCAGCTGGGTTATGGACAAGATTGGAGAAACCAATCCAGAGGCTGCCATCGCTGCTGCGAACAGCGTTAAGGCCAAGATAAAGAAAATTGTTTCTAAGAAAACGGATGAATCCAGTCCAGTCCTCATTCCTAAACTTTGGCCGAGAAAGGCTGCCGCGACTGCCCCTGCTGTAGCCCCAATCCCATTTATTAGCACTCCGGCAGTCCCTACCGCCGGAACAGGGGCGAAGGGGAATGTGGCGGCGTTCGACCAAGAGATGTTTCAGGGTCGCGGCGCAACACCGGAAGCGGTTTATGGCGCGGAAGCGGTTTCTCAAGGCAGGGCTGTTCCAATCCTCGGGCCGGGCAGTTACTACGCCTTCTCCAACAACGACGCGAAAGTGTTCGGCACTGTCGCCAAAGTAAAAGTCCAGTTGAAAAACCCGCTGGTGATTGACAGCACCGCAAAGTGGTTCGCCTTGGTGGACGCAGCCGACGCACAGCATTTGAACAGCAGTGGCCGTCTCTTCAACACGGAACCTCAAGGCATCGCTCCAGCAACACTTCGCCTGAAAGCCTACGTTCAAGCTCAAGGCTATGACGGAATCATCATACGCGGCACGAAGCTCGAACAGAACAAGCGGCTCCGCGAATCTTTCGGGAGTGACCAAGTTGTTTCCTATGCAGAGATGCAGCCCGCCGCGTCTGCCACGATTAATCTTGAATCAATCGCGGTTAAAGTTGCTGATACAGATCCAAAAGCTGGACGATTAACCGCAGAAGAAAGCGCAATCCTTGACAGATTAACGGTAGAACAGAAACAGGCTTA
>Ga0222712_10000877_pt1 | contig 38643 bp, 33 predicted proteins | sample C33_657DmetaG_FD_165043 | JGI IMG/M metagenome (GOLD analysis project Ga0222712, IMG submission 165043) | Estuarine water microbial communities from San Francisco Bay, California, United States - C33_657D | ecosystem: Environmental > Aquatic > Marine > Unclassified | place: USA: California... | reverse complement strand
CATTTGCGCGAAGCTAATTTGGATGATGTCGGCGGCATTTTGCAATTGATTGAACCATTAGAAGATGAAGGTATTTTGGTTGCTCGTGGTCGTGACACAATTGAACGCGACATCACTCACTTCTCAGTGATTGAGCATGACCGCGTTTTATTCGGTTGCGCAGCCCTCTTCCCTTACCCAAATGGTTTGGGCGAGCTCTCCTGCTTAGCGGTCGACCCTCAAGCCCAAGAATCAGGTGACGGAGAAAGATTGCTTAAACGCATTGAGGCGAGAGCCAAGGCTGCTGGATTGAAAAAACTATTTGTTTTAACGACCAGAACTGAGCATTGGTTCTTAAAACGTGGCTTTGTCAGAGCCAGCGTGGATGATCTCCCAGCAGAGCGTAAAGAACTCTATAACTGGGAACGTAAATCAATGGTCCTCACCAAAAACATTTGAACTAAATAATTTATTGATTAAAGAGGTAAAAGATGGCTCGCATGATTCATTGCATTAAGTTAAACAAAGAAGCTGAAGGTTTAGATTTCGCACCAATGCCAGGCGATTTAGGTAAGAAGTTATGGCAAGAGGTTTCTAAAGAAGCTTGGGCTGGTTGGTTAAAGCATCAAACCATGTTAATCAATGAGAACCGCCTCACTATGGCAGACACTCGTGCTCGTCAATATTTACTCAAGCAAGTTGAGAAATATTTTTATGGTGATGGCGCGGATGGTGTTCAAGGTTTCGTACCAGAAAATAAGTAAAAATTACCAAGCATCTGCTTAGTAAAAAGGACGCTCATGTAGCGTCCTTTTTTAATATTGCATTACAAAGATCAATGCCTCGAAAATCAATATGTTTGACGGCGCACCCCAGCAGCCTCACCAATCAAAAGAACATTGGCTTTCCTTCTGGCAAACAGCCCATTACACACAACACCAGGTATTTGATTAATTTGTGACTCAAGACCTACAGGGTCCTTGATTGATAAACCAGCAACATCCAGAATCCAACCTTGGTTATCAGTGACATAGACTGAGTCAGTCCCCTTCACTTTTCTGAGTGTTACCACCCCACCTAATTTTTCTAATTCACGCGCTACTTGAGCATGAGCCATTGGAATAATCTCTACAGGCAATGGAAACTTACCCATCACATCCACTTGCTTACTGCCGTCACAAATACAAATGAATGATTGAGCCAGGTGAGCCACGATTTTTTCACGGGTCAAAGCGCCACCTCCACCTTTGAGCATATGACCATGAGGATCAATCTCATCAGCACCATCAACGTACATCGGTAGACTTTGAACAGAATTGCTATCCAAGACCTTAAAGCCGTGCTTTTGTAAACGATCCGTACTGGCTTGTGAGCTGGAGACAACACCCGCGAAATGAGAGTGATGTGGCGCAATGGCATCAATAAACAAATTAGCAGTGGATCCCGTACCAACTCCCAAAATACCGCCTGGGGCCATATTTTTCAGGACTTCATCCTTGGCGGCTTCCGCTACCATTGCCTTGAGTTGATCTTGGGTATACATGTAAACCTGTTTATATGATTAATTAGAGTTAATTTACAGCATTATTCGAGAAGCATTCTAAAATAAGCCCATGAGCACATTACTTGAACAATTAAAACAATACACGACCGTGGTTGCAGATACGGGTGACTTTGAGCGCATGCAAGCTTTTTTACCTCAAGACGCCACCACCAACCCATCGCTGATTCTAAAAGCAGCCCAACTTCCAAGCTATCAATCTTTGATCGCTGATGTCAAAGCTAAAAATAAAGGCAAACCAGTTGATCAACTGATCGATGCCTTGCTAGTAGCTTTTGGTATGGAAATATTAAAAATCGTTCCGGGCCGCGTCTCCACTGAAGTGGACGCACGTTTGTCGTTTGATACAGCAGGTACGGTTAAAAAGGCCCGAGAAATCATCGCCATATATGAAGCGAACGGTATTTCTAAAAAGCGTGTCCTGATCAAAATAGCCAGTACTTGGGAAGGTATACAAGCAGCGAAAACTCTTCAGGCTGAAGGTATCGCTTGTAACATGACCCTCTTGTTCAGCTTGATTCAGGCAGTTGCCTGCGCCGATGCAAAAGCTCAGTTGATCTCCCCCTTTGTTGGTCGCATCACTGATTGGCACAAAAAGTCTTTAGGTGCACAGTGGCAGGATGAAGTTCATGGAGGCGCCAATGATCCAGGCGTTGTGTCTGTGAAGAGCATCTACAACTACTACAAGAGCTTTGATATTCAAACCGAGGTGATGGGCGCCAGCTTTAGAAATATTGGCCAAATCACTCATTTAGCCGGATGTGATTTATTGACCATCAGCCCAGAACTGCTCGCTGAGTTGCAAGCTAACTCAACAGCGTTAACTCCTGCATTGACGCTTCAAAGCGCAAAAGAAACTGCAAAAGCACTTCAATTGAATGTCATCAAGGCTGATGAAGCATCATTCCGCTATCAGTTGAATCAAGATGCCATGGCCACAGAAAAACTCTCTGAAGGCATTCGTTTGTTCTGTGCTGATATTGAAAAATTAGAAAAGGTACTCGCCAGTTAAAGTTTCAGCCCATGGCTATTGATGAATATCAATAGCCTTAGGATCAACAAAAAAAGGTGCTTAAAAGCACCTTTTTTTAATATGGGTTTAGCCTTACGTTTTTAAGCTTTTAGCATTCTTTGTCGGCGCGCCTCATACAGGGCAACACCACTGGCAACAGAAACGTTCAAGCTTTCTACGCCACCCATCATCGGTATTTTGACAAGTGCATCACAAGTTTCTCTGGTCAGCCTTCGCATGCCTTCACCTTCAGCCCCCATCACCAAAGCTACTGGACCTGTGAAATCAATGTCGTAAAGCGTTTTTTCAGTCTGATCATCTGTTCCAATCAGCCATACGCCCGCCTCTTGAAGCTCGCGCATGGTTCTGGCCAAATTGGTCACAGCGATCAAAGGCATGGTCTCAGCAGCACCACTGGCCACTTTACTCACGGTAGCATTCAAATGTGCTGAGCGATCTTTAGGCACGATCACAGCATCAACACCTGCACCATCCGCCACTCGAAGACATGCTCCAAGATTATGAGGATCAGTCACACCATCCAAAATCAATAAAAGTGCTGGACCACTCAGAGCGTCCAATAGCTCATCCAAAGTTTGAACTTTAGAAATCGTGTCTGCAAAAGCCACCACACCTTGATGACGATCATTACCGGCCAGGGTTCTTAAACGTTCTGTATCAGCTTGGTGCAAGCGTCTTCCTAAAATCGGTTCAGCCGATTTAATGAAATCTTGCATCCTGCGATCACGTCTTGCAGGATCAACATAAACTGTTCTCAATGACTCAGGGTCTTGACGCAGTCTTGCTATCACGGCATGAAAACCTAAAATCATTTGCTTACCATCGCCACCTTGCTGCCTTGGCGATTGGTCTTTTTTTGAATCTCTATCTGACATTAACGACGGCCTTTACGAATACTTAGCTCATGCCCTTTTGATTTGGCATTACTGGCTTTTTTTGGTTTTTTACCAGCCTTGGCTGCTGTGGTTTTCTTTTTGGCTGCACCTGCTGACTTAGCGGGTGGCGATGATAGTCCAGAGCCTTCTCCAGCTACTCCGCGAGATCCCCTCACACCTGCCTGAGTTGCGCTCGAATTCGGATTAGCCCTTGAACTGGAGTGTGATCTTGATGAAGATTTCTTGGCGCCAGGATGTCGATTGGATTTATTGCCTCGACCTTGATCAACTTGCGAGAAACGATCACTGGCTCCAACGCCTGCAACACCATTTCTGTCACTGTTTGGCTTGACCAAACTGAATTCGATTCTGCGAGCATCCAAGTCAACTCGGCTGACCAAAACATGAACGCGATCAGTTAGTCTGTAACGAATACCCGTGCGCTCCCCACGAAGCTCTTGTCTGGCTTCATCGTATTGATAGTAATCGCCGCCAAGTTCGCTGATGTGAATCATGCCTTCAACAAAGAGGCTTTCTAATTGAACAAATAAACCAAACGTTGCAACACCCGTGATCGTGCCAGCATATTCTTGACCGAGATGGTCACGCATGTAATAGCACTTCAACCATGCCTCAACGTCTCGCGAGGCTTCATCAGCACGACGCTCATTGGAAGAGCAATGAACTCCCAATTGAGCCCAAGCAGCCATGGCTGTCGATGCCTCTTGTTTTGCTTTAGAACCTCGGGCTGTTTTTGCAGCAGGTTTTAATTTACCTTCTTCATGAGACTTCTTGGCATTGGCGGCATTAACTCGACCAGGGCCGCTCTTGGGCATCGCCAAATTCAACACCACGTCTACAGGAATGCTAGGTGAATAAGTTTTCTTCGCCAAAATCGCTTTGATAGCGCGATGCACCAACAGGTCTGGATAACGGCGAATTGGGCTCGTGAAATGAGCGTAAGCCGGGTACGCCAAACCAAAGTGACCATAATTATCAGGTTGATACACCGCTTGCTGCATTGATCTCAGCACCACTGACTGAAGCATGCTCGCATCAGGCCTTGGTTTGATTTCTTCAATCAACTTGGCAAAGTCTTTGGGTCTTGGTTTATCCGAGCCACCTAAATTTAATCCAGCCGTTCTCAATACTTGCTTGAGCGTTAATAATTTTTCAACGGATGGCTCAGCGTGGACTCGGAATAAAGACGAATGTCCATTTTTATCTAAGAAGTCTGCAGCACAGACGTTGGCTGACAACATGCACTCTTCAATGATTCGATGAGCTTCATTGCGAACCCTTGGCTCGATGCGTTCAATCTTGCCCAAAGCATTGCTGATGATTTGCGTCTCAGTCGTTTCGAAATCAATCGCACCACGCTTGTCGCGTGCAGCACGCAAAACTTTATAAAGACTGTAAAGACGATCAAGATTCTTTTTGAGGTGTTTGAATCGCGCTGCCTCTGGACCATTCGAGTTACTTAAAATTTCCCAAACGGTGTTGTAAGTGAAGCGCTGTGCCGAATGCATCACCGCTGGATAGAACTGATAAGCCTGTACCTCACCATGAACATCAATCACCGCATCACAAACCATGCACAAGCGATCAACCTCAGGTTTTAGTGAGCACAGACCATTGGATATTTTTTCCGGCAGCATTGGTATGACTCTGCGCGGAAAGTAAACAGATGTGGCACGGCTGATGGCGTCGGTGTCTAGTGGGTGACCAGGTTTGACATAGTGAGATACATCAGCAATGGCAACAATCAAGCGCCATGCTTTTTCTTTACCCCAAGTGACTGGCTCGCAGTAAACCGCATCATCAAAGTCACGGGCATCTTCACCGTCAATCGTCACCAGAGGAATATCGCGCAAATCAATGCGACCCTCGAGATCCTCATCTCTTATTTCATCAGGTAATGCTTCGGCCTCTTTGGCAGCAGCAGGAGAAAATAAATGTGGCACACCGTACTTGCGCACAGCGATTTCGATTTCCATACCAGGGTCATCAATCTCACCGAGGACCTCAACCACTCGACCCACTGCTTGGCGATAACTATCTGGGTAATCGATGATCTCAACAGAAACCACTTGACCTAATTTGGCGTTACCCTGGCCTTTGGGTGGAATCAGAATATCGTGACCAATTCTTTTATCTTCAGGTGCGCAAATTAAAACACCGTTTTCATTCAATAAACGGCCAATCACAAATTGATTGGCATGCATGAGCACTTCGCTGATTTGACCCTCAGGGCGACCACGTCGATCTAGCCCAGAAACTCTGACGATCACTTTGTCGTGATGCATCACGCGCGACATCTCGCGCTCATTTAAAAAGATATCTTCACCGCCATCATCAGGAATAACAAATCCAAATCCATCTCGGTGACCTTGCACCGTGCCTTGCTTTTCTGGGAGATTTTTTGCTTTTGACTCAGATAGAGCCAATGTCCCTTTAGTACTTTTTTTAGTCATACCCCATTGTCTTATAAGAATGTGTCAATTCATAATAATTTATCAAAACTTGCCAAGAAATTCTTTTATCAGTAAAGAAAAACGGCGCCTTGAGCGCCGTTTTGTCTGGTTACCAATTTGTTGATCAAGCCTCAAATGGGTGCTGAAGCAAGATCGTTTCATTGCGGTCTGGACCTGTTGAAACCATCGCAATAGGAACGCAAGCCACTTCTTCAACTCGTTTTAGGTAGGTTTGAGCAGCTTTTGGTAACTCATCCCACTTTTGAATGCCCACTGTGGTCTCAGACCACCCAGGGAAAGTCTCATAAATTGGCTCACATCTAGCAACCGCATCAGAGCCACGTGGCAGAACGTCCAAAGTCTTGCCATCTAGCTTGTAACCTACGCACAGACGCAACTCTTTCAGACCGTCTAAAACATCTAGTTTGGTCATGCAAAGCCCTGTCACACCACTGATTTGAATAGAACGCTTCAATGCTGCCGCATCTAACCAGCCAGTTCTGCGAGGACGACCAGTGACTGAGCCAAACTCTTTACCAACTTCAGCCAAACGCAGACCAATCGGGTCTTGAGCCTTAGGATTGGCGTGATCATATAGTTCGCTTGGGAAAGGACCTGAACCTACGCGGGTGCAATACGCTTTGGTGATACCAAGCACATAGTGCAAGCTACCTGGGCCAACACCTGAACCAGCAGCGGCATTACCAGCCACACAGTTTGAAGATGTCACAAATGGGTAAGTACCATGATCGATATCCAGCAATGCGCCCTGCGCACCTTCGAATAACAAGTTTTTTCCGGCTTTTTGAACCGCATCCAAGTCACTTGAAACATCAGCCACCAATGGGCGCAACTGGTCAGCGTAACTCAACATGCTGTCTCTAACTTCAGCAAAGTCCAAGGCAGGCGCCTTGAAATACTGAGTCAATACGAAATTATGATATTCGAGGTTTTCTTTTAGTTTCTCAGCAAAAGACTCAGGGAAGAACAAGTCTTGGACCCTGAGAGCGCGACGCGCCACTTTATCTTCGTAAGCTGGGCCAATACCACGGCCCGTAGTACCAATCTTTGCATTACCGCGCTTAGCTTCACGTGCATGATCAATCGCCACGTGGTACGGCAAAATCAAGGTCGTTGCTTCAGAAATTTTCAAGCGTGAGCGCACATCAACACCAGCAGCTTCAAGCTCACCAATTTCTTTAAACAGAGCTTCAGGTGACAAAACCACACCGTTACCAATGTAACAAGTCACGCCTGGACGCATGATTCCAGATGGAATTAAACGCAAAATGGTCTTTTGACCATTGATGATCAAGGTGTGACCAGCATTGTGACCACCTTGGAAGCGAACCACACCTTCAGCGTGGTCGGTTAACCAGTCAACAATCTTACCTTTACCCTCATCACCCCATTGAGTGCCAATCACAACAACGTTACGACCAGATTTACCGCTAGATTTCTGTGCAGACATAGGAACCAAGAAAAATTAATTAGAAATTGTGCAAACGAACATTTTACGCTCTTGTCTTCACGACCCATGCACCTTTTTGATTCACTAACTCGCGATCGCAATAAAACTCATCCCCGTCTTGTTCATGACCAGGTAGTAACTGGATCACAACTTGACCTTGTGAGCGTAATTGAGCGATTTCTTGGCTCAATGTTTGATCATTCGACCAAGGAGCTAAAATCGCAGTTTTTCTAGAATCTTTCTTAGAAATACGGGCTAAAGTCATGATATCTAATGAAAAACCTGTGGCTGGTCGTGATCGACCAAATGCCTTGCCCACCATGTCATAACGACCGCCACGTGCAATCGCGACTGGTAAACCTTCAACATAGGCAGCAAACATCACCCCGCTGTGATACTGGTAACCCTTCAAATCCGAGAGGTCCAAGCTCAATTGTGGGCTATTTGGCAAATCTGCAACAGCTGCGCAAAGACGCTCTAACTCATCCAAAGCCGCTTTAACAGCAGCAGTTTTAGGCAAATTTTGACGGGCTTGATCTAACACCTGTTTTGGTGAACCACTCAAATTAGCCAAAGCCAAAACAGCCGACTTAACCTCAGATGGCCAATCTTGAAGAACTAGATTCAAACCAGCTACATCTTTGGTCTGCAATGCTGAGTAAAGCTCCTCTAGAGATTCTGACTTCGGTTGAAAATCGCCCAAAATAGCCGTCAAAATACCGGCATGCGACATGTCCAAAGTGATTTCTCCAACTTGGCTCATATTAAGAACGTCATTCAATAATGCTTGAATCTCTAAATCTGCTTCCCAACCAGCATGGCCATAGATCTCAGCACCTAACTGCAATTGCTCTCTTGAGCTAGAGCCGGCTGCTGCACGGGTATGAAGAATTGATCCAGCGTAGCAAAGGCGTGTGACGCCTTGACGATTTAGTAGGTGTGCATCAATCCTGGCAACCTGTGGCGTCATATCTGCACGCAAACCTAAGGTTCTGCCTGAAATTTGATCCACCAATTTAAAGGTTTTAAGATTTAAATCCTGACCTGAACCAGTTAACAAAGAATCCAAGTATTCCAACATCGGTGGCATGACCAATTCATAGCCGTAAGCCTGGAAACGGTCTAAAAGAATGCGACGTAAATCCTCAATCTTTCTTGCCTCGGAAGGCAAGATATCGGCGATGTTTTCAGGTAATAACCAGCGATTCATTACTTGGCCGCCGCGTTCGAATTTGAAGACTGCGGTCTGCTGCTCTTCATGAATTTCAAAAATTCAGAGCTTGGATCCATGACCATTAAGTCCTGCTTGGTTTTAAAGCTGCTGCGATAGGCCTCAAGACTTCTGTAAAACTGAGCAAATTGAGGATCACGATTAAATGCCTCACCATAGAATGCAGTGGCTCGTGCGTCGCCTTGACCCTTGATTTTTTGAGCATCACGGTAAGCTTTGGACAAAATAATGTCACGTTGACGCTCTGCATCAGCTCTGATTTTTTCAGACTCAGCAGAACCAGTTGAACGCAATTCATTAGCAACACGCTTGCGCTCTGCTTCCATTCGGCGGAAAACTGACTCACTGATCTCTGCCAGTAAATCGATTCTCTTTAAACGTACATCCACAATTTCAATACCAATATCAGCAGCCTCTTCAGCTACTTTCTTACGAATGTTCTGCATCACTTGCTCGCGCTGCTCAGAAATCAATTCACGAACAGTGCGTTTGGTGAATTCTTCGTTCAAAGCCGACTTGACCAACTGATTCAAACGATCTTGAGCCATACGCTCATCACCTCTGAAACTGATAAAGAATTTACGCGGCTCAACAATGCGCCACTTCACAAAAGAATCAACCAATAAGTTTTTCTTTTCAGCTGTGATGAAACGCTCAGCATCGGGAGTGTCAATGGTCAAAATACGGCGCTCAAAAAATTGCACGCTCTGGAAGGGCGGCGGCAATTTAAATTGCAAACCAGGCTCTTCAACCACACGCTTTAGTTCACCAAAAGCAAACACTGCTGCGTACTGACGTTGATCAACAACAAAAATGGTGGATGATAAAAGGCCGATCAAAATAAAGAGACCAGCAATAATTGGGAAAATTCGGTTCATCATTCTATTGATCTCCTATCGTTCACGACTGCGCAAACCAGAGGTGTCTCTTCTTTCAGCTGGGACCGCTGGAGGATTCACAATTGGTGAGTTGGGGTTAGGAGATGAAGTATTGGCAGGTGTATTTGCCATGGTGTTTGAAGTCTGCAACGGTAACTGTGCAGGATTCGATCCTACTTGCTGAATCAACTTATCTAGCGGTAAATACAGCAAGCTTCCATTGCTTGAACGCTGATCTACCATGACCTTGGTCACGTTGGTATAAATTTCTTGCATCGCGTCGATGTACATACGTTCACGGGTCACTTGAGGAGCCTTAGCGTATTCAACTTGAATTAACTTGAAACGCGTCGCATCACCCTCTGCCGTTGCAGTCACTTTGGCTTTGTAGCCCTCAGCTTCTTGCATCAAACGATCAGCAGCACCACGAGCCTTCGGAATGATGTCATTGGCGTATGCTTGGCCTTCATTTTTCAAACGCTCACGGTCTTGACCAGCTTTCACAGCATCATCAAATGCTGCTTGTACTTGCTCAGGCGGCTGTACGTTTTGCACAGTCACACTGGTAATAAAAATACCGGCTTTATAACCATCTAAAATTTTCTGAATAGAAGCATTCAAATCAATCGCGAGCTTTTCACGGTTCTCATACAAAACATTGTCCATCTTGCTCTTGCCAACAATTTCACGAACCGCTGTTTCAGCCGATTGAACAACTGCTCCATCTGGATCTTTGTTATTGAACAAATACTCAGAAGCATCTTTTAAGCGATATTGAACAGCAAATTTCACATCAATGATGTTTTCGTCCTCAGTCAACATTGAAGAGTCTTTGAGATTTGATGCTTTGATTAAATTTGCTCTACCCACTTCAACGGAACGAATAGATGACAGATTCACCACTTCATGCGTTTGCACTGGCCATGGCATGCGCCAGTTGATACCAGGGCGCGTGGTGTGACTGTATTTACCAAAATGTAAAACCACTCCGGTTTGACCTTCTTGGATCATGAAAAAGCCGCTGAATACCCAAACCACCACAGCAACCAACACGACCACTCCAGCGCCAATACCTGACTTCATACCGTCACCGCCAGTACCTTTGGATGATGGTGGCTGATTATTACCGCCGCCTTGACCCTTACCTTTGAATAAATTATTCAAACGATTATTAAAGTCTGTCCACAACTGATCTAAATCTGGTGGGCCATCTTGTTTTTGAGGTTGACGAGGTCTCTCCTCCTGACGAGGAGGTGTCGCGTCCTTTTCATCACGGCCACGATCTGGGCCTGATTGATGGTTATTGCCCCAACCGGGATCATTAACAGAGAATATTTGTAGTAATTTACGCATCGAAGGGAGAATACATTCCTGTACGAGTATGAAAAACATCTAACGATTCCCAGCGTTTAACTGGGGCCTGTGAACTTAATTCAGCTACTGAAGGAACCTCGTCTACAGGAGCCTTCATTCTATCAGTGTTCCTGGCGAAATCAGCCAATGTTTGACGCATCAAATCTAGGCCAATACCCTCTTTAGCGGATATATATATGGCTGCCACCTTGCCACTTCTGTCATAACGAACAACAGGGCCTCGTTCCATTAAAGCAGGGACTTGGTCAATTTTATTAACCACAACCAGCTGAGGGGTTTCGTTGGCACCAATTTCAGTCAAAACCTTATCCACTTCAATCATTTGTTGTTCGCGATCAAAGCTCGATGCATCGACCACGTGGAGCAATAAATCAGCCCTGACGGTTTCATCCAGAGTTGCTCTAAAAGCTTCCACCAACTGGTGAGGAAGGTCTCGTATAAATCCAACCGTATCAGAAATGACCGCATTTCCAATCTCCGGCAAATAGACTCTTCTTGAGGTGGTATCCAAGGTTGCGAACAATTGATCTGCGGCATAGGTACCCGCTTTGGTCAAAGCATTGAACAAAGTTGATTTACCAGCATTGGTATACCCAACCAAAGAAACTGAGAAAACACCGCCCTTTTCACGGGAACGTCGCTGAGTAGCCTGTTGCTTCTGTAACTTTTCCAATTCAGCTTGCAAGCGCTTAGCTTTGTTCTCAAGCATCCTTCGGTCCAATTCCATCTGCGTCTCACCAGGGCCGCCGCGCATACCAATACCGCCCTTTTGCCGCTCCAAGTGACTCCAAGCCTTGACCAGTCTTGAAACTTGATATCGAACATTGGCCAGTTGCACCTGTGTTTTACCCACATGGCTCTTAGCTCTTTGCGCAAAAATATCTAAGATCAAACCAGTGCGATCAATCACATGACATTGCAAATGACGCTCTAAGTTACGTTGCTGAACGGGAGAAAGAGCGTGATTGAAAATCGCCAACTCAACCTCATTGGCCTCCATCTGCTCTCTTAATTCTGTGGCCTTACCTGAGCCCATATAAAGTGCTGGGTCTGGTTTTGCACGCTTGGCGATCATGGTCATCACAGGCTGTGATCCTGCGCTCGATGCAAGAAGACCCAACTCCGCCATACTGTCTGCGAAGTCAGGTTTACCGCCTGGATCTATCCCAATAAGGGCAGCTTTAACTGCTTGCATAAGAAGTTAAGCTTCTGGAGTTCCCTCATCCGCACGGAACTCCACAGCTCTAGCAGGAACCACTGTTGAAATGGCATGCTTGTATACCATTTGAGTCACAGTGTTACGCAAAAGAATCACGTACTGATCAAATGATTCAACATTTCCCTGCAATTTAATACCATTTACCAAGTAAATGGAGACGGGAATGTGCTCTTTGCGCAGCGCATTTAAAAATGGATCTTGTAAAAGTTGGCCTTTATTATTGTTCATGCCTGCTCCTTCTTTCTTATTGGTTGTTTGGAGTCTTACTCTAGAAATCTAGTCTCAGTTAATCGTTGTTATGTGTTTATTAGCCCTTAGTTTAACTAAGCTATATAAAAAGTGTTTTTCACTTCTTTTTCTTGCCTTTATCCGAGTCAACAAAAGGGTTTTGACCGGTTCTGAACTCAAGCCTCAAGGGAGTGCCACGCAACTTAAACGCCTCTCTGAAGCGACCCTCAAGATATCGGCGATAGCTGTCAGTCACACCACTCAAAGCGTTTCCGTGGATCACAACAATCGGCGGATTTGAACCGCCTTGGTGCGCATAGCGCATCTTCGGACGTGACATACCAACACGCTTAGGTTGCTGAAATTCAACCGCTTCTTCCAAAATACGGGTCAACTTCGGAGTCGGCAATTTTGACATCGCAGCCCCATAAGCGGCATCCACATCTTTGAACAATTCTTTGATACCGAAACCTTTGATGGCTGAAATTGGGTGAACATTGGCAAAGTCTAAGAAACGTAGTTTTCTAGCAATGTCTGTTCTGGCACGTTCTTTTTGGTAATCATCCATGCCATCCCACTTATTCACCGCTAACACCAATGCTCGACCTGCATCAACAATAAAGCCTGCAATGTGAGCATCTTGCTCAGAAATATCTTGCTGAGCATCCAACATTAAAATCACGACATTGGCATCGGCAATCGCTTGCAAGGTTTTAACGACTGAGAATTTTTCGATGGCTTCAAATACCTTGCCGCGTTTACGAAGACCAGCCGTATCAATCATCACATACGGTTTACCGTTACGGGTAAATGGAACATCAATCGCATCTCGGGTTGTACCAGGCATATCAAATGCAATCACTCGCTCTTCACCAATCAAGGTATTGATGAATGTGGATTTACCAACGTTTGGTCGACCCACCACGGCAATTCGCATCGGCTTATCTGTTCGGTCATCCTCTTCAGGCTCATCAGGCAAACCCAATGCATCCAGTGCATCGTCAATCATGTAGCGAACACCATCACCATGCGCTGATGAAATAGCTACAGGCTCTCCCAAACCTAATTCATAGAAATCTGCTGTGACTGTGGCGTGAGCCATGCCCTCAGCTTTATTGACCGCCAAAATGACTGGGCGACCCGTCTTGCGTAAAAAGTCTGCAATCACGCGGTCTTGAGGCGCCATGCCCAAGCGAGCATCCACCAAGAAAATAACAACATCGGCTTCAACCACTGCTTGTTTGGTTTGCTTGGCCATTTCTGCCAAGATACCTGTCTTAGCAACTGGTTCGAAACCACCGGTATCAATACAAATGAACTCACGCTCACCCACACGACCATTGCCGTAATGTCGATCACGCGTCAAGCCAGAAAAATCAGCCACCAACGCATCACGCGAACGCGTCAAGCGATTGAATAGCGTTGATTTACCAACGTTTGGTCTGCCAACAATGGCAATAACTGGTTTCATAAGTTCTTTAAGTTTCTATCTGATTAGACTTTTTAATCAAAGCCAAACTCAGATAGATGTGTATTTAATTAGGTCGGTAGGCAGATAAAGTGCCGCCACGAGTTTGAATGATCAACAATCCGTTGGCAACAATTGGAGCTGCACTGATACCACTGCTATCCACTCTTACTCTAGAAATCGCCTGACCACTGTTTTGATCCAAGAAATGGAGGTAACCTTGCTTATCACCCATCACAACCATACGACCCACCGCTAAAGGTTCACCAACATCACGCCAAGTCATGGTCTCATTACGCCAAATTTCAACACCATCAGCGGCTCTGTATGCAACAACATGAGATTTTTCATCTGCAGCAAATACGAAATCTTGTGATTGAGTAGTCCCCGTATGACTTGAGAAATCTTTAGTCCATGTTAAGTTTCCACTACTCACATCTCCACAAGCAATTCTTCCCTGGAAAGCAACAGCACATAAACGACGACCCAACAAAGTTGGTCTAGCAGAAACATCCGTCATTCGCTCAATCTCCGAGTACCCTTTTGGATAAGACAAAGACGTTTCCCATAGAAGACTACCTGAGGATAATCCGATCACACCGATCTTGCCGCCAGAAAAACCTGTCACAAATGCATCAGCTGCAACTGGGACCATCGGAAAGCTGTTTCTGAGAGCCAGCGCTATTTGAGGGCGCACATAAGACCAGCGACGCTTGCCTGTTTTGGCATCTAAGCCGATAAAGCGATTATCAATGGTACGAATAACTGCGACACCACCCAACACAAGTGGTTCAGTTAAAACTTCGCTACCAACCTTTTCTTCCCAAATTTTTTGACCGGTTGAATCGTAGGCAAAAACAAGGCCCTTGGTTGATCCAACAACAACAACATTGCCATCACTCCCAGGACCCGATGAAATATCTGAAGGAGCTTTTACTTGCCATACCGCTTTACCAGTCAGGACTTCAATTTTTGAAACAGTGCCATTACCTGATGAAGTGTATAAGTAATCGCCAGCCAAGACCGGTCGCATCACAAACGTCTCAGATTTACCAACGCTTGAAGACCAAACAGAAGCCACAGAAATAGTTTTGTCATCAACTTTGGTCAATGAAGCAGGCTCACGCTTTTTAGCACTAGAGCATGAGGCTAAAAAACTGATAACCAAAAAAGCGCAGGCAAGTTTAGGTAGAGATTTTGTCATTAACGACCTCCAACAGCATCTAATTTAACTTTCAATAAACGTTTTGCTTCATCTGCAGCATCAGGATTCTTTGCCAATTTATCCCAAGCTTGTTGATAAAACTGTCGCGCTTCAACTGTTTTCTGTTGAGCCAACTGAACATCACCACGTCTCTCAAGCAGCAATGGCTCAAAAGCTGTTGATACCGAAGCACTGGCCACTTTTTCAGCATCAGCAAAATCAGGCTTATCAATCAACAAAGAAACCAAGCGCGCCCTAGCAACATCACGGTGTGCATCTGAAGAAGCCTTAGACATGGTCCAACGCAACTGTTGCTCAGCAGCACCCATATCACCTGAGCTGTTAGCCGCTTGAGCTGCAACCAATCCAGCCATTCCAGCATAACTGGTTGAAGAATATTGATCTTGTAAATCCTTGGTAGCTCTCAGAACTCCTGGCACATCTTGCTTTTGAGCAGAGACCAATAAAGTGTCATACAGCTTGCTTGCAGCAAGAGAGGACCGGTTTTGCCACCAATTCCAAGCAGTGAATGAAATATAAGAAAGCAAAATCAGGATGAGTATTGCAATTAACCATTTGCCGTATTGCTTCCACCAAGCCTTAAACTCGGCTAACTGTTCTTGTTCTTCTAAATTGAAATGCATAGTTACTCTCTTATTCTGAAGTGCTTACTAATTGATTGATGACTTCATCAACCAAATTATCCATTGAGACAGTGATTTGCTGACCATCACGACGCAAATCTTTTAACTGAACTTGATTAGCGGCCAGCTCATCAGGACCAATAATAATCGCATATGCAGCACCGCTGGCATCTGCTTTTTTCATTTGTGATTTAAAGCTCGCAGCCTCACCATCTGAGGAGCAGTGCAAGATGACCTCTAGGCCAGCGCTGCGCAGACGTTCAGCCAAGATAAAAGCTGGCTCCAAAGTTTCACCAGCCTGGTGCAATACATAGATATCGCACCCTGCTTCTAAATCGCTGGTCAAGCCTTGCTCTTTCATTAATTCAATCACGCGCTCCATACCCATGGCCCAACCACATGCTGGAGCAGCTTTACCGCCCATTTGAGCAATCAACGGATCATAGCGACCGCCACCTGCCACAGTTCCTTGAGAACCCAACTCAGTGGTGACCCACTCAAAAACGGTCAAGTTGTAGTAATCCAAGCCTCTGACCAAGCGAGGATTGATCTTGAAAGGTAAATTATTGGCTTTTAGTAGCTTTTGCACACCCTCAAAATGCTTGAGGGATTCTTCACCCAAATAGTTCAAGATTTGCGGAGCCGACTCAATGATTGCTTTCATTGCAGGATTCTTGCTATCAAGAATGCGCAAAGGGTTTGACCCCAAGCGTCGCTTTGAATCTTCATCGAGCTCAGATTCATGCTTTTTAAAATGCTCAACCAAAGCATCGCGATGCGCTGCACGCTCACTGGCTTGACCAAGTGAATTCAACTCTAGCTTAATGCCTGATAAACCCAAGTCATCCCATAAACGCTGGCACATCAAAATAATTTCAGCATCAATATCAGGACCCGCAAAACCAAGGGCTTCGATGCCCAACTGGTGGAACTGTCTGTAGCGCCCACGCTGTGGACGCTCATGCCTGAACATCGGGCCCGTGTACCAAAGACGCTTTGGGCCTTCATAAAGCATGTTGTGCTCAATCACAGCTCGCACAGCAGCCGCGGTTCCTTCAGGTCGAAGGGTTAACTGCTCACCATTCAGCCCATCTTCAAAGGAGTACATTTCTTTTTCAACAATGTCAGTGACTTCACCAATACCGCGTTTAAAGAGAGCTGTTTGCTCAACAATCGGCGTACGAATTTGTTGATAACCATAAGCTCTCACTAAACTCTGAATGGACTGTTCTAAATGAGCCCAGAGCGGCGCTTCTGCAGGAAGCATGTCATTCATGCCACGCACACCAGTGATTTTGTTTTGTTTACTTTGGCTCATATGCTTACCCGCTCACTTTGTTCTGATATGTGTTTTTCACATATTCATCAACAATCAATTGAAACTCTTCCGCAATCTTGTCACCACGCAAAGTTTTAACCTTGACCCCATCAACAAACACAGGAGCTGCTGGAGACTCTCCAGTGCCCGGCAATGAAATGCCAATATTGGCATGTTTGCTCTCACCTGGGCCATTAACAATACAACCCATCACCGCAACGTTCATCGACTCAACACCGGGATGATTTTTCTTCCAGATGGGCATTTGATGGCGTAAATACGACTGAATGCGTGATGCCAACTCTTGGAAATAGGTGCTGGTGGTTCGACCACAACCTGGGCAAGCAATCACCATCGGCGTGAAATGACGCAAGCCCATCGTTTGCAAAATCTCTTGAGCCACGATCACTTCATTCTCTCTGGGCGCTCCTGGCTCAGGTGTCAAAGAAATACGAATGGTGTCGCCAATGCCTTCTTGTAACAATACTGAAAGAGCAGCAGTCGAAGCCACGATTCCTTTACTTCCGATACCTGCCTCGGTAAGACCTAAATGCAATGGATAGTCACAGCGCACAGCGAGGTCTCTGTAAACAGAAATTAAATCTTGAACATTACTCACCTTGCAAGACAAAGTGATTTGATTGCTTGGCAAACCTAACTCTTGCGCTCTTTGAGCAGATTGCAAAGCAGATTGAATCAAAGCCTCAGCCATCACTTGATTCAACTCTTTAGGAGTTGCGCTGACTGCATTTTGATCCAATAGTTTTGCCAGTAAGTCTTGATCAAGACTGCCCCAGTTCACTCCAATGCGAATCGGCTTTTTGTACCGACAAGCCATTTCAATCATTTGCGAGAACTGCATATCACGCTTGGCACCCTGACCCACATTACCTGGATTGATTCGGTACTTTGACAAAGCTTGCGCACAGTCAGGGTAATCATTTAAAAGAGTATGGCCGTTGTAATGAAAGTCACCCACCAATGGAACATAAACATCCATTTTGTCGAGTTGCTCACGAATAGCAGGAACAGCTGCAGCCGCTGCAGGGGTGTCCACAGTGATACGGACAATTTCTGAGCCGGCTTTGGCTAACTCTTTCACCTGTATAGCTGTGGCAATGGCGTCGGCTGTGTCGGTGTTCGTCATGGACTGCACACGAACAGGAGCATCACCACCCACGGTGACAACTTGACCAGCCCATTCAATGATGGACTGCTGACTAACTCTTCTTTTTATTGGAGATGTCGGATTCGAACTCATGAGCGAGTGATTCCTTTATCAAACTTAACCACCTGCATTCTTTGTTTTATGTTGGTACGGTCTTTGACATCACCGGCCAATTGACCACAAGCCGCCGCAATATCGTCACCACGTGTTTTCCGCACGGTGGTGATGATTCCAGCATCCATGAGGCGCTTCGCAAAATCTTGCACGCGCGCAGGGTTGGATTTCTTTAAGCCAGAATCAGGGAAAGGATTGAATGGAATTAAATTCAATTTGCAAGGAATCTTCTTGAGTAACTCAACCAACTCTTTTGCATGTTGATCAGAATCATTAACACCATCCAACATGCAATATTCAAATGTTAAAAAATCTCGCGGAGCAAATGGCAAATAACGCATGCAAGCTGCCAGCAACTCTTTCAGCGGATATTTTTTATTGATCGGCACTAACTCATCACGCAACGCATCATTGGGGGCATGCAATGAAACAGCCAATGCCACCGGTAAGTCATTCGCCAAACGATCCATCATGGGAACAACACCTGAAGTTGATAAAGTCACACGGCGGCGAGATAAGCCATAAGCGTTATCACTTAACATCAATCGCATCGCACCGACCACGGGCTCATAGTTGAGCAAAGGTTCACCCATGCCCATCATCACAACATTGGAGATAACACGGCCCTCATGCTCATCAAGCGGCGTACCGTCGTAACTATCAATCCGTTTGATCGCGCCAGGCTCTTTGCGCAAAGTGTGCTCGGCCATCCACAACTGACCAATGATTTCACCGAGCGTGAGATTTCTTGAGAAGCCCTGCTTGCCTGTAGAACAAAAACTACAGTTCACGGCACAACCTGCCTGAGAAGAGATACACAAAGTACCTCGATCATCCTCAGGGATATAAACCATTTCTACTGCATTGCCATCAGCAACGTCTAACAACCATTTACGGGTGCCATCTGCCGCCTGCTGATCGCTGATAACCGGTAGAGCTGATACGCAAGCTTTTTCAGCGAGCGTGGCTCTGAAGGTTTTAGCCAAGTCGCTCATTTGAGCGATATCAGCCTCACCGCGCTGATGAACCCAACGCATCAACTGTTGAGCACGAAACGGTTTCTCCTGGAGGGATGCGATGTACTCGCTCATTCCCTCAGGATCAAAGTTCAGTAAGTTGATGCGTGAGTCAATCAATGGGATGAATTAACGTGAGAAAACTTGCATGCCTGGGAAGAAAAATGCAATTTCAACCGCAGCTGTTTCAGGAGCATCTGAACCGTGTACCGCGTTAGCATCAATGCTGTCAGCAAAGTCAGCACGAATCGTACCTTTGTCAGCCTTCTTAGGATCTGTTGCACCCATCAATTCACGGTTCTTAGCAATGGCGTTCTCGCCTTGCAAAGCTTGAATCATCACTGGGCCTGAAATCATGAAGTCAACCAAGTCTTTGAAGAAAGGACGCTCTTTGTGAACGCCGTAGAACTGCTCAGCTTCTTGACGTGAAAGGTGGGCCATCTTGGCAGCAACAACTTTCAAACCAGCAGACTCAAAACGAGCATAAATTTGACCAATAACGTTCTTCGCTACTGCATCAGGTTTGATAATAGATAGGGTGCGCTCAATTGCCATGAATAAACTCCATTGATAGATAGATTAAAAACCCCAAATTATACAGTGTTCATGAGGGATTTCCCGAGGATGAAATAGCTAAAAGCGTTGATTTTTAAGGAAAAGTCTTGAAATCAAGCGGCTTAAATAGGGCGAAAACAGCAAAAAAGCACAAAAACACCCCTATTCCTCTATCAACAATCGAAATCCCCCTTGAATTTCATGGGAAATGGCTATACTTATTACACGAGTCCAGTGGTGGACGAGTCATGTTTACACATAAAGGAGTATCAATGAGCGATTTAAACACTTATGGTTTTGGAAATAGCGGCGCTACATCCAGCGTTCAGGTCCGCAACCGGGTGTTACGTAACACCTACGCACTTTTAGCGTTATCAATGGTGCCTACAGTTTTAGGCGCATGGATTGGTGTTGCGACAGGATTTTCACTCTTTGCTGGAAGCCCTTTCATTGGCTTGATCGCGTTTTTTGCGATCGCATTCGGTTTTTTCTGGGCAATTGAAAAGAACAAAGACTCTGGTCTAGGCGTTGTTCTATTGCTTGGCTTCACATTCTTCATGGGTCTGATGCTTTCACGTTTGATTGGCTCAATCCTCGGGTTTAGCAATGGCGCAAGCTTGATCATGACAGCCTTTGGTGGCACTGCCGTGATTTTTGCTGGTATGGCGAGCTTGGCTGGCACCGTTAAGAAAGACTTGTCACAAGGTCTTGGCAAATGGTTGTTCATTGGCGTGATTTTGTTGATTCTTGCTTCAGTGGCTAACATCTGGCTTCAAATGCCTGCTTTGATGCTCACAATCAGCGTAGTAGCGATTGCGATCTTCTCAGCATTCATCTTGGTGGATGTTCAGCGCGTGATCAACGGTGGGGAGACAAACTATGTGGTGGCAACTTTGAGTATCTACCTAAGTGTTTACAACGTATTTAGCAACTTGCTAGCGTTGTTAGGCATTTTTGGTGGTGACCGCGAATAAACCCACCCGACCAAATGAAAAGGCCAGCAATGCTGGCCTTTTTTTATGACTTGTTATTTGTAAAAAACAAGTTAACGCTCAAAAACAGCGATCGATTCAATGTGAGAGGTATGTGGGAACATGTTGATCACACCAGCCGCTTTCAATCGATAACCTGCCTGCCCCACCAAAATGCCGACATCTCTGGCCAAAGTAGCTGGATTACAAGAAACGTAAACAATCCTCTTGGGCAAATAATCTTTTACTTCAACATCGCCTGATCTAGCCATCGTGGCAAGTGCTGTGGCCAAAGCCATTGCCCCGTCTCGCGGTGGATCAATCAACCATTTATCAGCCTTACCCCATGACTTAATCACATCTGGGGTCACCTCAAATAAATTACTACAAGCAAAGTTAACTCGGTCACCCAAATGATTGTGGATGGCATTTTCTTTGGCTCGTTTGGTTAACTCATCACTGCCCTCAATACCAAAAACTTCAGTGGCTCTTCTGGCCAGAGGCAAAGTGAAGTTGCCAATACCGCAAAACAAATCCAGCACACGATCAGAAGACTGTGGAGCCAATAACTGAATCGCCTTACTGACCAACACCCTATTCACTTGATGATTGACCTGAGTAAAGTCTGTTGGCTTGAAGGGCATTTCAATATCAAACTCTGGAAGCCTGTAGCAAAGATGACTGTCTGCAGGATGCAGTGGATGAGCACTGTCAAGGCCGGCTGGTTGCAACCACATATCAATGTCGTGGATTTGCGCAAAAGTAATCAGCATTTGCTGATCTTCAGCACTCAATGGCTCTAGGTGCCTCAGAACAAAAGCGGTTGTTAAAGAACCAGGTGTCTTGCCTTCACCAATCGCAAACTCAAGTTGCGCTAACTCTCCAGGAATTGATAGCTGAGAAATCAGCTCTCGCCAACGAGGCAATAAATTGGACACATGGATCGGCAAAATGTCGCAAGACAACATGTCAGTGATACGACTGCCCTTTTTTTGATGAAAGCCCACCAGCACTCGGCCTTTAGGAATCTTGAATATCGACAACCGGCCACGATAGCGATACTCCCAAGTTGGGCCGGATATCGGTCGCAAAATAACTTCTGGGCGCACACGACCCAAATACTTCAAGTTATCTTCTAGAACTCTTTGCTTCATCGCCAGTTGCGCTCGAGCATCTAAATGCTGCATCGAGCAACCACCGCACTCATTAAAAGAGGGGCACTTTGGTGTGACGCGACTTGATGAGGTTTTATAAATATGGGTCAGCTTGGCTAACTCAAATTTACTTTTTACTTTGTAAGACTGAAATTCAACATCTTCTCTGGGCAAGGCTCCATCAATGAACACGACCTTACCAGGCGCGCCATTTTCATCCAACGGTCTAGCGACGCCTTGTGCTTCAAGGTTCAGAGATTCAACAATGACTCTGGTCACAGGCTGTCTTTTAAATCTGTAGAAAAGTTGTTCAAGTACTCTTGCCAAAAAGCACCATTGGGAGTTTTAGATTCTTTGAGTAATTCGTTTTTAACAAACTGAATTTCTTCGTCGTATTCCTCAGGAGAAACACCGCCACGCATTCTTTGAAAACGACAATAGACCAAATAAGTATTCACAACATCAGTTTCACAGTAATCTCGGATTTCTTTGATCTTGCCGTCTAAAAAGCCTTGCCAGACCTGACCACCATCCATGCCCATTTTTCCAGGGAAGCCACATAACTTGGCCAAAGCATCAAGTGGAGCATTGGCACGACCTGAGAACTTTGCGAGTAAATCCATCAAATCAATATGGCGCATGTGATAGCGACTGATGTAGTTGTTCCATTTGAAGTCTCTGCTATCGCTATCGCCGCTCTCGCCCATCTCCCAATACCTAGAAGAAACCACGCCATTCAATAGTGCGCGGTAATGCAATACAGGTAAGTCAAAGCCACTACCGTTCCAAGAAACAAGTTGAGGTGTGTATTTTTCAATCAAATCAAAGAAGGCTTGAATGATTTCTTTTTCAGAGCTGCCGGCATCGCCAAGGCTGCCTACTTTGAATTGAGGTGCACCATCTTTGGTGGTGCGGCGAATGACGCAAGAAATCGTCACCACTTTATGCAAGTGCAATGGCATGAATTCACTGCCGGTCTTTTCTTTCCGAAGCGCCAGCGCCTGATTCACCACTTCTTCATCTGAGACGGAATCAGGAATATTCTCCAAGCGACGGATGCCAGCAGCATCTGGAATGGTTTCAATATCAAAAACTAATACGCCTGCCATGAAAAATATCTTTCTTTTTATTGGTTAGATAGATGAATGAATCAATCATCAAGCACCGAACCCTTGTCCAAGCCATGACTCGATAAATGTTTCTTGAGTTTAATCAAAGATTCTTGCTGAATTTGACGAATACGCTCTTTGGATAAACCCAATTCTTTTGCAAGGCCTTCCAAGGTCGCTGGCTCTTGATTATCAAGCCCATAACGCCTGATGATCACCATGCGTTGATCGTCCTTTAAATTCTTTAACCAGTTTCTCAACATTTCTTCCAATTGAGATCTTTCCACCTCTTCATCTGGTGCAGCACTGCGATCATCAGAAATAAAATCAAGCAAACTAGATCCTGGATCTAAATCTCGGGGAGCGTCCAAAGATGTGGTGTGCTCAGCCAATGCCAGAGCATCCGCAACATCTTCCACTGATTTACCCGTCAAACTGGCAATGTCTTCAAGGTCTGGTGCTCTGCCTTCGGCCCCCAAAGCTTGCTCTAAAAAACGAGTGGCTCTTAGGACTTGATTGATTTCTCGAATGACATGAACAGGCAGACGAACAGTCCTAACCTGATTCATCAGAGCTTTTTCGACACTTTGTCTGATCCACCAGGTGGCATATGTTGAAAATCTAAACCCTCGTTCAGGCTCAAACTTATCTAAAGCGTGCATCAAGCCTAAATTACCCTCCTCAATCAAATCAGGTAAAGGTAAACCGCGGTGCATATACGTTTTGGCAATGCTCACTACCAAACGCAAGTTGTGCTCAATCATGGCTTGTCTGGCTAAAAAATCACCGGCTTTGGCCTGAGTAGCCACCTTGAGCTCTTCTTCGGGAGTAAATAAAGGCTTACTGGAGATTTGCTGCAAATAGCGCTGCACGAGGTCCGCAGACAATTCGGCGGCTAAAACTTCTTTTAATTCGTCTGCATCCAGCTCTTGACTGTTTAAATCAGTTAGCTCAGAAAAGTCATTGAATGAGCTGTTATCTGAGTCTGTTGATTTAGTCATACTTAAGGAAGATAAGACATTGGATCAACAGGTTTACCGTGCTTACGAACTTCAAAATGTAATTTCACTTGATCAGCATCGGTATTACCCATCTCAGCAATTTTTTGAGCTTTCTTGACGGTATCGCCCTCTTTTACAAGAAGAGTTTTATTGTGAGCATAGGCAGTTAAATAAGTATTGTCATGTTTCACAATCAATAAATTGCCATAGCCTCTCAAGCTGTTACCGGCATAAACTACTTTGCCATCTGCTGCAGCCTGAATCGAGTCGCCTGACTTGCCTGCAATGCCAATACCTTTGTTTTTGCCTTCATCAAAGCGATCGATGACATTACCTTTTGATGGCCAAGAAAGCTTGATGCCGGCATCAGCTGCAGGCTCGTTGTTTGACTTATCAACCTTGACTTCGTTCTTAGCAAGCTTTTCATCTTTCATTTTGTCTGATGGCTTGACAACATCTTTAGCCGCACTTGGCTTTTCTTGCTTTACTTCTACTTTAGAAGTCATGGCTTTGGCAGATCTTGGTGGCGCCACACGAATAACTTGATCTACTTCAATTTGATTCATGTCAGCAATGTTGTTCCACTCTGCAATATCACGGTGTGATTGACCATGATCTAAAGCAATCCTCAATAAAGTATCGCCACGTTTGATGCGATAAAACCCTGCTTGGACTGGTTCAAGGCTGGCACCCTTTCCACCCGAACGATCAACAACTGGTGCAGGTGTCGAACGCGTGGCACAACCTGACTGAAATACAACAGTCGAAATTGCCAAAGAAACAATCAATAAACGAGGAAAATTCATAAGCTCACAGCAGTCAATGACGCAATTAAATAGCGATTAAATTACACAATACCTGATTGTAAAGGCACAAAAAATACTTCTTCAAGAACCGTTCTTTGGTAACGCTGTGAACTGACTCGTTCAACCACTACCAATTGCTGTTCTTCTTCATTTTTAGCTACAGGCGCCACCAATCGACCACCAATGGCGAGTTGATCCAACAATGGATCTGGGATACCTAAACCAGCCGCAGCCAAGATGATTCCATCAAATGGAGCGGCTTGCGGTAAGCCTCGGATGCCATCACCGTACACCAAGCGTAAATTAGGAATTCTGAAAGGTCTTAGTTTTGCTCTGGCCTGTTCATGCAAAGGCTTGATTCGCTCAATTGAATAAACCTCTTGAGCCACCAAACTTAAAATTGCCGCCTGGTAGCCACAACCTGTGCCAATTTCCAGGACTTTACCAAGGTCTTTTTTGGGGCGCATCAATAACTCAACCATGCGCGCCACCACTGATGGCTTTGAGATTGTTTGTTGATGCCCAATCGGCAATGCTGAATCTTCATAAGCTCTTGCATCAAGAGCGTGATCAATGAATGCATGACGCGGTACAGTCGCAATTGCTTCCAATACCTGACGATTACGCACACCACTAGCAGCAACCTTTTCTGCTAATTGAAGGCGTGCCTTGTCGAACATGGGATCTTTTTTAACCACTAACAACCTATTAAATTAATTTTTATGCCACTGAGACTGAATCATTTTTTCACGTGTTTGCACATGAGATAAATCCAACTGCAAAGGAGTGATAGACACCTGCCCTTGATTGATTGCATGGAAATCGGTTCCCTCGGTTGCATCTCTTGCATCACCAGGAGGCCCGATCCAATAAATAGGTTCACCACGTGGATTATTTTGCATGATGACATTTTGCGAATGATGCCTGTTACCCAATCTAGTAACTCTCCATGACTTAAGAGCTTCATATGGAAGATTCGGGATATTGACGTTCAGCAATGTGGGTTTTTCACCAGCATTCAAAACTCCATCCACTGGAGCGCTGATCTGTTGCATCACAATGTCTCTGGCAATTTGAGCAGCATCATCAAGTCTTGCCCAACCCTTGGCTACTTGAGAAAACGCAATTGCTGGGATTCCAAACATCACCCCTTCAATCGCAGCAGCCACGGTGCCTGAATAAAGAACGTCTTCACCCATGTTCTCACCTTGATTGATGCCTGAAACCACTAAATCAGGTTTTGAATCCAATAAACCAGTCAGCGCAATGTGGACGCAATCAGTGGGCGTACCGTTCACATACAAAAAGTTATCTCTATCGCCGCCAGCCATCCGATTAACCGTGAGTGGTCGAGACAATGTCAATGAATTAGATGCTCCACTGTGATTTTGCTCGGGGGCAATCACCGTGATCTTGCCTAAAGGGCGAAGAGCATTCACCAATGCCAATAAGCCAGGAGCCAGATAACCATCATCGTTTGCGATCAGAATGTGCATGAAATCCTAAAAATTAACTGACTGAGCGACGATCCATCATCGCTCTTGCTAAGGTGCTGGCATCAACATACTCAAGCTCACCACCCACTGGAACACCTCTGGCAATTCTTGATACTTTGATATCGCGTACCTTCATGATTTCACCAATGTAGTGGGCAGTCGCCTCACCTTCGCTGGTGAAGTTAGTAGCCAAAACAACTTCTTTGACGGGTATCGGACTTTTCTCAACACGCTCAATCAATCGATCCAAATGAATTTCATTCGGGCCTAAGCCGTCCAACGGAGAAAGTCTTCCCATCAAAACAAAGTACAAACCTTTATAAGTCAGGGTTTGTTCAACCATCAATTGGTCTGCCGGAGTTTCAACCACACACAAAATGCTTGGGTCACGTCGATCATCAGAGCAAGTAGTGCAAATATTTAATTCGGAAAAAGTGTTACACGATGAACAATGCTGAATATGGTTCACTGCATCAAGCAAACTTTGGCCCAACACTGCCGCTCCATTGCGATCATGCTGCAACAGATGAAAGGCCATTCGTTGCGCAGACTTAGGGCCCACGCCTGGCAAAGCTCTCAAAGCCTGCACCATCCGTTGCAGAGCATCTTGAGCTTGATCAGGGGATCTATTTTCTGACATCGTGACTATTCGCTAACAATCTCAAAATGGCAATTTAAAACCTGGTGGCATTGGCATACCTGCCGTCGCACCAGACATTTTTTGACTAGATATCTGCTCAATTTGACGATAAGCGTCTGCATAAGCAGTCACCAATAAGTCTTCAAGCATCTCTTTGTCATCCATGGCACTGTCAGCAATCTCAACACGCTTCAATGCATGCTTACCTGTCATTGTTACTTTGACAGAACCACCAGCGGCCTGACCAATCACCTCAAGAGCCTCAAGCTCAGCTTGAGCGCGCTTCATGTTTTCTTGCATCTGCTGAGCTTGTTTCATCAAGCCAGCAATATTACCTTTCATCATGCTTTATTTCTCCGAATGAATGTTTGGTTATATGGGGAATTACTGAATGGGGCGAATGCTGCCAGGCACGACTGTCGCACCGAATTCAGCTTGAATCGTTTTCACAAAATCATCATTGGCAATCGACTCTTCTGCCCCTTCTTGTTTTTCTTGCTTGATCTTTGCTTCTACGGCTGCAATCGAGTGACTGGCTTTGCCTGTTTCAATCAAAATCGTGACTGATTTTCCGATGTGATTCGATAAGGCTTCTTGTAAACGCGAGACATTTTCTTTGCTGGCCAGTTGAGGCATTCCTACAATCACGGTTGCTTTGACAGAATCACCTTGCTCATTCCACTTTTGAAGTTCTGTTTGGAATGCCAACTGTTGTAACAAGCCTCTGACTGGCAAAGCTTTCATCCATGACTGCCAATCTGGATCTTCAGAGTTGTAAGTCGCTGGAGATGATTTTGGAGCTGTTGGTTGAGGTGCTGAGGGCGCTGGCGCGGCTGATACAGTTGTTGCAGCCACTTTAGGTGCTGCAGCTGCTTTAGCAGCAGAACTGATAGAAGTTCCACCTGCTCTAGGCGTTTGACTAGATTTAACTGAACCAGAACCATCACCTGGTTTAAAGGCCAACATGCGCAAAAGCGCCATCGTGAAACCAGTCTGCTCATCCGGCGCCAAAGAAAGATCTGGGCGGCTGGTAATAGCAATTTGGTAATACAACTGGATATCTTCTTTATTAAATTGTGATGCCAAGCGACGAACTTCAGTCGCTTCTGGCCAGTCATCCAAGACTGCTGATGGAACTGTTTGACCCACGGCAATTTTCTGCAATAAAGAAGCAAGATCTTGAAGAGCAAGAGAAAAGGATGAGCTTCTAGCAGCCATTTCATCTGAAATAGCAATCAGAGCTCCACCGTCACCGGTTCTCAAGGCATCTAAAATCTGAATTAAATATGTTTCATCCAAGGTACCTAACATGGCACGAACGGCAGACTCACTCACAGGTCCGGCTGCATAGGCAATCGCTTGATCAGTCAAAGATAGAGCATCCCGCATCGATCCTTGAGCAGCTTTGGCCAAAATACGCAATGCACCGATTTCTGACTTCACCTGCTCAGACTCAAGAATTTTTTCCAAATGCTCAACAATTGAAGGCACTGGCATTTGTTTTAAATTGAACTGTAAGCAACGTGATAAAACTGTCACAGGAATCTTTTGTGGGTCCGTCGTTGCCAAAATAAACTTCACGTGAGGCGGCGGCTCTTCTAATGTCTTTAACATTGCATTAAATGCATGACCGGTCAGCATGTGGACTTCGTCAATCATGTAGACCTTGAAGCGCGCACTGCTTGGTGCATACATGGCCTTCTCAAGCAATTGAGCCATATCATCCACACCACGATTACTCGCTGCGTCCATTTCTATGTAATCAACATAACGTCCAGCATCAATTTCTGTACAAGCTGGGCACTTGCCACAAGGCTGAGAAGTCATTTGACCTTGACCATCCGCACCCGTGCAATTAAGAGCCTTGGCCAAAATACGAGAAATGGTTGTTTTACCAACCCCCCTTGTACCTGTGAATAACCAGGCGTGATGTAAACGCTGCTGATCAAGCGCGTGAGTCAAAGCTTTGACCACATGTTCCTGGCCAACTAAGGTTGAGAAATCTCTTGGGCGCCACTTTCGGGCTAAGGCTAATGCAGTCATATTGTCATTCTACAAGTAGAAGGCAGTAGAATGTCAGAGGACGGGCCTCCTCGCATGGTGGCTTGGTAACCTGGTCAGGTCGGGAACGGAGCAGCCAAAGCCAAGTACTGCCAGTGCCGAGGGTCAGGCTCGTCCACCTACTAACTTGTTTAATCAGGGGTTTTTCAGTCAAAAATTGGGTCATTGAGTAGCACCCAACTCTAAAACATCCCCGTTTGCACCTAATAAATAACTTTTTACCGGTTTATCTGGCCGCAATTGAGCCACACATTCTCTGTAAGTACTCATTTGAGCATCGTATTTCGCAAACAACTCGCTCGTTGGCTCCGGAATCGATAACTTGTAGTCCAAGATAATCAATTCGCTTGGCAACTCAATCAAGCGGTCAATTCTGAGTAATCTTCCATTTGAGTCAGCAACATCCAACTCTTCCCATGAAGCTTGAATCGCTGAATCAAAGAAAAAATGTTTGGTTTTTACTGAATTCAACACATTCAAAGCGCAATGTCTTGCATCAGTGGCCACCTCAGGACTGAGATTGAGCCAGGCAACTATTTCTTCTGCGCTTGGCATAGCTGATGAATCTCTAATGCCAGCTCGCATCACATGTTCCATCACAGCATGGAAAGCCACACCCAAATCAATCATGCCCTGCTGTTCAACACTCACCAATTCCTCATCAAAGCGGATATTGGTATTTGGCTTACCACGCCACAAAACATTGAAATCAGTAAATGAGGGCTCGATATCAGTTTTTGCATATATAAAATTTTGATCAACCACTTTAACGGGCAACTCTGATGCTTCAGTTAACAGTTCAACATCTGCTCTAGCTAATCGGTCATACCAACTATTTTTGGCAATCGCAGTCTCACTCTTAGAATCACCTTTATTGGCAGAACCCGATATATAAACAGCCTCTTTTGCCCTGGTCAAAGCAACATAAAGAAGATTCCAATTTTCAATTTGAGAAATTTGCTCTTCTTGCTCACGCAAAGTCTCTCGTGCTGGATCCTTTGGCTTGGCTGAAAATGTTGGAGAGATATGATCAGGAGCATCGTTACCAGGCAACCAACTCATCAAGACACCCACGTTATCTCTGGCAGACTTATTTGTGTTGGTGTTCATCAAGAACACAAAGCGAGATTCGAGACCCTTGGCAGCATGAATGGTCAAAATTCTGACACGCTTCTCAGATGTTTCGGAACCCTCATCAATATCATCCTCACCTGATGACTCACCCTCATCCGGGCTTTCTTCTTCAGCACCACGTTTGATCTTTTTAAGCTCATTAATGAACCTAGACAAGCTTGGATAACGTCCACCATCTAAATTAAGTGCCAGAGATAAGAATGCATCCAAATTTGATAGCACCTGATCTCGCTGCAATATAGGTGCTGAGCGCGCATATTTCAGACGAATTTGGCCTTGACTATAGATATGGTCCAGCAAATCATGAACCGGTAATTTTTTAGCCAACTCCGCCCAGGCAGCTATATCTGAATAAATATGATGGTGTGGATGCTCAGGCGATGAAATTAATTGCCAAAGAGAATGAATCTCTTGAGATTGTTTGGCAACCATCAAAACCAGTAAGTCTGAATCAGACATGCCATAAATGGGTGAACGCAATACCTGGGCCAACGATAGGTCATCACTCGGCGTTATCAAAACTGATAACAAGGCCACCATGTCTTCGGCCTCAAGGGTTTTGAGCAAACCCCCTTGCCTTGGGCTGTCACAAGGGATGCCAGTAACTCTGAAAGCCTTTTCAATTTGAGCCAAATGAGTTCTCGATCTCAACAAAATCAAGAAGTCTCCCCAGCCAGCATTTTTTTCTTGTTTGATTTTATGAATCAACTGAGCAACCTGTAATGCTTCTTCAAAACTTTGCTGAACTTTTGTTTGCTTGGTGACATCAATGAAAGGATGCTCAAGTGCATTTCTTGAATGCTCTTGCTTGATCTCGGGCGAACCTATCAAAGGCAAACGCCAAACCTCACCTGGGCCATGACTATTTTTAGCACTTGGGTTTCGCTCTTGAGATTGAAATGGATAATTCTTTGGCACATCCGGCAAAGCAAAAACAGCATTCACTGCTTTAATCACTGCCGGACTATTGCGCCTGGTCTTGTTAAAGGAGTGAACTTTGGCCTTGAACTGTTTGTTTAGATAGTTTTTAGCTTCGCCAAACAAACGGACGTCTGCTCGCCTAAATCGATAAATTGATTGCTTGGGATCACCAACTAAAAATACAGAAGGTCTGCTCTCTTCTTCACCATAAGCATTCAACCAAGATAGAAGGATTTGCCATTGCAAGGGGTTGGTGTCTTGAAACTCATCAACGAGTAAATGTTTGTACTTGGCGTCGAGTCTGGCCTGCAAATAATTGGCCACGTCTGATGAGAGCATTAATTTTGCAGTGTAGGCTTCTAAATCTGAAAAGTCTTGCGCGCGCATGACTTCTTTTTTTGCCTGATAGTGCTTCAACATATCCACGCCAATCTTGATCCAGGACTGATGAATTCGGTGAGCTCGATGATCAGCCTCCCAGCAGTAATGGTCATACAGAGCTTGAGCCCAGGTCTGCCGGGTGTTATTGATTTGTTGCTCTATGTTTTGAGCATCAGTCAATTGCTTGAGAGATTTCTTAACCGCATCAGAAGCCAATAACCTTGACAGCGGTGCATAGTCAGCGGTAAGGAAGGCCGGCCTTAAAGCTGCAGCCACATCCTCTGCCGAAAAACCATGAGCTTGTTTCTTCAGAGCATCATCAATAGCGATTGCGTATTTTTGATCATTCGATCCACCATTTTTTAAATGATTGACCAAACTCATCAAATTCATCAAAGCTTGTGAATCATCCAACATGACTTTGAGCGGATCTTGGATTGCCAACCAATCAGAGCGATCACTGATGGCTTGCATTGGATTGGTGCCCTGCTTTTTGCAGCGCTCTAAATAACTCCACCACTCTGCTTTAACCGTTAAAAATCCTTTCGAGCCAATTAATAGATCATTCGCATTATTGGCTTTTAGCTCTTTGACAAGGAGTTCATAAGCAGCTCGCACAGCTGTGTTGCTGCTCGATGGCAAATTTGTCCACCAATCCTCTAAGCACTCGTCTTGCAATCTTTTAAAATCATCTCGCAGTTTCAGCCCCTGAGGAACGCCTGAACCCAGCGGTGAGCCACGCAAAAGACTGCTGAACCAACCATGGAATGTTTCAACGTTCAAAGGACGAGGATCTGATAAAACATCTTCGAACAAGGATCTTGCTTTGGGCAATGCTAATCTGGCTTTTTCTGGCGACAAACCGCGCGCTATCAGCTCATCTATTAGGTCTTCCTCTGAACAATTGGCAAATTGCAAAAGCACTTGATCCAAACGACCACGCATTTCTTGCGCCGCTTTGCGAGTGAAAGTGATGGCAAGAATTTCACTGGGCTTTGCGCCGGCCAGTAATAATCGAATGATGCGCGACACCAGCAGCCATGTTTTACCACTGCCAGCGCAAGCTTCCACAACCACCGATTGATCAGGGTCACATGAATCAAGGATCAATTGATCGATCATGACCACATTCCTTTGCGACAAATGCCCCGCGCCTGGCAATACTGACAAATGCTGTCGGGTGCGCTTGCCGCCATTGGAGAACCTCCCCAAAGGGATTCAATATCAGCAATCATTTGCGCTGGAAGTTCTTTCATTTCGCTTTGCAAATCATCAACCTCAACACGCGAATCATCTTCCTTCACAGAAATCCATGAGGCAGTGGTTGTAGGTTGACGATTCACCATGTCATGTTCATTCACAGCTTTGGCATAAATGACTAATTGAGGATCATCCTGTAGATTGTTTTTCTTTTTGGTGATTGAATTCTTGCTACTGAATTTGTAATCAATTACCTCAACACCCTCTTGAGGATGAATGTCTAAACGATCAACAAATCCAGAAACACGAATATCACCAAAACGCGTTTGTAAATCAAAGCTCACCTGCTTTTCACCATCATGGAACACCCATCCAGATTGCTCACGTTGAATATGCCAATCAATCCATGATGGAATCAAAGTTTCCCACTCGATCCAAGCGGCCAACCATCGTCCATCCACCTCAAGCAAAGGTTTGAAATGTTTATGAGAAATGGCATACAAACGTTGCTTTAATAATTTGGTCCGCTCGTAAATATTGTCATTCTCTAGCGCTTGGGTTTTTAGTCCATGATAAAAATCATACAAAGCAGCGTGAAGCGTTTTTCCAACCAGACTCAAATCAACCTCTGCTTCCAATCCACTTCGCTCTTTGAGACCCAATAATCTGGTCACGTAATATCGGTAAGGACATTCTCTTAAAGCTCGATAAGCACTTGGACTAATGCTTGTTGGTTTGACAAAATCTTCAGGCAAACTTGGCTTTGGCTGACTGATAGGCATCGCTTCATAGGATGTAGTTGGCACTTCAAGCTTGTCTTTTAATAGCTCTGGATGACGAACATAGAGTCTTTGCAACCACGGTGATGGCTGCCTTGGTTCACCAGTGGTGCCCACTGACTGCCAAATCATTCGCCAGTGTTGATGAGATGTCATTAACTGAGATAAATCCATGGCTTGCTGAATGAATTCAGCTTCCTGAGTTTTACAGCCTAATAATTTTTTAAGTTGTGCCGATAAAAACATCGGGCTGTCTGACAGTGATGGTAGCTGGGTGTCATCACACCCCACCATGACCCAAGCATCAAATCGTCTCAAACGTGTGGCACTCAAAGGCAGAATGGTGACGCTGGCACTTTGTCTTGGATTACTCTCGATGTAACTGGCATCTTCAAGCATCGAACTTAACAAAGACAGCCATTCCACCTGTTTCATCGGATGGTGGCGCAACAGTCTCATTGGAGATAGCGATGCCAGTAACTGCTGACCAGCAATGTCTTGAGCCAATGCCGCAGACATGCCTAAATCAATCAAGTCTTGTTCAAGTAAATCTAGCCAAGCAAGGCAAGAATTAGATGCAGCTTGCCAGCGGTTGCTCTGGTTTTTAAGCTTCCGAATAATGTTAACTAAAACATTGGTTTCATCGTTATCAGAATCTAGAGCCAAGATGAACCCAGACCATGTTCCTCTGACATCCGCCTCAATCAAGCGTTGCTCAAGGAAGGTCAAGCAATCAGAAGCTTGATCATGAGTAATCCCAAAAGTTGACCAATCGATGTAAGGATTTTTTAGAAAATCCATCAACTCAACCGAAGAAGGACCAGCAGGATGACGGACCACATCCATCCAGGACATCACTGATGCAGCCGCTCTGGTGGTTGATAGTTTCCAACCAGTTTCATCATGAACTGATAAACCATCACCAAATCTTGCTAGTAATGCTCTCATACGACGAGCAACTAGCCGGTCCTGGGCAATCAATGCGATATGCTGATGTCCATCTTGCAATAATTTTTCGATCGCTCCGGCGCCCTGCCAAGCGGCATCCTCAAAGTCTTGGGCTTTGAGGATGCGACGGTCACTTTGAGATAAATGCTTACCCGACTCAAAAAAATGATCTCGATTCTTTTGAATCACTGGTTTTGAATCATCAACCTCGCTCAAGCATTCAGGCCAAAGCGCAACATTTGAGTAATTCAAGGAACAATGATGAAACGCAGTGATTGATGCATGAGCCTGCCAAACTTGCTCAAGCGCTTTTTCAAATCCAGGGCTGGCTTGTGCGGTTTGAATAAAGATAATTGGAAAATGGGTGTTGGTGTGCTGAACATCAGCATTTGCATTTTTCAATTCAGCAATTCTCAAACCCATGGCTCGTCGTTGTCTGACTATAGGATCTTGAGCACTGCTCAGATTCTCCCAAAATGCCAACACGATGCGCGCCTCAACTTCAACAATCTGTTTTGATGCTCCTTGATAGACTTCTGCAATAGCATCACTCAAAGCAGATTCAAGCACCTCATCAAAAACACCCAAGGTGGCATCCGATAGCAAATCACACACCTCGATGATTTTCTTGGCCAATGACCATTTAGAGGCGTCGGAACTATCCATTAACAAAGAACTGAGTTGCGGTCTATCGCTTAAAGCTCGGTACACCTCATACCAGCGCTCTAAATCAGTTTTCTGAATACCTTCTGCTTTTAACCCAGGCGTTTCCTTTAACCATTGAGCCAGACCCAGGACTCTGGGTAAAAACATCAAATTTGAAGGCAACCCAGGTGGTCGATGCTTTTCAAGGGCCTGTCTTAAGCTATATGCAGGGCCTGATGTACTCAAAATCACCAATGGACTGCGTTGTTCTTCCTTGGTCACGGTCCAAACGAGATCAGCCAGGGTATCCAATACCTGCTCATCTGGGGTTAAAAGGTGGTGTTTGAAATATGGCATTGAAGTAGAAGTATGCACAAAGAAGCACTTATTGATAATATATTGCTTGTTATTGGTGAATTATCAAAAAATGAGATTTACAACCAATCATAATTAAAACAATTAATACCAAAGGACTCTTATGAGTGACGCAATTAAATACGTGAGTGATGCATCTTTTGATCAAGATGTGATGAAGTCTGATAAACCAGTGTTGCTCGACTTTTGGGCTGAATGGTGCGGTCCTTGCAAAATGATTGGCCCAATCCTTGAAGAAGTTGCCAAAGAGTATGGCGACAAGGTACAAATTGCAAAAATGAACGTTGATGAAAACCAAGGCATTCCAGCTCAGTTTGGTATCCGCGGCATCCCAACTTTGATTTTGTTCAAAAATGGCACAGTGGCCGCCCAAAAGGTGGGTGCTTTGTCTAAGTCTCAGTTGACTGCATTTTTGGATAGCCATATCTAAATATTGATATTTGAGGGGCTCACCTAAAGAGCTCCTCATCCTCCTTAAACACTTTAGTTGCTCTTTTTATAATTTAGGGTGTAGAATTCTCCCAACAGCTGATAGGACGTTCTGTTCTAATCAAACATTCCAAAAATCTTGTTCTTTCTTTGAGGCCTTAGCCTAACTCCACACACATGCATCTCACCGAACTTAAAGCACTACACGTATCTGCCCTTCTTGAAATGGCCACTGGCCTAGAAATTGAAAACACCCAACGCATGCGCAAGCAAGAGTTGATGTTTGCAATTCTTAAAAAACGTGCCAAAGGTGGTGAGACCATCTTCGGTGATGGCGTTTTAGAGGTTCTGCCTGATGGATTTGGCTTTCTAAGATCGCCTGAAGCCTCTTACATGGCTTCTACAGACGACATTTACATCTCTCCAGCACAGATCCGCCGCTTTAACTTACACACCGGTGATGCTGTAGAGGGTGAAGTTAGAACACCTAAGGAAGGTGAACGCTACTTTGCTTTGGTCAAAGTAGACAAGATCAATGGCATTGTTCCTGAGGCGCTTAAAAACCGCATCATGTTCGAAAACTTAACACCTCTTCACCCAGATCGCCCGATGTTACTTGAGCGCGACATCAAAGCTGAAGAGAATCTAACTGGTCGAATCATTGACATGATTGCACCGATTGGCTTTGGTCAACGTGCTTTATTGGTTGCCTCACCTAAGTCTGGCAAGACAGTGATGATGCAGCACATTGCTCATGCTATTTCAGCCAACCACCCTGATGCTGTTTTAATCGTTTTATTGGTCGACGAGCGTCCAGAGGAAGTGACTGAGATGCAACGCTCTGTTAAAGGTGAGGTTGTTGCCTCAACCTTTGATGAACCTGCTGTTCGCCACGTACAAGTAGCAGAAATGGTGATTGAAAAAGCCAAGCGTTTGGTTGAAATGAAGCGTGATGTGATCATCTTATTAGACTCAATCACTCGTTTAGCCCGCGCTTACAACACCGTTGTGCCTTCATCAGGCAAAGTTTTATCCGGTGGTGTTGATGCGAATGCTCTACAAAGACCGAAGCGTTTCTTTGGTGCAGCCAGAAATATTGAAGAAGGCGGCTCTTTGACCATCATTGCAACAGCCTTGATTGAAACAGGCAGCCGCATGGACGATTTGATTTATGAAGAGTTCAAAGGCACCGGCAATATGGAAGTTCATTTGGAACGCCGTCTTGCAGAGCGCCGCGTTTACCCAGCGATCAACTTGAACAAGTCAGGTACTCGTCGCGAAGAACTCTTGATCAAGCCTGAAATTCTCCAGAAGATCTGGGTTTTACGTAAGTTGATCTCTGACATGGATGATATTGAAGCGATGAACTTCATCGTGGATAAGTTGAAATCTACCAAAAATAACGCTGAATTCTTTGAATTGATGCGTCGCGGGGGCTAAATTGAGGTAAAAGCTGGCTGAAAACGTGGTTTTCCAGTCAGTTTTACCCAAAACAAGCCCATATCTAGTATTTTTTGCTACAATTCTCGTTTTAATTCAGGCAAGTACCCGTTATTCCGATGGGCGGCTACCAGGCTAAAGGACTATTTAAATGAAACAAGGCATTCACCCAGATTACAAAGAAGTTGTTTTCCTAGACGTATCAAACAACTTCAGCTTCAAAACACGCTCTACTATCAACACCAGAGAAACAATCAAGTGGGAAGATGGTAAAGAGTATCCATTGGCTAAGATTGAGACTTCTTCAGAGTCACACCCTTTCTACACTGGCACTCAGAAGATCATGGACACAGCTGGTCGTGTTGAGAAGTTCCGTCAGAAATTTGGTACAAAAGCTACAGGCAAAACAACTGCCTAAGAATTTCAGCTTTACCAATGAAATCATAAAAGGCAGCTCACGCTGCCTTTTTTACATATAAGCTTTTCATTCTCGTCTAATCAGGTCAAAATTTAAGCCTCATGAGATCCATTCGATTAACTGCTGCTGCCACATCGACATTGCCTCGCTTTGTTTTGGTGTTGATCACGGCTATTTACGGACTCTTAGGGATCTTTGGTCGTGACCCTTGGAAAAATGATGATGCCGCGGGCTTTGGGGCCATGTGGACCTTGGCCAATGGCTCATGGCTAGACTGGTTACTACCTCACATTGATGGCAGAACTGAGATCCTGGCAGGCCCACTTCCGTATTGGTTAGGTGCCAGTTTGATTGGCTTATTTGGCCAGGTGATGGGACCTACAAACGCTGCAGGACTTTATTCAGCCGGGTGTTTTTTCTTGAGCTGCATGGCTATCTGGAACGCTTCTTATTTATTGGGACGTCGTCCTGAGGTTCAACCAACCGCATTTGCCCTAGGTGGACAACCAGAACCAAGAGACTATGGCAGAACATTGGCTGATAGTGCTCTCATGATTTTCTTGGCCTGCGTTGGTTTGGCACTGCGCGCTCACGAAACCACTCCTGCACTTGCTCAATTATTAGGTGTATCAACCGTTATTTACGGCATGGTCCGAGGCTTAGATAAACCCCTTCAAGGTGGCGCATGGACTGGTCTTGGCTTAGCTGTCATTGCCCTATCAGCATCACTTTGGTTGTTTGTGTTGATTTTTATTGGTCTGATTGTTTCCTTGATCATTTGTGAGGTCAAGCCTCACCCCAAATGGTTGGCAAGCACTTGGCTAATTGCATTGTTAGGCATCAGTGTTTGGCCATTTTTATGGTGGATCTCAGGTTTGACCACAGGTCAAATGCAAACTGCTTGGCAAGCTTGGTGGAGCAATGA